>VOFK01002806.1_pt1 | contig 27563 bp, 54 predicted proteins | sample 5384121 | NCBI WGS metagenome assembly VOFK01 (sample SAMN12384730, study PRJNA508395) | human gut metagenome | isolation source: healthy gut J | host: Homo sapiens | reverse complement strand
TGACCGCCACCGGGATGCCTGTGCAATGCGGATGATACTGTATGGGAATAGTGTGCAGCTTTGACTCACTGTCATTTCGTGCACCGCATTTGCGCCATCAAACAGCCGCCAAGTCCCACAGCAATAGTGTCTTCCACAACTCCCACATTTGTTTCAACTATATTTCTCTTTAATAATCTGACCGGCCCTCATTATTTTTTTCTTCACAAAATAAATTCGGCTCATCCCCGTCTCGAATGTCCTGGTAAAAAGCAAACGCCCTCTCATCCACCCAACGGTTTTCACCTCATAACTTCCTGTCAGCGGGTCAGAAGCTCTTCCACAGCATTCCCGCAGTCAAGTTTTATGTAAACTGATGTGCATTGTTCCGATCGTGATTTGTCAGGAAAAGAAGAATATGTCCATCTTCTGTCTTTCTCAGCATGGAAAGAATCTCGCCATCCTCTGCGCCGCTGGCATTTCGCTAGTAAAATCTTTTTCCAGTGCATTTCGCCACCGCTTCAGGTCGGCTCCATTCATGCTCAACCGTGTAACAAATGCTTCCTCATCTAAAACATCCCAGGATATCACCATATTTTCCACACACTTTCTGCTGTCAGATTTCTCTTCATTTACATCCTCACTGTCTATTTTTTTTATCCCATCTCTTAGCAACGCTAGATCTGCTTACTACCAATCCGTTCTCCTTCAATCATCACCGGATACGGCTTCAGCCGAATCACCATTCCACCAGCTGCAAGAAATTCCTTCAACAGCTTCACCGTGTTTAAACAGATTGCTCACCCCGGAACCACAACCGCTGCGCACCTGCTTTCCTGCCACAAACATTCCATCCCCTCAACCTTGCCGTCCTGCTCCAACAGGATCTCATCTCCAAAATCAAAATCCTCATGCCCCTGCCAGTCAGCGCTTTTGCGATCCGGTTATAATACTCACCTTTTTCGATTTAAAAATAATAACAAATCCAGCCATCCCATATTCATTTCCAGATGATTGAAATCCTCCGCCCGGTCACTGCGGCACTCGGTCCAGATGCTGGAAATCGGATGGATGGTCAGCACCTTCCGCACCGGCTCACCCTGAGAAAGACACAGCGCCAGACGACCAAAAACCGTTTCTCCATCTTATCATTGTCATCCCACCAGGTATTCTGATAGTTGAAAACCGGCGGATAGTCCCTCTTCCTGCAGCCAGTAATGGAATACAGGGGCAAGATGCTGACAACGTCTCGTAATTCCAAGCGCGAACTGCCAGTCTCCCCAGCCATTTCTGGTAAGAAAAAATCCAGCTCCCAGCCAGTGCAGCCGTAAGCCTCACTGATGGTCATGGAACGCCTCATACTGATGTGCCACGCTTGCACACTGTTTCACAGTCAGATACTCATCCGTCTGTGCGCCAAGAAGATCAATTCAGGATTATGCAGATAACGAAGCTGAGGCATCGCCGCACCGCACACACGAGTCTGATAGCCCAGGTCGTTCTCATATAAAATATGTCCCGTAGTACGAAGTCCCCGTTTATGACACCACTCATAAACCTGTTTCATATAACTTTCTTCGAAACGCTGCGCCACCGTCTTCCAATAATCATGACGGATCTTCTCCGCCCCTTCCCCATCAAAAACAGATAAGGCAGCTTCTCCTGCGGATCATATCCTCTCTTTCAATAAAATACTCTGTAAATCCAATACTCCACGGAATCCACGGTCTGCCTTCATGGAAAACGCTGAAGAAATCACAGCAGTTTGGTTCATCTGTGAAAAATCCTTTCACCTCTTTTTTTTTTGGAAAACTTCCGCCAAACACTTCCTCATAATGCTCATGGGTCAACTTCAAAAATGTCTTCACGCTCTCCGGATTCAGATTATCTGGCGGCATCAAGCCGTTGTACCACTCACTCTTACCAGAAATCTCCTGGCGCAGAAGCAGAATCTCTTCATCAACACCGCAAGCTCCAGCAGCTTCCTCATAAGTCAGATATTCTTTCATCCTCTTAATAAATCTGCCGTCCGCTTCTGTCTGAATCACATAAAATACCTTGAAGAAACTCTGTCTCCATAGTTTCTTCCACCTGCCAAATCTTCACCGCCGTTCCTGCCAGACATGGAATTTTCGTCCACGCTTCGATTCCCGCCACACATTAACGAATCCGAGTCCCCGGTAACTATCCTTTCTTCCTCGATACTTAGCTTCGCCGGTACCGCCACCTCCCCGGCTTTCCCGCACTCCATCGTCAGTGCCCTGGCTGTAAACTCCGCTGGATTTACCCTGCTGACCTTACCTCCTGCAGCCCCCGACGGCCATTTATCCCTCATCATATATCCACAGCTCCAGATCATTTTCCCCGGGCTTTATCCACAAAAACTTCACATCCTCCATCCACTCTGTGGAAAGATACTCCGTCTCCAGCCCTTCACGGGAATGAATAAAAAATCCCCCATCCCCGCCTTCTTAAATCCCTCTATCTGCTCTCCCCAGATTCTCCCTCTGAAGCCTGTCATTCCACCCCCAGAAAGGAGCACTCCGATACTCCTTCGGCGGATTCTTAATCAATCCCTTTACCTTATCCAATGTGCCCATCCTTATGTCCTCCTCTTATAGTCCCACATTACATTATTGTTCTAAATTCCCTATTCCATCATCACCAGCACCGTCGCTTTTATTGTATCCATTCGTTACCAATACACAGCGTTTTCGCAACTGATATTCCTAAGCGGGGCATTTCCAGGTGCGCCCGCGCTTAACGGAGGCGAAATCCACTGCTTACGGAGACTTAATCGTGAAGGCTCTCCTGAACGATTTAGTCGCAGTTAGCAGTTAGCTCGCCGCAGTGTTGCACCGCCCCGCGTGGAATATCAGCTGCGAAAGTGCGTCCGGGTAACCGTGCCTCCCGATAAACAAAAGGGACTGCAAAACAGTCCCTTTCGTACTACCCAAGTTCATATTTTACATGAAGTTGTTAGGTATAAACATAATAATATCCGGTACATAAGTAACCAGGAACAACAACCCGATCATAATAAGTACCATCGGCAAAATCTCACGTATGACACCCTTGATCTTCGTTTTTCCCAAAGTCCCGAAACAATAAACAACAGCATACCAAATGGCGGTGTGGAAAGACCCGATCATCATGTTCAGCAGATCACAACGCCGAAATGAACAAGGTCAATACCCATAGCCTGTACCAGCGGAAGAACCATTGGTACGAATACCAGCTGGATCGTACTACATCAAGTACACAGCCAAGAAGCAGGAATACGATGTTTACGATAAACAGGAAAAATGTACTTGTTATCTGTGATTCCCATAACCAGGCTTTGCAACAACTCTCGGAACCTGCTCCAGAGAGATAATATAAGAGAACAGCATGGAAGTTCCGCAAAGGAGAGCCAGTGTAGCTGTGTTTGCAGCGGATTTCTTGATGATACCCCAAAAAGCTTTTTCCATCCCAGTGTTTTGTAAATCAGTGCTGAGATGATCAGTGCGTATGCAGAAGCAACAGCACCAGCCTCTGTAGGAGAGTTAGATACCGGAATAAATTCCACCAAGAAGAATAACAACTGTAAACAGCGCTGGAAGAGCCTGCACGGTAGCCTTCAGGAACTCTCTCTTACTCATGACCACACCAGCCGGATAATTTCTCTTATGAGAAATAAACGCAACATAGATCATAAGAAGAATGGCAAGTAAAACGCCAGGAACCATACCTCCCATAAACAGCTTACCAATGGAAGCACCGGATAACATAGCGTAAATAACCATCGGAATACTTGGCGGGAAAATTGGTCCTACCGTTGCAGAAGCGGCTGTGATGGCACAGCTAAACTCTGCGTCGTAGCCCCTCTTTTTTCATCTGGTCGATCTCCATCAGACCAATACCGGAAGCATCTGCGATAGCAGAACCGGTCATACCTGAGAAAATAAGGGAAATAAATACGTTAACCTGTGCTGTACCACCTTTAATCTTCCAAGAAGACCATTACAGAAAGAGAACAGCTTGTCTGTTACCTCACCTTCATTCAGCACATTTGCCATGAAAATAAACAGCGGCGCTGCAAGCATGGTATAGTTTGCAAAACATGTTACCAGTGATAACGGTAAATACCTGGCCCAGTTTGTCCGGAGCTGCAAGCAGAAAATATGTAATAGAAGCTGCAAGCATGGAAAAAACAGGCATACGGATTATGAAGCAGATCGCCATAACCACAAACAGCATAATAATCGGCATACTCATGATTCTTTTTCCTCCTTCCTTGTATTCTTTAAATGCATTTCTGATATTGATACAGGTTCTGACGATGATCTCAGCCAGCATATACATAAATGGTGCAAAAACAACTGTATATGGAAGCTTCAGAACTCCTGTTACCATTTTCTTTCCAACCAAGGACTGGAAACACGGTACAAAACAGGTTACCAGCAAGGATTAAAAAGAAATGTATTGTAAACTACTTTAAAAAATAAACTGGGTACGAGGTTTTACAGCATCGTAAACCAGACCAAATACTACGTGTTCATCAGCTTCCATTGCCTTACCAACGCCGAAGAACATGGTCCACATGTAACCCAGAACAGATACCTCATAACTCCATGTTACAGGGGTTTTGAAAAAAATATCTGGATACGATTGTTACCATAAAGGTAAGGAAAATTACCAAAAAAACGTAATGTTTGGGATAAAAACGCCAAGGAAATCGACGATCTTTTTCCCGATCTTTTTGAAATTATCCACAGTTTCCTCTCCTCTCAGATTCACTTTTCTGCCATTGGTTTGTTCCATTTTACAGACACTACTGCAAAATGTATCACCTGTGCAGACAGGCCAAAAAAATCTGTTCTTTGATAAAAAGCCCAGGCCGTACACACAGCCTGGGACTTTTTCTTTGTTATAAGTCAGACAGATGTCTCAAGTTTTTTGCTGTCAATTCATAGTTAATCACTATGTCTTGCCTGTTGTCACGACAATTCAGTTTACTCTTCTGCGGTTGTTGTATCAGCCATAGCCTGGATTTCGTTGTAAAGATCCATATCCCAGTCTTTGATCATTTCTTCGTTTTCCATGTACTTAGCCTTGAACTTTTTCATTTAAACTCGTTGATGTCAGGATATGTAACAGTAAGTCCCTGCTCCTCAAAAAGAATTTGATCAGCTCAGCTTCTCTGTCAAGTCTTGCTGTATCGCTTACGTCTCTTGCATATTCCATAGCCTCAGTAACAGCTTCCTGCTGAGCCTCTGTCATGCTGTTCCATGTGTCACCGTTGATACATGGCATGATGGAGTCAACAACGTGGTTTGTGATTGCGATGTATTTTTGTTACTTCATAGAATTTTGCACTCTCGATACTTGGAAGCGGGTTATCCTGTGCATCTACAGCGCCAGTCTGAAGTGCAGTATACAGCTCACTGAAGGAAAGTGGTGTCGGGTTTGCACCAAGTGCCTCACCAAGGAACAGCCATGCTTCCGGAGTTCGGCATACGGAGAAGTAATCCGTTCATGTCATCGTAGCTGTTGATCTCTTTCTCTCTTGTGTTGATTACACGGCTTCCAAGATAGAAGCTGGAAAGAGGTTTGATGTTCAGTGTCTCTTCAATCTGTGGACGGATCTTGTTAAGTCCGATGTCACCGTTGAGAACGCTTGTCATATGCTCATAAGAGCTGAACAGATATCCGGAAGCAAACATGCTGTAGGACGGAATCTGTGTTGCAATTGTCGGGAAGGAAATATATGCCAGATCTGCATCTCCGTTAAGAAGAGCATCGAACTCGTTCTCAGAAGAGAACAGAGAACCGTTGTCGTAGCATTTACATGTTACGGAACCACCGGATAATTCCTCTACTTTATCTGCAAACTCATACATAGCCTCTGTATGGGAGTCACCGCTTACAGATACTGATGTAAAGATCAGCTCTACTGCCGGGTCATTTGCTGCTGCAGCATCTGCTGCCTGTACACTGATGCTTCCTGTTAACAGCATTGTTGCTGCCATAGCTGTTGATAATACTGCTGCCATTAATCTTTTTTCATTCTCATCCTCCCCGATTTTTTACACACTATGTGTTTTTGTTTCCCTTTTTTCACGTATGTTTTGTAACCCCCAATTACAAATCTTAAAAATACCTTTCAAATGCCCTTCTGACAAACGAACAATCCCCGACCCCTTTTCAATACCTTTCGCATCTGCCTCACGGTCCCCCACCGTTCCGGCAGTTATCTCTGATTACTTTCAAAAAGCTCTTGCGGAAGGTCTCTGTGATCGCACAGAACTCTTCAATTTCTAATTTCTTGCTTCCTGTAGAAGCTTATAATCCTGTCTTCTTGACTGAAGTGTCATCGGCACACCTACCAGATTCATATGGTATTTGCTGTTTACCGGATATACCTGGCACTCAACCATGGAAGCAGCACCAAGGAGAAGTTCATGGCTCCTGTGCTTTCTCTGGCTGCTTTTTATAGTTCTTGCAAAGCCATACATAAAGATCCGGATGGAAGTTTGCCATAACTCCTGAGTATCCTGCATCCCATTTCCATGCTGCGAAGAAGTGTTGCTGCATTTGCATTGAAGATCTTTAATCCAGTGCCTTCAACTGCTTTGCATTTGCTTCCAGCTGATCAAGATCACAGCAGGTGTCTTTCGAGGAATGCAAATTTCTCAGTCTCTGCACACCATTTGAGAAGCTCTGGTGAAAGAAGTCTCTTGTATGGTGCCGGGCACTCATAAACACCGAACATATCTCCATCAATGTGATCCAGAAGATATTCAATATTTTTTCTTAGCTACATCTTCGCTCTCGTTCTCTTTTTGCAAACTGATTGAAATGAAAACATATGCATCTACACCGGCATCAATTACAGTCTGAGCTTCGCGGATCGATCCTCTACCTTCTCAGCGCAATGTCCGGGAAGCGATAACTCCCATATGCTTTGGTGTATTGTTGATAATAAATTTTGCAAGCTCCACTTCTCTCCTGTGGGCTCAGTTCAAACATTTCACTGGACTGGCATACTGCGAAGATTCCGTCAACACCGTTCTTGTCATACCACTCAATGATTCGAAGGACTGCATCATAGTCGATCTTGTTGTCCTCTGTAAAAGGTGTGATCATAACCGGCCGCCATACGCCGCCTGCAATTGTTTTTTCATGCTCTTCTCCCTCTTGATGTTTTACTTGTTGCTGTTCACCGGTAACGTTCCGCGATGTGTTTTTATGAACGGAATGAACAACAACATTTACTATCCACTGCAACCGCGCAATTGCTTTTCAACTGTGACTATAGTATAATATAAATAATTTAAAATTGCTTTCAGCAAAATATTTAGTACTATTTTTTATAACTTTGTACAAAAAAAGAATACAAAAATAGCACAGCATAGTGCTGTAAACAGAAAAGAGTTACGGTTCACTTCGTTCACAGTAACACACTTCGCGGAACGTTACCGGTGAACAGTAGTAAAACAGACTGCAACACAATAATTCACGGACATAAGAAGAGGCGACTTGAATGGAACAGGAAATATTTGACGATTACATATGGAACGAACATAAAAAAAATATTAACAGCAGATAAACATAAGATCCCGGGGCTTAGAAATCTTTCTCATTTTACACCTATGGCACCTGGCGTTCCGGTTCCTCTGCATTATCACTCTGATATCATTGAGCTTCATTTTATGGTGAAAGCCAGCGCAAGACTTACGTTATGAAAGGCGGTGTCCGCACCAGTTACTGTGCTACCGGAAATAACCTTTTTTATCACCAGACCTTATGAGCTTCACACTACAGGACGTATTGCCCAGAACCGCTGCGAATTTTTTGCAATGCAGCTGGATCTGAAGGAGCACGATAATTTCCTTGGGCTGAACCAGCATTACAGCAATATTTTTGTGCCATCGGCTTTTGAATATGGATCAGCACCTGTATCATGTAGGCAGTTCCCAGATTTCCATGCTGCGCACTGCCTTTTTAACCTGATTTCTTACGGAACAGAAGCCGACTCCATTGCCGGTGTCCAGTATCTGACCTGTGTACTTGCCAGCTGAACTACGACTGCAGTTCCAGCCCGGAAGAAGAGATCACTGAACAGCTGAACAGTGACATCGGACATGCGCTGAAATACATTGAGCAGAATATTGAAAGTCCCATTACTCTTCGGGAGCTTGCCCAGGCATCCAACTATTCTCTTTCCCGTTTTAAAGCCAAATTTAAAGAGGAACTGGGAATTACCCTGCTGAATACATTACCCTCCAGAAAATGGACCGGGCACAGATGCTTCTGAAGACCACAGATGATTCCATTACAGACATTGCTTACCAGCTGGGCTTTTCTTCCAGCAATTACTTCTGCTCTGTTTTCAAAAAAACTCTGAGCTACAGCCCGGCGGCATACCGCAAAAGTTTTTTTCCCAGTCATAGAAAATGCTGCAAAATCATTGCAAAAAATGATTTTGCAGCATTTTTTTCCGCGTCCAGAGCGTGTTTGAAAAAAATCATTCCAACAATCTGCGCTCCCTGCTTTGCGGTATATTTTCCCTGATTCAGCTGCGGCAGCTGAATCAGGGCTTTTAATACCTCTTACTATTCACTGGCTTTTCAATATCACCTTTTTTTAATTGATTGCAAAGGTCTGCTGTATCATAAAATCCGTCCTGATACATAGCGTAGATTTCATAATTATCTGCATTCATTCCCCTGAAGCGGCACCGGAATATTTTCATAGAAATCCAGAAATGTTTCCATATGCAGACGAACCTCTGTTGTATCATAAACATAAGTGTTCTTCTCCCCTTTGAAAATGATCTGGGAGATCTGATGATCATAAGTGCCTATATAGAGCACTTTTCCTGTGATGTTATATGTCAGGGTATCTGCCGGAAGCACCTGGTCCGGCTTTCTTGTTCCACAGCCATTTCCAGGTCTTCACCGGCTGCCATAATTCTCCTTTGATATAATTTTCATCCAGCTCCATAGGACTTGCAAGATCGTTGTAATCAATCCGCATTTCCTCTGCACGGTAAAAGGTTTTCTTAAGACAGTACTGATTCAGAACCTTCTCTGTATCATAGTCAAACCTCGTAGGTCATTCCCTTCCAGCCGTTTTCTGCATTTGCCACATGTCCGCACATTCCAAAGAAATGATTGCTGTCAGCATCATAAATGGCTGCGGATGTGATCTTGGACCATACTGTAGGAATCTTCTTAATCTGCTTCACAGTACCTTCTGCTTCATTTACAGAATATACCAGCAGGTAGGATTCCTCTGTCTTGTCATAATAGTCGATATCTTTCTTCCTTCTCCACAGGAAATGGTTATCAAACATGGTGATTTCTATAGTCTGGTCATCACTGTCCAGATCGGTATCGATCTGATATGCTGTATGCTGCTGGAACTGATAAATGAAATCACCATCTGCTTTCAGCACATATTTTTTTCATAATCTGTACCTTCCCAGAATCTTGGATCACAAAGAATCCACTGGATTTCCTTGGTTGTCCAGTTTACCTTGATCACAGATTCCAGGTTGCGGACGCTGAGCAGAATGGTATCTGTCTCCGGCTGATAGGAAACTGTATTAATATGTGCCCAGTCAACCAGATTTTCGTATTTACATTTAATAATATCTTAAGTTTCAGTTCATTTACCACCGCACCTGTCTGCCGGTCGATTTCCTCAACTTTATCTTCACAATGGCTCTGCATGGAGCTTGTAAGCACCAGAAGATTTCCTCCTGGCTCCTTCTCAATTACCTCATGGTGGCTTCCGCGGAAAGATAATACATGTTGTAAGCTCTTCCCAGATAATCCAGCTCATAAAGATTAGTAGAACTGGGGGGCTTCTCCAGGTTCGAACATATCCGGCAGTATCCTGCCAGATCAGTCTGCAGTTGGAAAGCATGTAAAGACCATAATTTCAGTCTCTTTGTTCATATACCAGCGAATATCTCCCATGCAGTCATATGCAAAAAGGAAGATGAGTGCTCTGTCCGTAAACCATGGTCAGATCATATGCAGATTCTCCACTGGTCTCCACAGGTTCGATTACATCCGTAAGAGACTCTGCAAAGCTTTCTGTTGTAATAGTGATCTCCTGGGAATCCTTCACTCTGCCAGAATCATCCAGAAGTTCCAGTACTACTGTATTATCCTCTCCCGGATAAAGACCGATAATGGGACTCTGTTGTGAACTGGCCGCATCTATCTCTCCGCTGATGTCTGCTGCTGCAGTTTTTCGCTTTCACAGTAAAGCGCACTCCATACTCTTCTTCTGTGTCAAAAAAGTACTACTGCAGTTAATGGGGGGAAATCTGATATGGTTGAGAATAACCATGGGATCATCCCATGTATATCCATTTTCCTGCTCTGTCTGCAGTTGCTGGTCAATCTCATAGGAGTTGCCACCAGTGTTTTCACCCCAGGGATTTCAGTCTGATATCATTCGCGGGAATCATCGTTTTCCTAAATAGAAATCGTGTCATCCACATCCATGGTAACATTCAGCTTTTGACCGTAATAGCCATATATTTTTCTTCCGTTTTTCTTTTACAGAATAGGAATTTCCTGATTGGTAAGTTTCATGTAAGTATTATAAATTCCCCGCCGCTTTTTTCCAGCAAAGGCCTGCAAACAATGCAAGCAGCACCAGAAACAGAAGCAGAATGGTGATTTTTTTTTTTTTGCTCCATTTTTTCATACTGTAAGCTCCTCAAATTTTTTGTCGTTATGTCCGTACAGGCTGCAAAGCCTGTAACGTCAAAATGGGTTCAAGGCTCTTTGAACCCATTTTGACAAATTATATACTTATGCCTGACTGTACATATATCCCGTATTATAAAGAACACCGTCCAGTTCCAGGTAAATATCCCATTCCTCGACCTTCCAGCCGTCAACTGCCGTCCAGCCCTTAACTGTAACATTTGTTCCGTCATCTCCTTCAGAAGGGAGTCTCCAGGTCAGCTGATAAGCTCTCTGGGACTCACCGCTTATCAGGATCATCTTTCCAGCCAGCAGATCTGCTGCTGCGGGTCTGGGTCTGGAAGCTTCCGTTCACACTGATCTTGCTTCCATCCAGCAGGAAATTCCAGCCATCTGGCAAAAAGCCTCTGCGGTGCTCACATCAATGCTGCTTTCCTCAAAACTTGTCTCTCCAAGAGAACCAAGCACCTCCGGAACTGCCGGATGGATCATATTTTCCTTCTGTATAAAGAGGGCATGCGGAAAGACAACGATAGGTCAGCATTATAAGTGTCACCGGAGATCGTCAGCTCAAAAGCTCAGCTCTCCATTATCTACCTGATCAATATGTGTGGTCTTGGTCAGTCCCTGTACAAACATATCTTTCGGGTAATAATCACTGCGGTTTTCTTCATCGCTATGCAAGTGGGAGCCAGCTGTGATCCACAGATGATCCTGTGTTCCATCCAGGAAACCACACCGAAATCCAGTCTGAATACCAGTCAGCGCCTCGCTCTTTACCATACTCAGTTACCTGGGAAACGGTCATGTTCTCTGTATCAATCTGATAAACAACCGCGCGGGAATATACGTTATCACCACTTACACGGTTATCGCCATCCACACGTTTTACCTTTGCAGTACCATTGTCAAAAAAGAGCAATATCTCCATTATCCAGAATGGAAACATTATGCTGTGCATAGAACCATTCGAAATCTTCTCCTTCCGGAGTAAAGAAGTAAGACGGATCCACACCATCCCAGCCTGTAGGATCTCCAAGGATCCATGCCGGGGATTTGTCCTCTTTATTTACTGCTACAATGGCATCTTTGTGTCTTGCAGAAGAAGGACCAGATCATTCTCTGCATCATAGGCAAGACCATTATTATGGAACCAGTCAGTTTCCTCACTTCCGTCTGAATCCATAGAAGCAGACTGTCCATCTTCCTGGCTGATGAGATCTTTCATGTCAAGCTCCCATACAACAGCACCGGTCTCGCGGTCAATTTCTACCACGTAGTCCTCAACTGTGCTTAAATCCGGGCTGTCAGAAGCCACCAGGAGATTGCCATCCGGAAGCTCCACGAAATCGTGATGCTGGCCACCAGGAATCATGTATTCGCGGTAAATTTTTCCCAGAAGGTCGACTTCGATCATTCCTTCTTTATAATAGCTGCTTTCTTCAGCACATAGGATGCAGGCATGAGAAGATGCCTTTTCCGTTCTCCAGCTGGTGAACTCCGAGAGTTCCGCCAATATTGGTAAAGAATCTGATATCTCCGGCCGCATCTACCCCATACAAGGGTTCCCATAGTGGAGCAGACAAAAAGTCAGGTTCGAATAATCGTAACTTGCCTCGCTTTCATCTCTGTCTGATTGTACCGTAATCAACACCTATATCTTCTGTGGTTATTTAAAGGTAGCAGAAGTCCCATCATCCAGGAGTGATTACAACTTCTGTGGTATCATTGTTGTAAAGACCATAAATGGATATATGCTCCTTGCCTCCCTCAAAAGTCCACGTCACATCGTTCTCTGCTGATTTCATTTCAGCAACAGTTCCGCCGCAGGCTTTCTCTGTGGAAAAAACGGCAACTGCACTTAAAGGGACATTCCATATGGATTGACTACAATCAGAGCCTCATCAAGACTGTAGCCGTTTGACGCCTCCTTCACGAAGGAGCGCTTCGTCAACAGCAGTCTGCTGTGCAAACCGGTCAGTTACTTCCAGAGCTGCCGCCTGGGACTGGGTATCTGCTGCTTCTGCTGCCTCGGGAATCTGCATCTCTCTGCAGTTTCTGTTTCCGTCTCATCTGTTTCTGTCTCTGCTGTAGTTTCTTCCTCCTGCTGTAGTTTCTGTTTTCTGCTGCAACTGTAGTAATACAACCCACTGTCATTCTCATCATTACAAGTATTGCAGCCAGTTCCCGATATCTTTTATTCTTCATGCCAGCCTCACCTGTGCAATTTTTATGATTTCTCAAACACGATCTAATACAAAATCCGCATTTTCATACCACCGTCATGGCAGCTGACGGATTGTCTGCATTTTTTATCATCGCTTATAATGCGCAGTGATATTCCTCTGCCTCAAATGGATAGCTAAGCTCCAGACCTTCTGCATTCTCGTCAATCTCAAATGCGATCCAGCCCTCGTTGGAACCAAAATTCAAAAGTGGTTCCTGCCATACGTGTCATACCAAGCTCTGAAATGAATTCATCATCTATTCTGCTATATTCATTTCCTTCACTGTCAGTCAGCTTCAGATTCGCCCAGTCCAAAGTCTCCTTGCTGCCGTCTTTCTCGATCTTCAGCTTAATCGCCTGAAAGTCTTGCCTGCGTCAGCTTCTTTCTTGTAGTCGCTTGTCTCCACCTGTATAGCCAAGTTCTACGCTTACATTCTCAAAGAGAGGATTGATCTCCACATCTTCTACTGTAATATTCCATCCTGCTGCAGAAACAACCTCGCCGTATGCATCACTGTTTGCAGTCTGGGCTGCTGTACCAGCAAGAACTTCCTGCTGCTTCTGTCTCCTTTGCTGTCGGCCACCTCTGCACTGTCTGCTTCTGTTGAATCACTACTTGCAGAATCCTCACCTGTACTCTCTGCTTCTGCAGCTGTGTCATCTGCCTCTGCACTGTCTTCTTCAGCGGAATCAGTACTTGCAGAATCTTCACTTGTATCTTCTGCTTCCGTGCTGTCAGTCTCTTCCTTTGGCATCAGCATTGTCTGCGGCAGCTTCTGTCTTAGTATTCTCTTCCGTCTTTGTATCATTTGTGCCACCACAACCAGCCATTAAACCAGCCACCAGAACGGCTCCCATTACCTGTAATAAAACTTTTTTTTTCTTCATTTTTTTTACTCCCTTTATTTTTCTGGTATAACTTCATTTTACCTGGAGCATGTTTGAAATAAATATTCTGCCGAATGTGCCGGAATCATTTTTCAAACACGCTCTGGTCGTGTTATCAACTATTATAACATAGTTCCGCAATAAAGCAGAAACATTTTCTTAATATTGCCTCTAAAAATTTAAAGTTTTACTGTTTCCACCATTCACAGCAACACGCTTCGCAGAATGTTACCAGTGAACAGCAGCATTAAATCACTTAATTTTTATATTTTGTTCCAAATCATAAAATTCGTTCTGATATACAACATAAATCTCATAATCATCCGCTTCCATTCCCTGCAGCGGTACCGGAATGTTCTCATAGAACTGCAGGTAAGATTTCGTATGAAGACGGATGTCTGTAGTGTCATACACATAAGTATTTTTTCTTTCCGTGAAAAATGATCTGGGAAATCTGGTGATCGTAAGCTCCTGCATAAAGCACCTGCCCGGTAAGATGTAATGTAATCTCGCCGTCTTCCAGTACCTGTTCCGGCTTCTTCTGCCAGAAGAACCAGGTCGCTTCTACAGGCTGATATAATTCTCCCATAATATAGTTGTCTTTTATTTCCATGACTGCTGCCAGATCATTCCAGTCAATTCTCATCTCTGATGCGCGGTAATAATAGCTTTTTGATGCTGAACTGATTGATCAACTCTTCTGTATCATAGTCAAACTCATAGTTCATTCCTCTTCGTTTATCTTCAGAATCCTTCCACATGACCGCACATGCCGAAAAATATGATTACTGTCAGCATCATAAATAGCAGAAGAAGTGATGGTAGACCATACAGTAGGAATCTTTTTAATCTGCTTTTACTGTCTTTTCTGCTTCGTTTACAGCATAAACCAACAGATAAGATTCTTTTTCACCATCAAAGTATTGCAATACATCGGACTTTCGTACTTTTTTACATGATGATTATCAAACATACTGACTTCTATTGTCTGGTCATCTCCATCCAGATCTGTTTCCAGCTGGTAGGCAGTATGCTGCTGGAACTGATAAACAAAATCTCCTTCTGGCTGAAGCACATATTTCTCATATTCTGTGCCCTCCCAGAATCTCGGATCGCAGAGTATCCACTGGATTTCCTTTGTCGTCCAGTTCAATTTAACCACAGATTCCAGATTTCGGGGACTGATCACAATGGTATCTGTCTCCGGCTGATAAGACACAGTGTTTAAATGGGTCCAGTCAACTCGGTCCTCATATTTCCCGCTAAAAATGTCTTCCATTATCAATTCATTTACAACTTCTCCGGTCTGTCTGTCAATTTCCTGGATTTTTTGTCCTCAATGTGTCCTTCCAGAGAACTGGTCAAGACCAGAAGATTTCCGTCCGGCTCTTTTTCGATTACTTCATGGTGATTTCCACCCGCCACATAGTACATGGTGTAAGCGCGTCCCAGATAATCCATCTCATAGAGATTGGTTGTCTGCGGTTTGTCCTGGGATGGCATAAAAAAGCTTCATTGGGCAACTATCATCCTGCTATTTGACAGCATGTAAATTCCAGAAGTAAATTCTCCGCTCATGTACCAACGGATATCTCCCATACAGTCATAAGCAAATGGGAAGGTTGTCCGCTTTGTCCATATACCATAGTCAGTTCAAATGCAGATTCACCGCTTGTTTTTCACCGGTTTCACAGCATCATCAGTTTATCCGGAAGTTCATCCGTTGTAATAGTGATTTCCTGGGGAATCTGTAACCTTTGCCTGATTTATCCAGAAGCTCCAGAACAACTGTATTTTCCATTGCCGGGTAAAGACCGATCACCGGGATTCTGTGTGAAGCAGCAGATTCCACTTCTCCGCTGATATCTGCGGCTTCCGTTTTTCCTTTGACCGTAAAAAAACGCACCGCACACTCTTCTTTTGTGTCGAAAATAATCACCGCTGTCAATGGAGAAACGATAAGGATTCTGGATCACCATAGGCTCCTCCCAGCTGTATCCATTCTCCAGTTCGGCCTGCAGCTGCTGGTCGATTTCATAAGAGGATGCTATACGTGTGGTTTCTTTTGGAATGTCTGTTTCGATCTCATTTGCAGAACCGTCATTCTCAGTTATGTAAAACCGGATTTTCCAGATTCATGGAAGCATTCAATTCCTGGTCATAATATCCATATTTTTTCTTCTTCTTTTTTCCTGGACTGAATAAGGAATTTCGACCAGTAGCTTCATATATGTATTATAGATTCCACGGCGTTTTTCCAGCATAGAGCGGCAAACAGCACAGCTAAAATTAAAAATATAATAAATACTGCAATTTTTGTTTTTTTATTCCACTTCCTCATTTTCCCAAATCCCTGATTTCCGGAAGTTGAAGCCAGAACAGCACTCCGTTCTCCATATTTTTAGCTCCGCAGCTTCCTTTATGTTTATCCACGATCTTTCGGACCACAAAAAGTCCAAGACCAATGTTACGTACTTCATTCTCAGATGTGACTGGTTTCTTCTCCTGGGAAGTTGTGTAAAAGCTGTCCCAGATATGCTCCATCTGCTCTTCTTTTTTAATCTGCTCTCCATCGTTGTAGACTTCCATGCGTATCTGCTTTTTCTCTTTCTTCAGAGTGATCCGGATCCGCTTTCCCTGCTCTGTGTGCTGAAACGCATTCATCAGATAATTGTTTACGGCTCTTTCAGATACATGCGGTTTCCGTATGCGAAACAGTTCTTTTCAATTTCCTGTTCCACTTTGATCTCGTTTTTGCGGAAACATAGCATCATATCGAAGAAGCAGATATTCTATCATTTCTGATACATTTACACGGCTCATTTCCATGGAACTCATCTGATTGTCCAACATGGAAAAATCAAGAAGTCCTCCTACCATTCTGGACATTTTGTCCAGCTCCTCGTGAATGGAAGAATAATAGTAGGAACGATCAATCTTATCTCCTGCGATTTCCAGCATTTCCACCTGGCTGGACACTACTGCAAGAGGTGTTTTTTTTTAATTCATGGGAAATATTCGCCACAAATTCTCTCTGGCTTTCCAGAAGCTGATAGTCAGACTGCTTTTGCTTTTTTCTCGGTACTTGCTTTACTCATTTTTTTCTAGGAAATAGCTTAATCCCACCATCAGAAGCAAAACAACCGCCAGATATAATCTGGTTCCCTCAATCACTTCCAGAACTGACTGAACATCTTTTCCGCAGGTATACATAGAATGTATGTCCATCCTGTATAATCTTCCCACGAAACATCAGAATATGCCGGGATTCCATGCGACGCTGTTCCAGGGTTCCTTCTTCTGTGTACTGGGCAATTTTGTTTTCTATGTACTTACGGGACTGCATAGTTTTCAGAGATGATCTGGACGTATAAATCTGCTCATAATTTTCATTCGCAATTATAGTCTCAAATTTTTCTTTTCTGATAATCACCAAGTGTTTCTTCGTCGTCCCGCTAAGTTCCTCAAGATCCATGTCATGGATATCTTCATACAGCTGACGCATGATTCTGGCCTTTGATGAAGTATATATGGGGATAACAGCACACGCTATACAGCATGACTGCCACCGCAAAGGCAATAATCTGAATCCACAGAGCTTTCCCATCTCTCCAGAAATTTTTTTTTAATTTTCATGGATGTCCTCCCCGAAGATGTAGCCCACGCCGTAAACAGTCCGGATATAATTGCAGCCTTCTCCCATTTTTTTTCCGTAGCTGCTTCACCAGAGTATCAATGGTCCGCACATCACCTGTATAATCGTATTCCCACACCGCATTCAGTATAGTATCTCTGGGCAGAACAATTCCCGGATGCTCCATGAAGTAAACCATCAGATCAAATTCCTTCCTGGTGGTGGGGATATGCTGCTCTTTGTAAAATAAAAAGCTGTGCATTTACATCTGCCTGCAGATCGTTGTATTCCACCCTAGTCCGCAGCTTCCCGGCACGCTTCAGCACCGCCTCAATGTGCATTTTCACAAGTGCCAGAGTAAAGGGCTTGGTGATATAATCATCCGCACCTTTCTCGAATCCGCTCATCTGGTCTGCCACGGCAGACCTTGCAGACAAAATAATAACCGGAACCTCCGATATTTTCCTGATCTCTTTCAATACGGTATATCCGGAAATATCCGGGCAGCATAAGATCCAGAAGGATCAGATCCACCTTCTGCTTATTCTGGCAAAAATATTCCAGAGCTTTGTTCCCGGTCAGTGCTGTCTCTACTTCATAGTTCTGAATCCTCAGAAAGTCAGAAATCGTCTGTGCTAATTTCGGTTCATCCTCTACAACAAGAATCTCTATTTTTTTTTTCACGGCTCTTTCCTCTCTCTTAAAAGCCTGTCGCTAGAACGTGTTTGAAAAAAAGGCTTTCTGTATTTCAAACAGGCTTCAATGCTCTGTAAATCGTTGCGGTTTCCCATCAGACAGAAGCCGCAATTTACTTTAATATAGTATCATGTGATTTTGATGGAAATATGAGAAAATAAGTTTTCTTTTGACACAGAAAAATAAAAATGCCACAAAATCACCACTTTCCGTGACTTTGCGGCATTTTTTTAAGCAACCACTTCCAAATTTTGTTTTCTCATGACTCCCTAAAGGACCTCTATCTGGCAGGCTTTCATCGCTTCCAGCGCCTGTTCATGGCTCTCCGGCGTCACTCCGGCGCAGCAAAGAGAATCTACCATGATCGGTACCTCCGGCAAAAATGCTTTCAACAGCATGGCGTTGGAGATCACGCAGATATCTGTGCAAAAGCCCGACCAGTGTAATACTGTCAATGGTCTCTGATTTATTAAATTCTTTTCGGGACTTTTCCCAGAGTTTCGCTGCCAAAGGTAGGTTTATCAATGGGACCAGATTCCAGAAGCTCTGCAATCTCCTCCCCGTATCTCCCAGCCGTAGGTACCGCGGATGCAATGCTCTACAGGAAGCATTCTGCCCTCCTGGGTCTGCAGATAATCCCCGCTGTGAGTATCCCTGGTCGCCAGCACAAGACCATTGAAATTCTTCACTCTGTCCACCACATTGGGCACAATCGCTTCCGCCTCCGGTGTGCCAAGCGCCCCGTCAATAAAATCATTCTGCATATCGATCACAACTAAAATATCCATATTTTCCCCCGTACTTCATATGTTTTTCTGACACAATTTTTTCTCAATTCATCCCAAACACCACATATTTTTGTAAAACTTATTTAGATTAACTATACCACTTTATTGAATTTCGTATACCGAAACGGTAAGATTTCTGAAAGATTTTTTAAAAATTTTCCAAACATTGCGGATAATAATGTTTTGATGAATCTCTTCGCATATAGTATAATACAATTAACAATCACAAAAATTTAACACCATTCACATACAAGGAGAATTACCATGACCAAGGAGAAATCACCTGCCCGCCAGGGACCAAGATACATTTTCTATTTTCTGATGCTCGCCATTCTTGGATGGTTCATTTTCATGCAGTTTTTCGGTGCTGATGAAAGAACTGTCAGTGGAAACTCTCCGTCCCTCCTCTATCCCGGAACCTTTACCTGGGAAAAATCTGACGGCACCACTGAAGAAATCACAGTTCCCGGTTCCTATGATGTTCCCGCAGGCGAAACCATGGTCATCACATCTACCCTTCCGGCAGATTTTGATGCCTCATCTATAGCAATTCGTTCCTCCTTGCAGGACATAAACATCTACATAGACGGCACCTTAAGAGAGCAGTACAGCACTAGTAAAAACCCGTCTGATTGGGAAAAAATTCCGCCAGCCGTTTCATTTTCTGCTCCACCTCCCATGAAGATGCCGGAAAGGAGCTCCGCATTGAACTGACAACCTACACCTCCAACTATTCCGGTGTTGTGAACCAGATTTTCTGCGGAGATAAAGCGGACATCTGGCAGCTGATCTTTAACCATTACGGACTGGCTACTTACATCGCATTTTTTCACCCTGTTTGCAGGACTGACCACCATTCTTTTCAGCCTTACCCTTGGTTTTGTGTACCACACAAGCTTTGACATGGAATATCTTGGCTGGTGTATGATAATGGGAGCAACCTGGATGCTGGGCGAGTCCAAGATTCGCCAGCTGCTGATTCCAAACTCATCTGCCCTGGCTTCCTTGTGCTTTGTTATGATCCTCCTTGGACCGATTCCCCTTCTGCTTTATGCAGACAATGTACAGCACGGACTTCACCGCAGGCTTTATCATATTGTAATCGGAATCTCCCCTGCTGAATTTTACAGTCTGCTCTATTCTGGCCATAGCAAATATTGCAGACTACATTGAAACCCTCCCCCTGGGGCAGATCATACTGATAGGTACTTTCCCTGATGGTGTTTATCCATCTTTGCCTCTACATCCGAAACAGAAAAAAGCCTCAGACCATCTTCTGCTCCTGGCTCATTTGCTCATTTTGCTTTGCGTTGCTGCTGAATGTATCTCTGTATATTTTGTCACATCCCTGTCCGGTCTTTTTTTTCGGCATTGGAATGCTCATTCTGCTGTTTGTCAACATTGTCCGGACTCTTCGAAGCATCCAGCGTATAGAGAATGAGCGCCAGCAACAGGAACTGGAACGCAAACAGAAGCAGACAGAGATCCTTTCTCTGCAAATGATGCAGACTTTGTCCACCACTATCGAAGCCAAGGACGAGTACACCCGCGGACATTCCTACCGGGTTGCAGAATATGCCGCACTTATTGCAGCCGAGCTTGGCTGGTCTTCAGAGGAAATCCAGCAGTTAAAGCATGCCGCTTACCTTCACGATATTGGAAAAATTGGTATTCCGGATCTGATCTTAAACAAGCCCTCCAGACTTACAGATGACGAGTATAATCTAATAAAAAAACATACCGTCATCGGTGCAGAAATACTGAAGGATATTACCTTTGTCCCTCATATTGTTGAAGTGGCCAGAAATCATCACGAACGGTATGATGGAAATGGATATCCAGACGGGCTTTCCGGTGTCGAAATTCCCATTCATGCACGCATCACCACAATGGCAGACAGCTATGATGCCATGAATTCCCGCAGAATTTACCGAAATGCACTTCCTCCGGAAATGATCCGGGAGGAAATCAGTAAGAACCGCGGGAAACAGTTTGATCCGAAATTACAGATGTATTTTTAAAAGCTATTAGATGAAAAGCGTGTTGTTCTCCACAATATCCGCACACAGGAAATAACAGCTCCACCAGAGGCTGACCACACCATTAACAAATTCATTTCAGAAGTAGTCAGCACCATAAAGAACCAGGGAGGATTCAAAGAATTATGATTTCCTGACCGGTCTTCCTATGAGAAGCCTTGGAGAGCGGCTTATTGCAGAATTCATGCAGGAACATAACGGCTGTCTTATTTTCCTTGATATGGATAATCTGAAAAAAAATCAATGACGTTTATGGACACATGGCCGGTGACCGCGCCTTAAGGAATCTGGGAACCCTGCTTTCACGCTATACAGCCAACGGTATTGCCTGTCGTCTTGGTGGAGATGAATTTCTTCTGTTTCTGCCAGACATAAGTGCTGAAAAATGTGTCGAAACTAACGACACGGCTTTTTCCACCACTTCCATTCCATCGCAGAAGCTGATCCTGAAATCAAAGATGCTGCTCTGTCTGCCGGTTTGTATATGTGCACTACCAGCGATACCTTTGCAGACTGTTATTCCAAAGCAGATAAGGCATTATACAATGTAAAAAGCAAAATGGTAAAAATCACTTTTCCTTTTATCATCAGATCAGTCATTCCTCTTCCGATTCACCAGGTACTGCCAGGGATCTTCAGCAGGTGGCAGACGCGCTTCGCAAAAAGTGGCAGCTATGCAGGTGCTCTTGAACTGAATTACCGGGATTTTTTCCAGGCAGTATGAATATATACAACAGCTCATTATCCGAAGCGGAAGCCGCTGCTACCTGGTAATGCTCACACTGGAAGCCACTTCGGACACTCCCGCTCATATTGAAGAAATTGAGCAGACACTTTCCCATATGGAACAGGCTATCCAAAACACCATCCGGCGTGTGGATATCTGTACCAGATACAGTTCCATGCAGTATCTGATCATCCTGTTTCAGCCGGTTGAATCTCAGATTCCCAATATTATGAAACGTATTTTATGCAATACTATAGAAAGGCAAAAGCACTAACTTTCTGCCCACATATAAATATCTGTCTATGGCAGAAAAATAATATGGATACAAATCAAAAAAAAGCTTCTGACAGATACAGGATTTTTCAGTCCTGTGTCTGATTCAGAAGCTTTTATTTTTGGGATGACCATATCACTTTGAATATTTCTCTACTTTTTCCTCATACTCTTCCTCCGACTTGTTATCTCATGCTTCACAATATGCCCATGGTTCTTTTTTCTTTGCAGTCAGATTTCTGCCAGGTCTTGGTGCATACTGATCCTCCGGAATCTCCAGTGCATTTGCAACTGCATGAATAACCCCATTGCTGCTGTAGGTTGCTCCACTTTTACCGCGTCTACATTCAGACTCTGCTCAGCCTTCATCTGTTCGATTACAGCTGGTGCTGCCCTGGAAAAAAGTATTCCTCTGTATCACAATAAAAGAATGGAAATATCTGTTACCTTCTGTTTTTCAACTGTAACCTTGAACCTCCACATCCCCCTCGAAATGCATCGGCCGAGCCGGTATAAATGCCATCTGTCAGATTCTGAAACGTCCAGCCTCTATAAAGGATTGCTTATCTTCAGATTCTTCCTGTTCAAAGGGTTTCTTCCCTTCACCTTCCTCATTTCCCAGTGCCTTTATTCACAGCTTCAATCAAGCCGTTACTGCTGTAAGTCGCTCCGGAAACTGTATCTACATCTGTATTCTGCCTGCTGATCATCTCCTGGAAAAAATCCTGTTTTTCGCTCTCTCCATATCAGACTTATCATCTGCATAATCATCCAGTACAAGCTCCGTTATCTTCCCATCGGCAACCTTTACCGTAACGTCACCTTGCCTCTGTAGCCCTCACCGGTTCCTGTGTAAATACCATTCTGAAAGTTACCTCCAGCATCATTTTCTGCCGTTTTTTTCACTGAATCTGCCGTTTTCTCTTTAGCCAGATTTCCTGCTATAAGGAGCTGTGACACCATGATGGTAGCACAGGTAACGCCTACTCCGATCAGCACTCCATATCTGCTTCTAAAGTGCGCATTCCTTTTTCGGACACCCAGCTTACACACTTCTGACGGCTGATACATTCTCCTCCGGCAATCCTGTCTTTCTTCCGTAAGATCCATCCCCATGGTGCATTTCGAGGTACATAAATGACACTTTCCGCACTCTTCCCGCGGCTTATCAATTTTCAGGAAAGACGCCTGTGAAATCAGTGAATAAATTGCTCCCATAGGGCAAAAATATCTGCAAAAAAATCTCTGTACAAACAGTGAGCCAATAAAGATTAAAAAGAAGCAGAACTCCCTCCAACTGAAAGCAAAGGCTTCAATCTGGCCAGTGTCCAAATGAAACATACTGCCCAAACACCTGCCACAGGCCGGCTGTTTTCACAGCTGTTACGCCACTCCATACGAATATTATAAAGTAAAAAGCACTGCATACTTGGCAAATCTGAATATCCGATCAGCCTTTTTCAGTTTCTTTTTCCCGGAAATAATGCCCGCAATCTGTGTGATCAAGCCATAGCAAATCACCACTGCCCCAAAGCTGCAGAAAAATCCGCAGAAAAACCTTCCCACAAGTACTGTTGCCGGCACAGTTGCCACCAGCATCCATACAGAATACTTCACACTTTCCCATGAAATATTTCCCTTGTATGCAGGAAACAATATTTCCCACAGCTGCAATTCCCCACTTCAAATAAGCCCGAATTAAAGCAGAAGGACAATATCTGGATAACCACTTTGATCCAGTTGATTTTCTTATTTTTCAGAAAGTTTTTTCTGTTCATTCTTTATACCTTAGAGCGGGTCTGAAAAAGACTCTAATACAAGTCTTCGATTGTAAGCAGCACCGCATTTTCTCGCGCCGCCCTTTCCTTTACTGACTCTGTGAAACCAGATTTGCTGAAAAACATAAGATACTTTTCCTCTGCATTTTTTAAACATTTCTGCAGCCATAACCAGGTCATCATACTCTTCCATAGGCATTGGTTTATTTCGAAACTTTTACATTCACAGAGCAACACTTTCTTTCCCGTTTTATCAAACGCAAGTATATCAACATCATCCTGCGCTTTTATCAATAGATTATTCCCCCACCATTTTCCCATTTTATATGGAATAAACGGAAGTTTCTTCGCAGGAAAGCTCAGGCCCAGCATGGAATAATAATTCTGATTTGTAAAAAGGAATCTGTACCAGAACTTATAATAATTATCTGTTATCTCATAAATCCCTTTTTACTTGTTTCTGGCTCAGTACAGGGAACACACTTCTCAATCAGTCGCAAGGTCTGCAATGTAAGCATGTATTTGCTGCACTTGCTTTTCTCTTCATGGATTCGGTCTGCAATCTCACGAATCTTATTACATCCATTGGAAATCGCCTCTAAAATGGAATTGTATACTGAAGGCTCTCTTAATTCAATCCTCAAAAAGTGTCTGGGGTTCATCATTCAAAAAGGCCCTTCCATAAGCAGATTATTTTTTTATTTTCCTCCAGTGAAATCTCAGAAAAAACTTACTCAGATGTCGTTGAAGGGATTCGGTTCTGCCAGAAAGGAAAGCTCATCAATAATCAATACCAATTTTTCGTCTGAAATTTTTTTTCTGTAATATATTCAAATGCAGCTTCCCAATTTTGAAAAGAAGATATAAAAGAGCCTTCGAAAATGTTTGCACCATCTTGGAAAAAGTTCAGAAGATTCAAAAAGAATCATTCTTCTCTGTTGCAGAAAAAAAACAGGGCTTTATGTCTGCCGGCAAAATTCTCTTAAGCAGCCTCCTCGTTGTCAAATCATAAGCGCCGTAAACAAAATATACTACTTGTAGTATATGCTTATAAATAGTATATTTTTATTCTGTGATATTTTCAATCGATTTTCCATATTATTTTAAGAAAATATGTTCGCCAGTTTCCATATCCTCTACATCCAGGTAAATTGCCCTGCACTTTTGGGGCAATTCTTCCATGTGCATAAGCTCAAGCCAGTTTTGTTCCAGTCGGTGTGCCAGTGACCGAAATACCAGTGTTTGAAAGATCTGCCCTTCTTGTCGCCGCTGCCATCTGCAAGCATCTCATTAGTCTGGTTCAACTTGTCACATACCCATTGAGAAAATAGTTCTGAAGGGTTCTTCTTCCCTGGCTACGTGGTAGTAGCCAAGCGTTTTCACTCGGTATAATGGGCGAGGTGTGTGTGATCGCATAGTCTACTTCATAATCTTCTGCTTCCAGATTCTTATTGGAATTGGCGTAATCAGAGTCTGTGGGAAGCTTTTTTTGGCCATCATCGCAATGTAGTCTCCATTTTTTTTTTTCTGCAGCTGGTAATAATTACTCTCTTTTTCTTCATATACATTGTTTTGCGTCCTGCGCCAGTTCGTATTATAGCACCCTCATCAACCAGTTTTTTTAATGCTGATTCTACTGAGAACTTCAAGACTAGGACATGCAACCAGTGCATCATGTTTCAAAAACTTTCCGAGCGTGTTTTCTGAATATGTCTTTACAACATCATATGCCTTGCTTTTTTTTCCTGTTTTTTTCAGCTAATACTATTCTTGCCTCAAACTCTCTATAGCACGATAGAATAATTCCTAACATATATTTAATAAATGGCTTGGGATCATTCTCTCCCTCATACCAGTTTTGATCCGCATTTTGCAAAACTTCATAATATGTTTCTTTTTGTATCCGCAATAGCTTTTTATACTGATATACTGTCCAACAATATATCCACTTCGATATAGGAGCAATAATGTTAATAGTCTGCTCATTCGTCCATTTCCGTCATTGAAAGGATGAATACATAGAAAATCTAATATAAAATTAGGTATCAGAATGAGCGGATCTACAATACCATCCCCCTATAGCTTTGTTATACTCATTGCAAAGTCGTTCTACTGCATCTGGGGTTTCGTAAGGTTCTAATGGCTTAAACAACACATGCTGCAATCCTGCTGGCGTTGGAGTTTTCACCGTCGGCGCGGCGAATCCGTCGCTCTACAGAAAACTACGCCCACGCTCACAACCTGCTCTCCGCGTCCGACAATGGACGATGGGCAGCGGCGGATGGACTGCTCCACGGACAGCGCGATCAATTTGAAAACACGACCGACACCGCCGGCGAACATCAGCCGCGCGCGCTGATCGACTGCAACAGCAAAGGGGCTTCCGCGTCTGCTACGCCGTCATTTCGATTTCCCTCGACCCGGCCGTGCGAGACGACGGGCTGGCATGACGCTGCGCCTCGCTCAGCGTGCGATGAGGCTATTTTGACCACCGCATCACCACGGCGCGGGCAACGAGAATTATGTTCCGGCCGACTACTGCGACAACGGTGTTTGGAGCACCGCCGTTCCCTTCGTCGGCGGGCTGCGCATCACCGGCAGCCGCCTTCTGGTCCAATCGACCGGAAAGGGGCAAAAACGATGTCATTTCACCTGAAAGGACGAAGCCGGTAGCGAGCTGCTCCGCCGCAGCGTGAACGCCAAGGCATGGGCCGGCAGCCGCTTCCTCGACCCGCGGCGTCTGGAGCTGCTGTTCCAGAAGCCTATCAGGGCCCTTCGAAACGCTTCCGCATCTCCGGCTTTATTCCGTGCAGGCCTGCCGAACGACGGCGTGGGGAAAAGCAAGACCGCCGCCGACCTCTGGACCCTCCGGTGAAGCGGCGCGATATGCCTCCACGGGAGGACAGCATGTCATCATCATGCACCATCCAGAAACGCCGGACCGAGCTTCTTCAAAGAGACGCATATCGGCGCAGGCGAGGGAGGGCTTCCACCTCGGCTTTACCTACACCGGCGAGCGACTTCCCGACTGCCGACGTGACCCTGCGCCGCGTGGACAACAACATGGTCATCCTCCGGATGCTCGTAACGCAGAACAGCGGCGGCACTTTGTGGATGTCAGCTATTACGACGGCGAACTGGACGACATCGCTCGACCCGGCTGGCTTACAAACGCCGGAAAACTACAACTTCACCTTGGGCGCAGCGCCGGAACGAACACGATGCGCCTCATCCCTGAAACAAGACCGACGGCACGCTGATCGGAAGCTGGCGGCTTTCAACGCCGTGCTGACCGGCTTCTTCGGCGGCGAGCTGGGCCGCTCGATGCGGCGACTACGGCCTGTTCTCCATCGCGGACCACGACCACCCGCGAGCCCCATCGCAGCGGCAAGCTGGACGATGGGCGAAAAGCCGGAAGGGCAGCTACACCGGCGACGGCCGCTGGACGATGACGAACGTCATTCAAAACGCCGGTCGAACTTCTGCAGGAGACCTGATCGACACAGACCTCGCTTCCGCCTCGGCACAGCCTACTCCGGCGAGGAAACGACTACACTACACCACCGACGTGACACCTGCGCCGGACAGCAGTGTTTACCTCCACGGATGCTTCTGACGCAGAACAACGGCACGCGCTCGTGGACATCAGCTACTGCGACGGCGCGAACTGGACGCAGCTCGCAACTTAACCAAAGCTGGATCGCCGACGTGGGCAAGAGCTACGACTTCTTCCTGTCCATGAGCCGGGAGCGATGCCATGACGCTGACGCTTTCAAAAGGCCGACGGCACCGGGTTTCAACTTCAAGCAATACGTAACTTGT
>VOFK01001678.1_pt1 | contig 27575 bp, 27 predicted proteins | sample 5384121 | NCBI WGS metagenome assembly VOFK01 (sample SAMN12384730, study PRJNA508395) | human gut metagenome | isolation source: healthy gut J | host: Homo sapiens | reverse complement strand
ATGGTATCATGCTTTTCTACATTAAGAGAGCTTACCGTGCTTGAGGTTTTAAAGGGCGATAATGTTGGGGGAAACCATAACATATGCTAACATGGCAATTAGCGGTGTGGATGATGATGGAACAGAAATAATAATGTGGTTGCCGGAATATGCTTTTATTCAAAAACAAAATGTAAAATATATATTCTATCTTAAAGAATCTACAAGAAAAAAGATGGTATATATAATGCTGTTCCCCGACCAGGGGTAATAAATATAGACGGACTTGATATAAACGGCAGCCGCGGTAAGTTTGTGACTGAGGAGCGCTATGATGAGGTAAAGGCACGCTTTGGTCAGTATTTTGAAAAGTATGACAGAAGCGCTGAAACGGAAAAATAACAGAAAGCCCTGCGCCGTAAAAATACGGCGCAGGGCTTGTTTATAAGGCGTAAAAAGCCGCCGCATAACTGCGGCGGCTTTCCTTGAACGGTTATTCATTCCATATATAGTCTTCACGGTTTAAATTTACATGCTCGATTTTAAATTCTGTATTTGCATATTTTTTGTCCAGCTCTATGAATTCACAGTAACTTTTTGTAACGCATGTAATAACGTTAGAATAAGAATAATATGATTCAATTATTATCTTCCCGTCTTCGCTTACCGAACTCACCTGATTAGTTACTGACCCGCTTGAAGATTCGATTACGGCACAGATGATTTTATCCTCAAAGAATTCTTCATTATAATATTCAAACGGATTGAACGGGATTGTTTTTTTCCTGCTGAACACGGGTTCGTTTTCGTATGCGGGAGGATTCAACGTAAAATCAATCCGTTTGTTTTTTTCGTGAAAATAAGCTTGCTTGGTGTCATTTTCATCGAAAATGGACTGGTGATTTTTAAAAACTGTCTGTCTGTAATTTTCAAGCTCTTGTGTAGAGGAAATTATAACCGTATGCTTGCGCTTGCATTCCTCATACTCCAAAGTGTAGTCGTTGCAGGGACTGACACCGAACTGCTTGGCTTTAAAATCCACACTGTCGGGATATTCGGGCAGCGGCGCGCGTGTCTCAACAGGCTCATCTACATAGATTTCGTTAAAGCTCAGCTTAAAATCAATATCGGCATATTCTCGGTTCAGCTCAATAAAATCGCAGAAATAATCAGAGCATATGTCGTTCTGTGATTTCGGAATATATAAATCGACCTGTATGGTACCGTCGGATTTCACCTCGCTTATATCGGCTGCGGTTCTGTTGTCAGCGACCTTTAAGACAACTACTAAAAGAATTCTATCCTCAAAATAAGTATCGTCGTAGCGCTTTGTCGGAACAATCTTCTGGCGCGGTACGTTATAATCGAACGGCTCGGTCTCTGTTCTGACATGAACCGGAGTGATTTGAGCAAACGATGGATAGAAATAATGGTACATTGTCGGCATGTCATTGAGCTGTAAAAGCTCCTGCGCTGACATTATTTTACATACGGTCTGAGTATCCGCCATGTCCTGAAACGTCTTATTGTCCCAAATGGAAAAATCCTTGTTGTGCAGCAGCGTATATTTAAGGCTGTATGGCTGCGGTTGCGGATCAGGTTCCGGCTCAGGCTTGTCCTGCGGCACATCTTCTGTCATGTGCTCCTTGTCCGTTTCGGCTGTACTTTGCGGTTTTGTATCGCGTTTTTCAGTCGCTTCAACTTGGGCGGTTTCATCGCTGTCTTTTTGAACGGCGATGTCGGCAGCTGCCGCACTGTCGCCGTCCAAGCTGTCGGGTGGGCGCTTGCAGGCGCATAAGCTGATGAGCAATACGCATAAAGTCAGAGCTGAAATCAGTCTTTTCATAGTACCAAACCTTTCTGTTTTGTGTAGGCTTCATTCATATATGTAAACAAACGGTAGAAAAGTTGCGTTTTTTACGCGGAAATTTCATTGTTGTAAACATTGCACAGTTTTACGGCGGCTTTTTTATGCAACATTGTGATACAGGGGCTGCGACCGCTCTTTAAAAATAGCTTGATTATCGGTAAAAACTGTGGTAAAATGTCAAATGGTTAATTTTAATACATTGAAGGGAGTTAGTAATATGACTTATTCGCATGAAGTTGAAATGATGTGCCCGATTGCGAAGGGACCTAAGCACGGTCCCGCCCCCATTCCCGAAGAGGGAAAATGGGTGAAGGCAACTCAGATTTCCGATATCAGCGGTCTTTCGCACGGTATCGGCTGGTGCGCTCCGCAGCAGGGCTGCTGCAAGCTGACGCTTAACGTAAAGGACGGTATTATCGAGGAGGCTCTCGTGGAGACGCTGGGCTGCTCCGGTATGACCCATTCCGCTGCCATGGCGGGTGAGATACTTCAGGGCAAGACAATCCTTGAGGCTCTTAATACAGACCTTGTATGTGACGCCATAAATGTTGCAATGAGAGAGATTTTCAAGCAGCTTGTTTACGGCAGAACGCAGACTGCGTTTTCCGAGGGCGGTCTGCCCATCGGCGCGTCGCTGGAGGATTTGGGCAAGGGTCTTCGCTCACAGGTCGGCACTATTTTTGCAACAAACGCGAAGGGCGTGCGCTATCTTGAAATGGCAGAGGGCTACATTCTGAGCGTTGCTCTTGACGCCGACAACGAGTGCATAGGCTATAAATTCGTACACCTTGGAAAAATGATGGATATGATACGCAAGGGCGCAGACCCCAAGGACGCGTATGAAAAGAATATCGGTCAGTACGGCAGGTATGACGAGGCTGTCAAGTACATAGACCCGAGAGCAGAGTAAGGAAAGGAGGATACGATAATGGCTAATTTTGAAGGTTATGAGAGAAGAATAGCTCAGATTGAGCCTGTTCTTGCAAAATACGGTTTTAAATCGCTGGACGAGGCAAAGCAGTTTTGTCTTGATAAGGGCGTAGATGCCGAAAGCATTGTTCGCGGAGTTCAGCCTATCGCTTTTGAGAACGCTGTTTGGGCGTATACTCTCGGATGTGCTATTGCGCTGAAAGAGGGCGTTAAGACCGCCGCAGACGCTGCCGTTGAAATCGGCAAGGGACTTCAGGCTTTCTGTATCCCCGGCTCTGTTGCGGAAACAAGACAGGTCGGTCTCGGTCACGGCAATCTTGCGTCCATGCTTTTAAAGGAGGAGACAAAATGCTTCTGCTTCCTTGCAGGACATGAATCTTTTGCCGCAGCCGAGGGCGCGATCGGTATTGCAAAAACTGCGAATAAGGTAAGAAAAAAACTCCGCTTCAGGTTATTCTCAACGGTCTTGGTAAGGACGCGGCGTTTATCATTTCGAGAATAAACGGCTTTACATATGTTCAGACCGAGTATGATTTCTATACAAGCGAGCTCAAGGTAGTCAGAGAACATGCTTATTCCGACGGTGACAAGGCAAAGGTTCGCTGCTACGGTGCAAACGACGTTTTAGAGGGCGTTGCTATCATGAAGCACGAAAATGTCGATGTTTCCATCACAGGCAATTCCACCAATCCCACGCGCTTCCAGCATCTTGTTGCGGGCACCTATAAAAAGTGGGCAGGCGAAAACGGCAAGAATTATTTCTCGGTAGCATCGGGCGGAGGTACGGGTCGTACACTGCACCCCGACAATATGGCGGCAGGCCCCGCTTCCTACGGTCTTACCGATTCTATGGGACGTATGCACGGTGACGCTCAGTTTGCCGGCTCGTCTTCGGTTCCGGCTCATGTTGAGATGATGGGTCTTATCGGCATGGGCAATAACCCCATGGTCGGCGCTTCTGTCGCATGTGCCGTTGCGGTTGAAGAGGCAATGAAATAAATATAACTTCTTAAAGCGGAATAAAAGCCTCCCGAAAATTTTGCGGGAGGCTTTACTATTTGTTAATTTGCAAAACACAGGTAGACAACGTCTGCAATATGTTGTATAATTAACATGAAATATTATGTCACGGCAAAGGAGCACTGAAAATGCGAAAGTATGATGTTATAATAGTAGGCGCGGGACCTGCGGGAATTTTTACGGCGCTTGAAATGATAAAGCGCGGCAGTAAAAAGAAAATACTGATGGTGGAAAAAGGCAGCTCAATAGAGAAGCGCAGCTGTCCGAAATCCAAAACCAACAAATGTATGAACTGCAAGCCCTATTGTCATATAACGACAGGCTTTTCGGGCGCGGGCGCGTTTTCCGACGGTAAGCTGTCGCTCAATTATGAGGTGGGCGGCGACCTGCCCGAGCTTATCGGTGCGGAGCTTGCGCAGGAGACTATCGACTATGCCGATAAAATATACCTTGAGTTCGGTGCAACCGATAAAATCGAGGGCGTGTCCAACCCCGAAAAAATAAAGGAAATCCGCAAAAAAGCCATTCAGGCGGGGCTTAAGCTCGTAGATTGCCCGATACGACATTTGGGTACTGAGAAAACACAGGAAATCTACGCGCGTTTTGAAAAATTCCTTACGGACAGCGGAGTGGATATTATTTTCAATTACAACTGCAAGGATATTATTCTTGACGGCGACAGGTGCACCGGCATAAAAATAGAAAAAAGCAACGGCGGCGACTCACAGGATATTTTCGGCGACAATATTATTGTGGCAACCGGCAGAAAGGGCGCCGACTGGCTGGAAAAGGTGTGCGAGCATCATCAGATTGCGCATAAGCCGGGCACCGTTGATATCGGCGTTCGTATAGAGGTGCGCAACGAGGTAATGGAGGAGGTCAATGAGGTTCTGTACGAGTCCAAGCTTATCGGATATCCCAACCCGTTCCGCAACAAGGTGCGTACTTTCTGCCAAAATCCGGGCGGCTTTGTAAGTCAGGAGAATTATGACAATAACCTTGCCGTTGTAAACGGTCATTCGTACAAGGATCTTAAATCTTCAAATACAAACCTTGCAGTGCTTGTTTCGCATAACTTCACCCACCCGTTTAATCAGCCGATAGCATACGCTCAGAAAATAGGCGAGCTTACTAATATGCTGGGCGACGGACATATTCTTGTGCAGCGCTACGGCGACATTCTGGACGGCAAACGTACATGGGAAAAGGAGCTTAATTTTTCAAACGTACGCCCCACCATTCCCGACGCGGTCGCGGGCGATATTACCGCGGCTATGCCCTACCGCGCAATGACTAATATTATAAACTTTATTCAGGCGGTTGACCATGTTGTGCCGGGGTTTGCCTCGTGTGAGACGCTGCTCTATTCGCCTGAGCTCAAATTTTACAGTAATAAAATTAAAATGGATGAGCAGCTCAATACCAATGTCAAGGGTCTGCACTGCCTGGGCGACTCCTCCGGCTGGACGCGCGGGCTTATGATGGCGTCCGTTATGGGCGTTATCATGGGCAGACAGCTTGCGTAAATGTATGTGCGGTTAAGCATAATTTGAGTTTTTTAGCCTGCCGCTGATAAAATACTGAAATAATTCCATAATAATATCAGTTTTATAAGAAAGGATTGTTTTATTATGCTTAAAGTAATTGCGTCTCCGGGAAGCTATGTTCAGGGTGCGGGTGAAATCACCCGTCTTTACGGCTACTGTCAAAGTCTGGGAGGCAAAAAGGCGTATATCATCATTGACAGGTTTATCCACGATAACTATAAAGATACAGTAACTGCCGGGTTTGATGCGGCAGGTGCGGGGGTTACCGTATCGGTGTTCGGCGGTGAGTGCAGTGAAAGTGAAATTTCAAGGCACTGCTCGGCAGTCGGGGATTGTGATATCATTATCGGAATCGGCGGCGGCAAGACTTTGGACTGTTCCAAAGCCGTGGCGTTTCGCATGAATATGTCTGTTATTATCGTACCCACCGCAGCGTCAAGCGACGCACCGTGCAGCCGTCTTTCGGTGCTGTATAACGATGACGGCAGCTTTGACAAGTATCTGCCGCTGCCCAAAAATCCCGACATCGTGGTTGCTGATACTCAGATTATTGCGTGCGCGCCTGCAAGATTTTTGTCGTCGGGCATGGGTGATGCGCTTGCGACCTATTATGAGGCGGCAGCGTGCCTGAAATCCGGCGCTGTCACCATGGCGGGCGGCGTTTGCTCCGAGGCGGCTATTGCACTGGCACGGCTTTGCCGCGATACTTTATTGTCAGACGGCAAAAAGGCGCTTTTATCCGCCAAAGCCAAGCGCACGACCCCCGCACTGGAGAAAATCGTCGAAGCCAACACCTATCTGAGCGGAATCGGGTTTGAAAGCGGAGGTCTTGCGGCGGCGCACGCCGTGCATAACGGGCTTACCGCACTTTCGGAGTGTCATCATATGCTTCACGGTGAAAAGGTTACTTTCGGCTTGCTTACTCAGCTTGCACTTGAAAATATCCCTGCCTGTGAATTTGCGGATATAGTATCGTTTTGCAGGGATGTGGGTCTGCCCACAACGCTTGCTGAACTGGGACTGGGGAATGCGGACGATAAGCGTTTGATGATTGCCGCCAAGGCAGCGTGTGCAGACGGTGAAACGATACACAACATGCCGTTTGCGGTAACGCCTGACGATGTTTTGTCGGCAATGCGGCTTGCCGATGCACTTGCACGCGAAATGTGAATATTTGAGCGTATTAATGTAATAATTGATTATTTAAATCCCCGCGTCACGTTAACCGACGCGGGGATTTTTATGGTTTTACCGAAAAAAACTGCAAAGACATGTCGATAATCAATCTGCAGTAAGATATTTGTAAAAACCGCGAAAACCCGCATAAAATGCCGCTTTGCGTCAATTCTACCTGCGGTAGAATCACATAAAAAACACTCTACCGCATAGAATTTAACGGTAGAGTACATAAAAAAATACAGTAGGTTGATAAATGTGCGGATTGAATGATAAAATTATTTCGGTAAAAATTCCTGCAAAGAATTTGCGCAATAACAGAAAGGAGACGTGCTAATGTCTGATTATGTTGTCAGCTGCTGCTCGATTGCGGATATAACGAAGGAGCATCTGGAAAAAAGAAATATAAGCTATGTCTGTTTCCATTTTCTTATGGACGGAAAGGAATATACCGATGACCTCGGTCAGTCTATTCCTTTTGAAGAATTTTATGCAAAAATGGCTGCCGGTGCGGATACAAGCACAAGCCAGGTAAATGTAAATGAGTATGTCGATTTTTTTACCGAAATAGTCAAGCAGGGAAAGGATATACTGCATATCAGCTTTTCAAGCGGACTTTCGGGGTCTTTCAATTCTGCCGAAAATGCGGCAAAACTTGTCATGGATAAGTATCCGGACAGAAAGATATATGTTGTCGATTCTCTGGCGGCGTCCTCCGGCTGCGGTCTGCTTGTGGATAAGGTTGCGGATCTTCGCGATGAGGGTATGGAGCTGGAAGAGCTGCGCGACTGGGTGGAGGCAAACAAATTAAAGCTTCATCACTGGTTTTTTTCGACCGACCTTACATTTTATATTAAAGGCGGCCGCGTTTCCAAAACCTCGGGAACAATCGGCACAATTTTGGGAATATGCCCGCTTCTGAATGTCGATACCAAAGGCAGACTCATACCGCGCGCCAAAGTCCGTTCCAAGAAAAAGGTAATTTTGGAAATAGTAAAGCGCATGGAGGAGCATGCACAGGACGGTCTGGACTATTCCGGCAAATGCTACATTTCTCAGTCTGCATGTATGGATGACGCAAAGGCTGTTGCAGAGCTTGTCGAAGCGCGGTTTAAAAAACTTAACGGCAAAGTGGAGATTAACTATATCGGCACCACAATCGGCAGTCATACAGGTCCCGGCACTGTCGCGCTGTTCTTCTGGGGCGACGAAAGGGTTTAGCGCAGGGTTATGATAAAGCTTTTCACAGATACCTCGGCAAATCTTCCGGCTGAGCTTATAAAACAATACGGGATATCCGTCGTTCCGTTCAGCTATACGGTAGACGGAAAAGAAGCAGAGTATGATGCGGATACCGATTTTGACGGCGCGGCTTTTTACGGCGCAATGCGCGCCGGAGCGGTTGTTCAGACATCGATGATAAATACGGACACCTTTCTCGGTTATTTCCGCCGTGAGGCAGCGCTGGGCAACGATGTAATGTACATCGGAATGTCGGGCGGAATAAGCGGCGCTGCGAATGCTGCGGCAGCTGCCGTCCGTGAGCTGAAAGCCGAATATCCGAATATCAGATTTGCCGCGATTGATACCTTTGCCGCCTCTCTCGGCGAGGGACTGATGGTGCTTCGCGCTGCCGAGCTGATTGAGAGCGGGCAGACGTTTGAGGAAATTGAGAGATTTATACTCACGGGCAGACGCCATATGTGCCAGTTCTTTACGGTTGATGACCTTGCATATCTCAGGCGCGGCGGCAGAATATCGGGCACGGCGGCACTCATCGGGTCAATGCTTAATATAAAGCCGATACTCAAGGGCGACGATACAGGTCATATAGTAATGTGCGACAAGGTACGCGGCAATAAAAGGGCAATTTCAAGCCTTGCCGAAAAGTATGCGCGGCTTGTTTTTGACAGGGACGTGCGCATAGGCATCGCACATGCGGACAACAGTGAGGGGGCAGCACGGCTCCTTGGGCTGCTGCGTGAGAAGGGCTTTAACGGTAAATGCTTAAACGTCTGTTATGAGCCCGTTACGGGATCGCACGTAGGCCCCGGCACGGTTGCACTGTTTTTCTACGGTATGCATAAGTAAATTAATACAACAGCGACTGCCGCACATGGCAATATCATGTGCGGCATTTTTATTTTATAATACGGACTTTAAATAAGTTACGTATTTTCGGCACCGTGATGTGCTTATAGGAAACATTTTATTAATTAACTGTGAATTTAATATTGACAAATATTGATATATTTGCTATTATAATGACAATGATAGAAATTATTTGTTAATTATCAATTTATTTACTATTTTACTAATTTTTAGCTGTAAAAATTTACTATAAAAACCGCATTCGATGCATGAGGTGCAGTGTGGAATTTCGGTGTTACCCCTTTACGACACTTCAGACCTTTCCATGTTGCACTTCATGCATGGTATGCGGTTTTTCAGTATTTGAAATGTAATGAATTTTCGGGAGTAATTCTGACATATTGAAATATCTGCAAAATAAAAATCCGTGCGGAGATCTTTAAATCTCCGCACGGATATTATATTTCCTTAATGAAAAAAAGCTCGGTCGGCTGATTAAGCGCTGCGGTGTTAAGCAGCAGTGCGCCCGCGTCGCGGTAGCCTGATTTACGGTAAAAGTGCTGTGCGGATTCGTCAGACTGCGTTGAGGTCATTACAACTTTGCAGCCCGCTTCACGCATTCTGTCTTCCCAGAACTGAAGCAGCTCTTTACCGAGACCGCGGCGGCGAAGCTTTTCATCAATATACAGCATGTTGCAAAACGGAATGCTGTCCCAAAAAAGACCGTACCGTAAAATACCTGCGGGTATACCGCCGCACGTTATTACATAGCCCTGCCCGTCACGCACCTTCTGTTCAAAGCCGCGCTCCGACAGGTGGCGGTCGGTTTCCAGCCAGAATTGTTTATCCGCTGCCGTCACATGCCTGATTTGCGCTGTGTCTTCCTTCATTTGTTATCTCAGCGTTTCCGCAACGTCGTATATCAGCTTTTCCGTCTTTTCCCAGCCCAGACACGGGTCGGTGATTGACTTGCCGTATATGTGCTCACCTATCTTCTGAGCGCCGTCTTCGATATAGCTTTCAATCATCATGCCCTTTACCATTTGGCGCAGGTCGGCGTTATGGTTGCAGCTGTGGACAACGTCCTTTGTGATGCGCACCTGCTCAAGACATTGCTTACCCGAATTTGCATGATTGGCGTCTATGATTACAGCGGGGTTTTCAAGCCCGGATTTTCCGTAAAGCTCATAAAGATTTACCAGATCCTCGTAGTGGTAGTTGGAGATATTTTTGCCTGCAAAGTCCGTATATCCGCGTAAAATCGCGTGCGCGTACATATTGCCCTCGCTAACAACCTCCCAGCCGCGGTAGATAAACATGTGCTTATGCTGTGCCGCCGAAATTGCATTCATCATGATTGACAGATCCCCGCCTGTCGGGTTTTTCATTCCTACCGGGATATCCAGACCGCTGGCTGTCAGCCTGTGCTGCTGGTTCTCAACCGAGCGTGCGCCGATGGCGACGTAGGACAGCAGATCGGACAGATATCTGTGGTTATCGGGATAAAGCATTTCGTCCGCACAGGAAAAGCCGTAGTCGGCAAGTGCGCGCATGTGCAGGTCACGGATTGCGACAATGCCCTTGAGCATGTCCGGATTTTCGTCCGGGTCGGGCTGGTGGAGCATACCCTTGTAGCCGGTGCCGTTGGTGCGCGGCTTGTTGGTATAGATACGCGGTATTATGATAATTTTATCCTTTACCTTGTCCTCGACTGTGCGCAGCCGTGAGATGTAATCGAGCACCGCCTCGCGGTTATCGGCGGAGCAGGGACCGATTACAAGTATAAATTTGTCCGATTCACCCCTGAAAACCTTCGCAATTTCCTCGTCGCGGCATTTTTTATCCCGCGCCATTTTTTCCGTTACGGGATACTGCTCTTTGATATCCTTGGGTATAGGCAGCTTTCTTAAAAAATTCATGTTCATCGTCTTATTTCTCCTTTTTATCAAATCTTGCGCGGCGTGCGGTGGAGGTGCGCATCATTTCGCGCATACCCTCGCGGTCGCCGTTTTTAAGTTTTGTATACAGTTCATCAAAAGAGCGTCTGAATTTATCCATTTCGCGCAGAAGCGGCTCACGGTTGAGCAAAAACAGCTCGCTCCACATATCGTCGTTAATTTTTGCAATTCTTGTCAGGTCGCGGAAGGAGTCGCCCGTATAATGCTCCAGCCCGCGGAAATCGTTGCAGCACATGAGCGTTGTTGCAATGCAGTGGGTGAGCTGGGAAAGGTAAGCTATCATTTCGTCATGCATTTCGGGGCTGAGCTCCGACACGTCATGAAAGCCCAGCGTTTTGCCCAGGTCGCGGCACAGCTCAATGGCGCCGGAGGTGTTTTTGGAGGTCGGCACGACTATATAGTTTGCTTTTCTGAAGATTCTGTCGTCCGCGTTCTCGACTCCGTAAACTTCTTTTCCCGCCATAGGATGTGCGGCTATGAATTCCACGTCCTTTCTCAGAAACTCCTGTATTTCATATACTATACAGCTTTTAACCCCCGTCACGTCCGTTATGACAGCGCCGGGCTTGAAGTACTGTCCGTTATCTTTCAGCCACTGCGTGAATATGTGTGGATAGAGTGCAAAGACAACAAGGTCGGCGCGCCCTATCAGCTTGGCATCAATCTCGGTTGTTCCGCTGTCGATAAGTTCATGCTCAAGCGCGTAGTCTATCGAGCTTTGCGAGCGTGTTATTGCATGTACCGAAAATCCGCGGCGCTTTAGCGCCATGGCGTAGCTGCCGCCTAAAAGCCCCAGTCCGACTATAAGTATATTCATGTTTTTCTCAAGTTTCATCCGTTTTCACCTTCTTTACTCCGATACCGAGTGTTTCGAGCTTTTCAAAAAAATCAGGCATGCTTTTATTCACTGCCTGCGCATCGTCGATAACACCGCCCGTTATCGTGCAAAGCACGGCAAGAGCCATGACGATTCTGTGGTCGTTGTGTCCGCAAAGCGGTGCGGTAGGCGGGCAGAGTCCGTGACCCACCTCGATGCTGTTTTCATTTACTTTTACCTGTACGCCCGATTTGGCAAGCTCGCTTGCCATTGCGCAGCCTCGGTCGCTTTCCTTTATCTTCAGCCGCCTTGTACCCGTCAGCGTGCCGCCGTGGTTTGCCGCCATTGCGCTCATCAGTACGGGACCGAGGTCGGGGCAGTCGGAAATATCAAGCTGCGGCGCGCAGCGAGTTATTTTATCAAAATACTCGGTGCATATTCTGTCACCCTGCAGGCTTTTTTTTGAGATTTCAGTAACCCTGACATTGTTTTTGACCGCGTGATATGCCGGCAGTGAGTTCAGCGCCAGAAAGAACGCCGCGTTTGACCAATCGCCCTCAATGCGGCAGTCAGACACGCAGTAGCGCTGGTTTCCCGGTATTTCTATGCGGCTGTCTGATATGCTTACCGTCACTCCGAACTGCGACAGAGTCTGCGCCGTCATTTTTATATACGGCATACTTTCCGCCTTGCCCGTGATTTCAATGACGCTGCCGCCGGAAAGAACGGGGAGCACAAACATAAGTCCGCTGATAAACTGGCTTGAGATGTCACCCCTCACGCGGTATGTACCGTGTGAAAGTCTGCCGCACACAGTGAGCGAGCTGTCTTTTTGTTCAAACTCAAAGCCGCGCTCGTGACAAAGCTGTTCATAAACCGAAAGCGAGCGTGAAAACAGCCGTGCCGAGCCGCTAAGGGTAATTCTTCTGCCTGCCAGCAGGCAAAGCGGTATCATAAAGCGCAGAGTGCTGCCGCTTTCGTTGCAGAAAATTTCATTTTGAGTATTATGGGGCAAACCGCCTGTTTTACGGAATATAACCGAATTTTCCTCTTGTGCGATATCCGCGCCCAGAGTGCGCAGAGCGCCGATTGTGGCGGTAATATCAGCAGAGTACGCGATATTGTCGATTTTGCATTGCCCGCCTGAAAGAAACGCACAGATAAGCGCGCGGTGAGCCATGCTTTTGGAGGGCGGAGCGCATACGCTGCCCAATGCCGTGCCCGGGGTTATTTCAACTTTCAAAGCCGTACTCCTTTAAAATTATTTCGGTGGTTTTTTCAACACTGCCCGCGCCGTCCGCTTCAAAATCGCAGGTTTTTTTGTATATGGGCAGCCGTGCGTCGTACAGAGCACAGAGCTTTTTGCCTGTCGCTGGACAGCGGGCGGCTGTCTGTTACTGGCAGCGCGTCGAGCGGGCGGTTTATAAAGCATATTCTGCCGTTTTGCCTGAGCGCGCGCACGTTTTCCTCCCGCAGTACGGCGCCGCCGCCCGTTGCGATAACAACCGCGCTCTTGGCAGATATTTCCCTGATTACTTCGGTCTCCGTATCCCGAAACAGCGGCTCTCCGCCGAGGCTGAAAATCTCTGTTACCGGCATTTTTTTGCGTGCGACGATTTCCCTGTCAATGTCGATGAATTCGCGCCCGAGTGCTTTTGCAATGCGCTGACCGAGCGTTGTTTTGCCGCAGCCGGGCATACCCGTAAGCACGATATTTTCCTTTTCAAGCATTATTTCGCCGAACACGCGGTCGATATCCCCGGTACAGAATTTTGTATCGGTAAATTTTTCCGCGGCAAACACTGCCTGTGCCACAAGCATATAAAGACCTCCCGCAGCGGGAATTTTTCTGTCCAAAGCCTGCATTATGAGGTTTGAGCGCAGCGGATTGTAAACAGCGTCCAGTACTCCGCACACATCAGGCAGCCTGTCAAGGTCTGCCGCCGCGCCGTCGAGCGCCGGAAACATACCGCAGGGGGTGGTGTTTATCAAAATCTGCGCGTCGGCGTGGTCGCGATACAACGCTTCATAATCGATGCAGCCGTCCCTTGCCGTTCTTGACACGCGCAGCACTGCAGACGCACCGCCTGCGCACGCTACCGCATATGCCGTTTTCGATGTGCCGCCGCTGCCGAGAATTACTGTCTTTTTGCCCTGAAAATCAATGCCGTTTTTGTCGGCAAGCGCGCGTAATCCGGAAAAATCGGTGTTATATCCGTAAAGTCTGCCGTCTTTGTTTACTATCGTATTGACAGCGCCGATTTTTTCGGCTTTTTCGCTTATGCCGTCAAGGTAGGGTATAACGTCCTGCTTGTAGGGGAATTGTGACGTTAATCGCCTTGAACGCGCGCGCTGTCATGAATTTCTTCAGCTCCTGCGGCTCCAGCTCCAAAAGCTCGTATTTGTAGCCGCAGAGCTTGTTATGTATTGTTTTTGAAAAGCTGTGCGTCAGCTTTCGTCCTATGCAGCCGTATTCCATGCTTCACCTCAGATAATCCGCACCGTAGCGGGAGGCGAGCAGGTCTGCCAGCGTCAGCGCGCATACGCTGTCGACAACGACCCGCGCACGGTGAACAATGCAGGGGTCATGCCTTCCCTTTGCCGCAAGCGTGGTATTTTCGTTTTTTATAAAATTGACTGTCTGCTGTTCCTTGAAAATTGTCGGAGTGGGTTTTATCGCGGTGCGCACAATGACCGGCATTCCGTTTGTAATCCCGCCGTTTATGCCGCCGTTTGAGTTTTTTGCGGTGACAACTCTGCCGTTTTCTATGCAAAACGGGTCGTTAGCCGTGCTGCCGCGCATTTTTGCAAGCGCAAACCCGTCGCCGAATTCTATGCCCTTTACGGCGGGAACGGAGAAAAGCGCGTGTGACAGCATACCCTCTGCGCTGTCAAACCACGGGTCGCCCACGCCTGCCGGCATTCCCGTTATAACCGTTTCAAGTATTCCCCCTACGCTGTCGCCGTCATTTTTGGCGGCGATGATCTGCTCCTGCATTTTCTGTGCGGCGTTATCGTCCAGCACGGCAAAATATGTATTGTTCAGTTTTTCAAAATCACTTTTATAATTCTCAAAGCCGCGGTCTCTCACACCCGCACATTCATAAATGTGCGTCGCAAGCGCAATACCCTTGGCAGACAGCGCATGGAGTGCAACTGCGCCCGCCGCGGTCAGCGCCGCTGTTACCCGTCCGCTGAAATGCCCGCCGCCGCGGTAGTCCTCACTGCCTGCATAGCGAAGGAAAGCCGTGTAGTCGGCGTGTCCCGGGCGCGCCCTGCCGTAATCGTAGTCGCGCGAGCGCGTGTTTTCGTTTGGGATTATTATTGTAAGCGGTGTTCCGCAGGTTTTGCCGTTAAAGCAGCCGGAGACGATTTGAAACTCGTCGCGCTCTGCGCGCGAGGTGGAAATTTTGCCCGACGGGCGGCGCTTTTCAAGCTGTGAGCTTATAAAACCGCGGTCGATTTCAATGCCTGCGGGCAGTCCGTCCAGCACGGCGCCGATACAGTCGCCGTGGCTTTCGCCGAAAACGGTGACGCTTATGCTGCTTCCGAATGTATTTTTCATATCGCACCCGCCTTTTCTGCAAGCTCTAATATTTCCGCGGCGTCCATCTGCCGCATTTCAAAGCCGCCTATTCTGTCCGCGTAGATTACGGTTATTTTTTCGCCCGATTTCTTTTTATCGTGCTCCATCGCGTCCCGAAGCGACTGTGTTTTGCCGTCAAACCGTGTGGGAAGACCCATGCGCTTTAGCACCGGAACAAGCCGTGAGCGCACGCTGTCAGAGCACATCGGCACCATACCTATGGCGACACATTCGCCGTGGTAGAGCGCGCCCGCGCTTTCGCTTTCGACGGCGTGCGCCAGCGTGTGCCCGAAATTCAGCGCTTTTCGCAGTCCCGCCTCGTGCTCGTCCTGCTCGACCACCCGCTTTTTTATTAAAAGCGAGCGGTAAATCACCTTATCGATTTCATAGCTGCCCGATTCTATCAGCTCAAACAGCTCACGGTCAAAGGTGACCGCCATTTTGACCGACTCCGCAAGTCCGTTTGCCGTTTGCCGCCGAGGCAGCGTTTCAAGCGTGTCGGGGTCGATTATAACCGCCTTGGGCGGATAAAACGCGCCGACGATGTTTTTATAGCCCTCAAAGTCAATCGCGGTCTTGCCGCCGATAGAGGAGTCTACCTGCGACAGCACGGTTGTCGGGATATTGTAAAGTCAATGCCGCGCATGTAGCAGGCGCACGCAAAGCCGGTAAGGTCGCCCGCCACCCCGCCGCCGACGGCTACAGCGCAGTCGGCGCGGGTAAGACCGAGACGTGTAAATTCCTTTAATATATATATGAAGTTTTCAACGCACTTTGATTTTTCTCCCTGCGGCAGCGTGATTATGTGCGCGGTCGGACTGCACTGTGCCGCAACCGTTTTTGCATATTTCTCTGGCACTCCGTCGTCTGTTACTATGACTGTGCGGCGGTTGAGGTTTAAAATTTCACCCGCGTGCATCAGCGCGCCGCGTTCAAGCGTTATATCGTAGCCGCCTGTTTTGGTTTTAACGGGTATCTTCATTTTATATCGAAATCTCCTTTTCAAACGAGCCGACAACCTTTACGTCCATGCAGTGGGGGATAAGCTGGTTGAGCATTCGCCTGCCCTCGAATGAGTTGATACAGCCCTCTCCCTCCGCGTAGAAATAATAGCTCCAGCTCAGCTCCTTTGTCGGTCTGCTCTTGAGCGCGCGCAGATTAAAGCCGTTTTCACCGATTGCCGAAACCGCTCTGCCCAGGCACCCCGGCTCGTTTTTTACGGTAAACATCATTATAAAGCGGTTGTCGTTTCTGCTCTCCTCTTTTCGCGCGCGGGAGAAAACCGCAAAGCGCGTAGTATTTTTTCCGCTTTCGTTTATGTGCGATTCCAAAATTTTAAGTCCGCAAAGCCGCGCCGCCTCCGCGCTGCCTATGGCGGCAAGACTGTGGTCGTTTTCCTCTGCCACGGTCTTTGCCGCAACCGCGGTGTTGACCGCCTCTATACTCTCAAAACCGTGTTTTCTTATATAGCCGGCGCACTGACCGAGCGCCTGGGGGTGGCTGATTACACGCTTTACCTCGTCCAGCGTTGTGCCTTTGACCGCAAGCAGGTTCTGCACAATCTCCGCCTGATACACACCGTTTATGTAAAGCGGGCCGAAATATGCAAGATCCATGACCTGACCCACGTCCCCGTTGTAGCTGTTTTCAATGGGCAGCAGGGCGCAGTCGAAATCGCCGCTTACAACCGCGTCGTACGCCGCTTTGAAATCGGAGCAGGAAACCGTGCTTCCGTCGGGAAATATTTTTCGTGCGGCAAGGTCTGCAAACGCACCCGGCACGCCGCTGTATGCGATTTTCTGTCCGCTAATCAGTCTGCGCTGATAGTTTTTGGAGATATCCATGCCGGTCTGCAAAAAGTTCACATAAAACTCGCGGAGTACGTCGTTTTCTATATACTCGCTGTTTTTTGCGATTACCTCGCCCTCGCGGGCAAGGTCTTCAACGGGCAGTCCGCGCTCCTGCTTGTACCGCGCCACCTCATAAACTGCAGCCATGCGCTTTTCAAACAGCCGCGCCATTTCCCTGTCGCATTCGTTTATTTCCCTGCGTGCCTTTTCAATATCCGCCATTTCTGTTGCTCCCTTAAAAATTTCAAAATAAAAGCCCGCAATCTTATACTTTTAAAATGAGTATAACCAATTGCGGGCTATCTATCGTTTTTGTACTTGATTTCTCAAGCAGCTTTTGCGCACAGACAGTCCGTATATGAATAGTAGTAAAATCGATTTATATACATTGTATTGTCCGTGCACCTTTCTTTATTTTTGTTAATGATACATCATTTTTTTCGGTTTGTCAATAAAAAGCGCAAAATTTTTGCCGTGCGGGCGTTACATATCTGTTAAACCACGAGGATTTTTGTCTGCTCAAACCCCGGCGCTTTGTCCGTAATAAGAAGATTCAGCTCTTGCGCATTCAGCACAAAGTAGGCGGCGCTTTTCTGAAATTTCGAGCTGTCGCAAAGCATGATTTTTCTGTCGGCACACCGGAAAACGCGGCGGCGCAGCTCCGTTTCGGGCTGCGAGTAGTCGGTGATAATTCCGCTGTCGCTGACAGCGGCGCTGGAAAAAAACATAAGGTCGAAATGAAAGTCCTCGGCGTACTGTGCCGCGCGGCTGCCCACAAATGACAGCGAGCTTTCAATGAGCCGCCCGCCGGTGCAGTGAATGTCAAAGCCCGTGCCGCAAAGCGCGCCCGCAAGGTGCGCGCTGTTGGTGACCAGCGTAATGCCGCACCGCTCCTTTAAAAACCCGGCTATCTGCATACACGAGGTGGAGCCGTCTATAAACACGGTATCCCCGTCTGACACAAGCGCCGCCGCTGCGCGGCTCATGCGCACTTTTATATCCCGCCCCGAGCCTGTGCGAAAGTCAAACGGAACTGCAAGTCTTTTGTCGTTTACCGCCGCTGCGCCGCCGTGGCTGCGCCGTATAAGTCCTTTTTTTGCAAGCTCGGTAAGATCCCGCCTGACGGTGGGCAGACTGACGTAAAGGGTATCCGCCAGTGTATTCACCGTTGCAAATTCTTTTTCGTTCAGTATTTTTAATATTTGTTCCTGCCGCTCGTTTTTCATACTTTCACCTGATTGATTTTGATTGTTTATCAATGTTACAGCCAAATATTGACCGTTTGGATTAACTATATTATAATAAAACAGTCAGAATAAATCAACAGAGGTTTTGAAAAATGGATATTTCACGTATAAAGCTGATAGCGTTTGATTTGGACGGAACGCTGACCCAGCATAAAAGTCCGCTGTCCGACAAACACCGCGGAGTTCTTGAAAAGCTGTCGAAAAGGTATAAGCTGATTATGGCGGGCGCTGGAATGTGCCGCAGAATTTTTGAGCAGATGGGGCGTTTTCCGATTGATATTATAGGCAATTACGGAATGCAGTACGCGGAGTTTGACAGCGGTTTGGGTGAGCTTGTGATTAAAGAGGATAATGTTATGCCCTGTGACAGGGAATCGGTGGAAAGGCGCGTCACAATGCTGCGTGAAAAGTACGGATTTACCGATTTTGCGGGTGACAATGTTGAGTACCATGCGTCGGGCTGCGTCACATTTCCGCTGCTGGGCACCGCTGCCGCGCTTTCCGACAAGCTGACGTTTGACCCCGACCGCAAAAAGCGGCGTGCTTTTTACGATGATGTAAAGTCGGTGTTCGACGATTACACCGTGTTTGTGGGCGGCTCGTCCTCTTTTGACATGGCGCCGTTTCCCTACAACAAGTACTATGCGCTGGATAAATACTGCAAAGAGCGCGGAATTTCTCATGAAGATGTCGTATACGTCGGCGACGACTACGGTCAGGGCGGCAACGATGAGGCGGTCTATCTGTCTGACTTCAACTTTATAACTATTGACGATTACAGGGATTTTCCCGAAATTATGAAGATATTTCTTTAAGGAGGAGCTTTTCATGGATATAAACGAGCTGTTAAAGGGAAGGGCGGGCTGTGCCTGCGGAAAGAACCATGTCTGTGACATTGAGCGCGTGGAAATCGGCAGCGGCGCGGTAAATTTTTTGCCAAGGCTCTGTGAAGGGTATGAAAATATCGTTATTGCGGCAGACAGCAATACATTCAGCGTTTGCGGCGCCCGTGTTTTTGAGCTGCTGCGGGATAAGACCGAAAAGCTGCATGTGTTTGAGCAGGACGGACTGCTTATCCCGGACGAGCAGGCGATAGCTGCGCTGAGCGCCTGCGTTTCAAAAAAGACCGACCTGATTGTCGGAGTCGGTTCGGGCGTTATCAACGACCTTTGCAAGTATGTGAGCTTTAAAAAGGGTCTGCCCTATTTTATTGTTGCCACAGCGCCCTCTATGGACGGCTATGCGTCTGTCGGCGCGGCGATGATAACGGGAAATATGAAAACCACCTTCAGCGCGCACGTGCCCTCGGTCATCATCGGGGATGTGGACGTTTTGCGTGAGGCTCCGATGGATATGATAAAGTCGGGCTTCGGGGATATTATCGGCAAATATTCGGCGCTCAACGACTGGAAGCTGTCCGCGCTTGTAAACGGTGAATACATGTGCGATTACGTGTACAATCTGACATACGAAACAGTGCTCAAGACCCGCGCGCTGGCAGACGGCATCGAAAAAGCGCGACCCCGAGACGATAAAGACGCTGACAGAGGCGCTTGTCATTGTCGGCATTGCCATGGCATATGTAGGAAATTCCCGTCCCGCGTCGGGCAGCGAGCACCATCTGTCGCATTATTTTGAAATTACCGGTATTGTCAAAAACCGCGGCTATCTGCTGCACGGAATCGACGTTGTGTACTCGACCGTGGAAACGCAGAAGCTGCGTGAAAAGCTGCTTGCGCTTGACAAAATTCCGGAAAATATCAGGGCATTTGACCGTGCGGACTGGGAAAAGCATATACGCGAAAGCTACGGCTATGCCGCCGACGGAGTTATCGCGCTTCAGGATAAGCTGAATTTTTACGACCCTGCGTTTGTGAGTGTGTACCGTGAAAAATGGAACGAAATACGTGATATCCTGCGCGAGGCTCCGACTTCTTTACAGCTTTGCGAAATTTTGAAAACGGCGGGCATGGACTATAACGACTTTGAGAGGTTTTACGGTCGCAGGGTTATTGACGACGCGGTGCTGTATGCCAAGGATTTAAAGGACAGATATACGGTTTTGTGGCTTTATTATACGGTTTTGGGATAATATTTAAAGCGGGGAATTTCCCCGCTTTATTTTTGTATACTTAATATGGATATGGGGCGCTGTGTCCGATTGACAAACATCTCATTTTTTGGTATGCTTTATACTGTTTGATATTATCTGTTGGAGACAAATATGACAGCGATAGTTACCGACGCACATTACAGAATGTCGCTCGCTCTGATACGCGACCTGGCGGACAGCGGCGTGCGTGTCATTGCGTGCGAGTATGACGATATAAAAAATCCTGCGGGCTTTTTTTCCCGCGGTGTTTCTGAGCGCGCGGTCATTTCGCGCGACGCGGAAAACGGCGGTCTTTTTTCGCTGTGCAAAAAAGTTGCGGAAAAAACGGGCGAAAGACCTGTGCTGTTTCCGGTGGGCGCGAAAACTCTGGAATTTGTAAGCGCCGCCGCATCACGGCTGAAAAGCGTTTGCGGATTGCTTGTTCCGTCTCCGGAGCAGCTTGATTTTTTCAATGACAAGGCGCAGGTCTGCGAGTTTGCAAAGTCTCTGGGTATTGCAGTGCCGCGCGCTTATAATATAGATGAAGATATCGGTTTTCCCGCCGTTGTAAAGCCTGTCTGCGGCGAAAAAGCGGGGCTTGGCGCGGCGGAGCGCTATATGATTGTACGGGACAGGGCGCAGCTTCTCAGCGCGTTAAAGCATTTTGAAAAGATAACGGGTCAGCCGCCTGTTGTTCAGGAGTACCTTGGCGGATACGGCGCGGGCTGCTCGGTTCTGGCAAAGGAAGGGCAGGTGCTCGCGTCGGTTTGCCACAGGCGTATACGCGAGTATCCCGTGACCGGCGGTCCCTCCAGCTGCTGCAAAAAGACAGACGCGCCGCAGCTTCTGACTGCCGCTGCAAGGCTTGTTGAAGCGAAAAGCTACTCAGGCGTTGCGATGTTTGAATTCAAGGCGGACGCGAAGGGCGTCTGCCGTCTGCTTGAGGTAAACCCGCGCGTTTGGGGCACCTATCCGCTCACGCGCGTGTGCGGCTCCAACTTCACCTATATGTGGTATTCGGCGGCGCTCGACCTGCCGCTGCCTGCGTTTGACGGCGGGCGTGAGGTAAAAATGGTGTATTATCCGTCCGATTTTGCGGCGATGCTGGGGTACTTAAAGCACGGCAATATCGGCGCATTTTTGTCCGGCGCGGCGGACTTTTTCAATCCGCATGTCAGAAACGGACTGAGCGAGAAGGGCGACAGGCAGCCTTACCGCGTATATCTTAAATCACTGACTGAGAGGAAATAAATGATTTTAAAGGCAGACCTTCATGTTCATACCACAGCCTCCGACGGGCGCACCGATATTGCGGGGCTTGTGCGCGAGGCAAAACGGCGCGGGCTGGATGCGATTGCGGTGTGCGACCATAATATGTGCACGCCCCTGCCCAACTTGCAGACAGACGGGATAATGCTTATCCCGTCAACGGAGATTTCGACAAAAGCGGGACATGTTCTGGGACTTTTTGTTAAGGACATTGATTTTAAAAAGCTCAGGGAAAACGGACTGCCGGAGGCTGCGGACGCCGTAAATCATATCCATGCCTGCGGCGGACTTGCCGTACTGGCGCACCCGTTTGAGTATAAAAACGCAAGACCGGAAAATTTTGACTGTGCGGACTTTGATTTTATAGAGACTGCGAACTCGCGCGCGCCCATGAAGATTAAAAACGCAAATGAACTGGCGCGCAGATATGCAAATGACCGCTCACTGCCGCAGACGGGCGGCAGCGACGCGCACGGCGCTGACGAGCTTGCGGGCAGCTATACCGAGATTGAGTGCAGCGGCGTTGACGAGCTGAAAGCAGCTCTGCGCGCGGGAAAAACGCGGGCGGTGTTTGTCCGCCGCTGCCGCTGGATTCAAAAAGGGAAAACGCGGCTGAACCTTGCGCGTAAAAAACCGAGTATAAAAAAGAGCGTAAAGGCTGTAATTTATTTTGCGTATACGGTATTTCGTGAAATTTTCGGATTCTGAGGAGGATAACACATGTCGCTTGTAACAAAAGCTATCGGCTGTGCCAAAAAGCTAAAGCACCGATTTCGGGACGGGGTTTTGGCGCGCACGCCCGTTTATCTCTCGCCCGTGCGGCGTATCGAGCGGGTGGCGCTTAAGGAGCGCATTGTCGCCATGACCTTTGACGACGGTCCGTGCGCGCTTCCCGCCAATCCGCCTGCGGACGGTGACAAGCCGCTGACGCTGTGCATTTTGGAGACGCTTGAAAGGTACGGTGCGCTCGGCACCTTTGACGTTGTGGGGGACACATCGAAAAATTACCCCGACACTGTCGGCAGGGAGGGCACGGCGGCGTGGGGCGGCGTTAAATTCGACCACTATCCCGATTTCAAAAAGGACTCCTTCGGCGGCGTTAAGTCATGCCCCGAGCTTACCAAAAGAATACTGGACGGAGGGCATGAGATAACAAGTCACAGCTGGGCGCACGTGCTGTTCGGGCCAAAGCCGCTGGTTTACGGCAAGCGCGACCCTCTTGAAAATATTGACAAGGTAATTGCCGACCTTAAAATGATGGACGACCATATGCGGGAAAACTACGGATATACTGTCCGTCTTTCGCGTCCTCCGCATTATGTCGATAAGACATATGACGGACTTTCGTCCTACGATGCATACGCCGTCATGGGATATCAGTACCTTGCCGCCGCGTTTGACGGTGCGGGCTGGCTTCCGCTTTCGTCGTATGAAGCGGAGGTGGAGGCGATGACAAAGCCTCTTGCCGATGCGCTGGCGGCAGACCCGGACAGTCTGTGCGGTCAGATAATATTTCAGAAGGACGGCTATAACATGTCCCGCCGCTCGCCGGTTGCCCACGGGCTTGAAGAGCAGCTGAAGCTGCTTTGCAGATACGGATACCGTGTGGTTACCGTATCGCAGCTGATGAATATGTGTCCGTTTTCCGATGTTTTTCCCGACAGCGCGGTTTTTGCGCACGCAAAAGCTCTGCTTGAGCGCGGTCTTTGCGTGTGCTACCGTGACAATACGCTTCGCCCCGGCAATATTCTGACCCGCGGCGAGCTGGCGATGATGCTTTACGGCGGCGGAAAAAGAAACGCCGAGCGCCGCATTGAGCTTGTGCATAAAAAGCAGAAGCCCGCAAGGGATATGAGCTTTAAGCACCCGTATGCAGCGGCAGCTGCGGCGGCGCTAAAGAGCGGTGAAATGACGCTGCAAAACGGAAAATTTCTGCCTGATGAGCCTGTGACCTCTGTGGCTTTTGCAGATATCTGCAAAAAGCACTTCGGGCGTGAAATTATGCCGCCTGTCGGCGCGCTTACTCATGAAAAGGCGATAACCGCTTTGGCTCAGACATTGTAAATTTAAAAATCCGGAGAGAAGCCTCTCTCCGGATTTTATTTTTTATGCTACTTATACAGCGGTCCGTATGCACGGCATGCGGCAAAATCCGCGCTTTCGGAATTATCCGTTCCGAACGACATAAAGCTGTGCGGGCGGAATATACGCTCCTTTTCAATGTTGTGCATACTGACGGGTATGCGCAGCATTGACGCCAGCGTTATAAGTCTGTCGCCCACGTGTCCGTAGACCGTAACGCCGTGATTTGCGCCCCAGGCAGCCATAACGCTGTAAACGTCGGTAAACGCGCCTTTTCCGTTCAGGCGCGGGACAAACCATGTTGTGGGCCATGTCGGGTCGGTGCGGCGGTCAAGCGCCTCATGTATCCGGTCGGGCAGGTCGACGGTGCAGCCCTCGGCAATCTGCAGAACGGGGCCTATACCGTCGATTATGTTTACGCGCAGCATGGTAACGGGCATCTGCGCCTTGCAGCGGAAGTGGCTTGAAAAGCCGCCGCCGCGGAAATACTCGTAGTTTGCGCGGCACCAGTCGGTGGATTCAAGACACGCTTTGATGTCCTCCTTTGTCATCTCCCAGAACGGCTTCATGCAGCCGCAGCCGTCACTGTTTTCAGCCGCTCCGGTGCCGTCAAGCGCCGTTGCGCCCGAATTTATAAGGTGAATAAATCCGTCCTTTGCCGCACCGTCGGGCTCCATGCCGCTGACGCGCTTGCAGGATTCGGCACTCCAGTATGTGCGCACATCGTGGAAGCATGGCGCGGTATCCGATACGAGCGTGCCCAGCAGCATTGCAACGCCGTTTAGCGTGTCGTTTTCGGTTGCAAAAGCCGTCGGCGCTTTCGGCCCGTTCCAGTTAAAGGTTGACGCCATTATCGCCTCGGTAAAGTCGCCGTTGGGCAGCCAGTCGGTCCAGTTTCTCTGACCCTGAAATCCGCCTGCGACAGCATTTTTGCCGCGCGCCTCTTCAAGCCAGCCCATCTGCCGCAGCTTGTCGTTGCCGAACAGTATGTCGTGCATGACAATTGTCATCTTGACGATAAACTCCCAGTCGCCGTCTGCCGGCACGACCTTTGAGCGGGTGATGATGTCTGCAAGATTTTTGCCCGCGTTGCAGTCAAAGCCCTCCCTGCAGTTTTTCTTTACCCATGCAAGAGCCTTTTCATACTCGTCTTTATCGTAGATTTCAAGCGTGATACGGCGCAGAACCTCTGTCATATCCACCCACTCGGCGCGTATTCCGAAGTATTTTTGAAATACGTCTGCGTTGCACATGCTGCCTGCAATTCCCATTGCAACGCCGCCGATATTGACGTATGATTTGTTTTTCATCCAGCCGACGGAGACCGCCGCTTTTGCAAAGCGCAGAATTTTTTCGCTTACATCTGCAGGAATTTCGGTGTTGTCAATGTCGCATACCTCTTTGCCGTAGATTGAAAATGCAGGCAGTCCTTTCTGTGCATATGCCGCCATTACAGCGGCAAGGTAAACGGCGCCGGGGCGCTCGGTTCCGTTCAGTCCCCAGACCGCCTTTATGGTATGCGGGTTCATGTCAAGCGTTTCGGAGCCGTAGCACCAGCAGGGCGTGACCGCAAGCGTTGCAACGACGTTTTCAGCCGCAAACTGCTCGGCGCAGCGAGCCGCTTCGGCGCCTCCTCCGATGGTCGTATCGCTGATTACGCACTGAACGGGTGTTGAGTCGGGATACCGCAGGTTTGCCTCAATAAGCTCCTTTGCCTTGAGCGCCATTGTCATCGTCTGCGTTTCCAGCCCCTCACGTATGCCGCCATGTCTGCCGTCGATTGTCGGACGTATACCTATTTTGGGATAGTTCATTATTTTTCCTCCTGTTCGATGTGAATTTATGCTGTATTTATTATTTAATTATAAATCCGCATCGTTTGGTAATCCATTGATATACAATCAAATTTTATGTGTTTTTTTGACATAACCGTCAATCGTTTGGTAAAAATATAATATAAAATGTCACATTATAGTGTATTATAACAAAGTGATATTTTTGATTTTTACATTTATGTGTGATAAAATACATTATGGTTTCAATTCGTGCAAAGGAGAACAAATGGTTATGCAAGCTGCACAAATTACAGAATTTACCAACGGGGGGGTATGTCTGCCCTCTGTTAGTCATATTGACTGATATCCGAGGAAAAGAAAAAAATATATAGATATCTCCGAATTTTTGACGGTGCTTTTTCGAGTATATCTTATCCCCCGAAAAACGCCGGAAAAAAATAAAATAGGAGTATTAAAAATGAAGAAGAGCACAAACACAAAAAAGAGCGCTGACTTTAAGCGTTGTTTCACTGCTTGTATGCGTTGCGATGTTTATCGGCTCCACCTTTGCGTGGTTTACCGATTCCGCGTCGGTCGGCGTTGGCAGTATCCAGTCGGGCAAGCTTTGATGTTGGCTTGGAAATGTCCGAGGACGGCGGCGCAACCTGGACAGACGCAGAAGCAAAAGGACAGGCACTTGAATTTATAAAGGCAGAAGGCGCCAAATGGCAAATCCCTTTGGGAGCCGGGCTGTACATATGAACTTCCTCAGCTTCGTGTTATAAAAAAAGCGAAATCTTGCTTTTTGAAGTACAGAATGGTCATTACCGGTATTAACGGCAGCGCAAAGCTGAACGAGGCAATTAAGTGGACGATAAACGGTCTTGACATAAATTCGGATCTGCACTTGACTTCGGGTGCAAATCGAGGCGCTTAATATCGGTCATATGAAGGAGACTGCGGCAGCGAAGTATCGGGGTCTTACCATGGACGGTATATCAATAACTGTTATCGTCGCCGCACAGGATACCGTTGAGTTTGACAGCCTGACAAATCCTCGTATGACAGTCTTGCGGCATGGACGGCACGGCAGCGGCGGACGTTGCGAAATCAACGGGGTAAAAGCACCATTACAAACGGTCAGGGAGCTTGCCTGGCTTGCAAATCAGGTGAACAGCGGAAATAAAAAGTTTTCAGGGGAAAAACCGTTTTGCTTGAAGCGATATTAACCTGTTCAATCAGCCATGGACTCCTGCCGGAAGCCCGTCGATTCTTATCCGAGCATCACCTTTGCGGGCACGCTTGACCGGGAGATAATCACACTAGCTACAATCTGACACTGTGCGGCAGCGCGAATGCGGCGGCAGGTCTTTCGGCGGCTCGCGTGACAGGCGAGTTTACCTCCAGGGTCGTTAATGCGACCGTGCGGCACATATGCCGGCGTCGCGGGCTATTCGCATCAGCATTCAGGAAATGGTATCGGAAATCAGCAAATCGTCCGTTCGAAAATGCAGCTGCTGGCACGACTCGTGTGAAAACAGGCGGACGGTTCATATGACGCGACGGCGATGACGGCGGAGCGTGGAAATATAGTGATTACTGTGTTGCGGGCGACGTTGTAACGGAGGCTGTACCAGTTATTCCTCCGTTACGGAGCTACCGCGATATCGGCGGTATCGCCGGCGCGTCGGCAGTTTCTCGCTACCGATTGTACCGTGGACGGCGTAACCGTCAAGCCAAAAATACCGAGAACGGCTATCAGTCATCGGTTCCCGCGACCGTATAAAATCGTGGCAGACAGCTTAATCTGAAATGTTTTAAATAATACTCAATAACCCAAAGTGGTTTTTATCGTAAAACCTGACACGGCGCAGACCCCGCTTGACAATGCGTCGTTTGACGGTCACCCGTAGTTAAGCTGACCTGCCGGAAATTACGGAACGCTGCGTCGGTCAGTCAGCGATGACGTAAAGTTGTTTCGTCTGCCGGCGAGTATAAAGCCTGTTATGTCCGCACCGCTGACGGCTTCTGACTATCGAGGGTCAGGACGGAGCGGTTATAGACGGCTTTGAAATTAAGGTGGGTCATGTTTATGGCATCGGAGTAAAACCCGATTACCGGTCTTGAAATCAAATCGGCTCGAACAACGGCTATTGCCAGCATCACTACATCGTTAAAGATCTTGCAATCAGTAATGTCGGTCTTACAAAAGTCTCGTTTATATCGCGGCTGACACGTCCGATTATCTTAATCTTGACGGATTGACAATCACGGGCTGTTCTTTTA
>VOFK01001315.1_pt1 | contig 27577 bp, 41 predicted proteins | sample 5384121 | NCBI WGS metagenome assembly VOFK01 (sample SAMN12384730, study PRJNA508395) | human gut metagenome | isolation source: healthy gut J | host: Homo sapiens | reverse complement strand
TCGATACTTCGTTCAGTTACGTATTGCTGTGGAAGGCCGGCGTGCTGCTGGCGGTCGTGCTGACCAACCGTGTTCGTGTATCGCCCGTTCTGCAAATGGCTGTGTCCGCTGGGCGCGTTCTATGCGCTGCTAAACAAGGGGTCTCGCTTTTCAGATGCGCGTGGATACGGGAACAAGTGCGTATCCTGCGGCGCCTGCGCAAGAGCCTGTAAGATGGATGTGGATATCACAAAATCGCCCAACCATACCGGAGTGCATCCGCTGCGGCATGTGCATGAAGTTGCCTGCCGACGGACGCAATCGATATACATTTGGCTTTGGTGACCTATCTCAAAACGAAAACAAAGAAAAGGAGCAAAAACAATGAAAACGAATCGAGTAATCGCGCTGATGATCGGCCTGCTGCTGACCTTCTCCATGACCGCCTGCGGCGAACAAATGTCCGCCATGAACACGGATATGGAAAAAGACGGAAGAAAAAGTCCGCCATGGACATGGAAGACAGATGGAAGAAAAATTTTTAGGAACATGGAAGGCCATGTACAAAAATTCCGACATGAACATGGAAGGAAGATGAAAGCGATTCTCGACAGAAAATGGAGCGCTGGAAGGGAAAACAGTTTCATGGCGGTTAAAACGACATCCTCTTTGCCAACAACGGCTGGAAAAAGTATTTGTCCATGGATAAAACGTGAACGACGACATGCTCAGCAGCAATTACGGCGACGTGCTGATGAGCGCCGGGAGGGCGCGAAGGAAGTTTCCGCCGAGGAATACGAGACGCCTCAAGGCGGACGCGGAGAAGATTCGGGAGATCGAGGAACAGATCGCGGCGCTTGCCGCTGACAGCCCGGCAGATCAGATGAACGACGAGGAACAGGACGGCGCTTTCCCCGCAGTTTCAGGGAAAGGATCCGATGGCAACGACGTGGATAACAGCCTGTTTGCCAACAATGCGTTCACCGTTGTGAATTTCTGGTTCAACGGCTGCAAGCCCTGCGTGAGGAGCTGGATGACCTGAACGCGCTGAACGAGCGCATCAAGGCGCAGGGCGGCGAGGTCGTCGTCGGCATCAACACCTTTACCCCTGAGCGGCAACGAGCAGGGCATTGAATTGGCCACAGATTCTTCGAAATGACCGGCGCGAAATACCGCAACATCTACTTCGATGCAAACAGCGAGGCCGGAACGTTTGCCTGGGATCATGTTCGCGTTCCCGACCACCTACGTGTTTGACCGCAACGGACGAATCGTGGGCGGGAACGTAAACCGCTGTCGGCGGCATTGACATCGAGCAGAACATGGAAACGCTGCAAAAGCTTCATCGATCAGGCCGTTGCCGCCGACAAGGGCTGACAGACGTAACGATCCCCCTCAGAAGGGAGAAAACGCCATGTATCGGAGCGTATGGCCGCTTCTGCTCGCCGTGATGCTGCCGCTGAGCGGATGTGCCGCCGGGCAGGAGAACACGCCGCGGAAAAAACGGAACAGAAGGAAATGACCGAACAGCCGTCTCCTATCTCCGGCGAGGCGCGCACACATATGGATAACACAGAAAACGTTATTTATTTGGCGGGCGGCTGCTTTTGGGGCATGGAACAGCTCATGCAGTCCATTCCCGGCGTTCTTGACGCCGAGAGCGGCTACGCCAACGGAACCTGCGAGGCGGACGCCGACTACCAGACCGTCTGCAGGGGGAACACCGGCTTCCGGGAGACCGTGCGGGTGGAGTACGACCCCGAACAGGTGAGCCTTGACGCGCTGCTGCTGGCTTACTTCTACGTCATCGACCCCCACGGTGGAGAACCGGCAGGGAAACGACATCGGAAGCCAATACCAGACCGGCGTTTACTACACCAACGACAGCACGAGGGGAAACGGTGGAACGCATCGCCGAAATCGAGCGGGGACGCCGTGAAAGATTTTTCGTGGAGATCGGACCGCTGAAAAACTACTATACCGCCGAAGCATACCACCAGAATTATCTGGAGAAAAATCCGGGCGGCTACTGCCATATTCCGAGGGCGGAGATGGAGCTGTTCTCAAGCTGCGCATTGATCCGGGCGACTATCAAAAAGCCCGCGGCGGAGGCCATCCGCGACAAGCTGACGCAGGAGCAGTACCGTCACGCAGGAGAGCGGCACAGAGCGCGTCCCTTCAGCAACGCATTCTGGGATCAGTTCGAGAAGGGGATCTATGTGGACGTTGTCACCGGCGAACCGCTCTTTTCCTCTACGGACAAGTTTGAAAGCGGCTGCGGCTGGCCTGCCTTTACCAAGCCCATTGAAGCGCCCGCCGTGGTGGAACTGGAGGATTTGAGTTATGGAATGCGCCGCACGGAGGTCAGAAGCCGCGCCGGTGATTCCCACCTCGGGCATGTGTTTACCGGCGATCCGGAATCCCCCAACGGCGTGCGATACTGCATCAACAGCGCGTCCCTCCGCTTTGTGCCTCACGCAAGGATGGAGGACGAGGGCTATGGATATCTCCTGTACCTGTTTGAAGACTGAGCCCGTAATCATCCGATGAACATAAAGGAGCTGTCAAGCATTTAAGCATGACAGCCCTTTTTTGTGCGCCAAAAGCTGCAATCGCTCTGCTTTCAGCGAAACCTGCGCTTCACAACCCGCGCCAAAGGGTTATAATCAAGGAAAGCATGGAGGCGGAAAGGAGGGCGGCAGACGTGGAGGAGCGCGCATGGTTTTGAAATTCAGGTCTATCGGCAGAACGTGGATTTGTTGTTCCGCGTCGGCCGCCGCCTGCTGGATTCGGATGAAAACCCGGATACGCTCTATGACATGGTGCAGGAAATCTTTCTGCTGCTGTGGGATCGGCGAGAGACGCTGAAAACGCATCCCAACATCGGCGGCTGGCTGATGGCCGCGCTGAAATTCCGCATCCTCGGCGAGCGCGGGCGGGTGACGCGCCGCGCGCTCAGACACGCATATTCGCTGGATGACGACGGGCAGCGCCCGTGTCGGATCGCGCGCTCAGCCCGGAGGAACGCGCCGTGTTTGCGGGGGCATGTTCAGGCCATCCGCAGGCTGCTCAAGCCGGACATGGCGGAGCTGTTCATTGATTACGCCGTAAACGGATGCACGCCGCATCAACTGGCGCAGAAAAACGGGCTGACGGTCTCCTGCGTCTGGATGCGGCTGAACCGCTGCAAGCGGCGGCTGCGCGAGCATCCGGAATTCTTCTATCTTTTTTTGCTGATTGTGTTAGGAAACGGCGGCCATACCGTCTAAAGAAGTAGAGGAACCATGATTTCAGAAGGGAGGGGACAGGTGTGGAGGAAGAAATCCGAAAGCGTATCGAAAACGGCACGTTCACGGATGACGATATCGTTTCGCTGATGTGCTGGCAGCTGTCCCTGCCCGGCGTGAGAAGATGGATTGCGTGGCATCGACGAATGTGACCGATACCTCTCCCGCGACGCGGCGGGGCTCCGACGCGGACAGGGAACGCATGTGGCGGCAGATGCTCGTGCGCATCGGCGGGGCGGAGACGCACAGGCGCGCATGGTAAAGCCCGCGCGTCATCGGCGCATTTCCGCGCAGGGCGGCGGCGCTGCTGCTGTTGGCGCTGCTGGCGCTGGCCGTCGGTGGCGTGGCCTCCATCAAGCGCGGCGTGCTCAATTTACGGAGGATTTCGGCTTTGCGCCGATGGTCAGTCAGGATGGCGCGGAGCGGCTTGTGACCAGCGGCAGTCTTGCGCACATCGAGCTTTTGAACGGACGATCATCGACGTGCGGGAGGCCGTACGACGGCGCGGAGCTGCGCATCGTGTACAGCCTGACGGACAGAAGCGGTGAGCTGCATCTGGCCGCCACCGTCGCCAACGGATACGAAATGCCCGGTTATGACGCGGGCGAAACGCAGATTTGCGACTATGTGCTGGTCAACGGGCAGAACGTCGATTTCGATCAGGCGTGGGAAGTGCCGGGCGATGCGCCGGGCAGATGCTCTATTATCTGCAAACCAACCTATCGGCGTGGCGCGCGGCGCTGGCGCATGCGAAGACGCTGGATATCCGCCTGCCGATGCTGCAAAACGGCGAACAGGTGGCGTTCTCCATCCCGGCGGCTGTTCCGGCGGGCATGATTCGCCACGCGAGCGTCGCCGAGACGCTGGAGGGGCCGGCGGCGGGTGCTGCAATCCATCTCACCGATCAGCGGCTATATCGAGCTGCGTGCTGGAAGGGGACGAGACGGCCTATTTCGGCGAATTTACCAACCGCTACGCGGTGTAGGCGCGGACGGAAGCGAACGACGTGGGCGTATTCCGTGGGCATCCTCGGTTTTTGACGAGGCGGGCACGCACCTTGGCATCACCATCACGCCGCCTGCGGAGGAATGGCCGGAAAATGACGCTCTCGATTGAGAGAAGCCCGATCAACGCCGAATATCAAATTCAAATTGAACCGCGTAACAGGGGCGGCTCTGCGCAGATGCGTGGAGCCGCCTTTTTGCCCATAGCGAAAGGACGCGGCGAAACAGCAGAAAATTTTTTTTTCAAAAATGCGTGAGGATTCGCCCAGCTGGCCGCTTCTATACAGATAAAGGGCTGAGGCCGAAGGAGGAAACCGAACATGAGGATGAAACGGGTTTTTGCCGCGGGCGCCGTTGCTGCTGGCGCTGACGCCCGAATTTCGCTGCGGCGCAGGAATACTACACCCTTGCCGGAAATCATGGGAACAGGCGAAGGACGGATGGCACGGAAACCTACACCGACAAATACGGGCGGGAAACGGTTGTGGATATCGACGTGGAGGTGTACGGCCGGGGAGAATGCGCCCGTGCTCAAGACGAAGCCGGCGTGGTATGCGGTTCAGCCGGAGAAGCTCGACGCGGGCGCGGAAGGACGGAACGAGCATGGGCAAATCGTCATCTGGCATCAAAATCCGGCGGATTTTGTGTTCGGCGGAAGGAGTAGCGAGAAGCCGCTGATCGTCTGCCACAACTATGATCGGCTGGCGCTTGATACGGTGTATGGCGCGGAATACGGAGCGCGGAACACCCTTCGCGATTGACGACGCGGCTGTGCGCTGCTGGCGCAGCAGAAGTGTGGAGATTCAGCTTGTGGAGGACAGGCCGCTGGAATTCAGCGTGCGCTGCCGTGTCGATAAAAAGCACGGGCGAGGTGGTTCAGCCCGCCTGCAATATGGCGTTTTTCATGCAGAAGCTGAACGATTTACCGGTGCTCACGCACGTCATGCGTACCTTCGACAAACAATCGTGGCCGGAGTTCTGCGCGCAGGTGTATTTCGGAATGCGGGCGGCGGATGAATACGTCCTTTCGGTGGATGCGCTGGAGGAAACCGAAAAGCTGGCGGAGGATATCCCGCTCTGCGCATGGACGACGGTTCGTTCGGCGCTTGAACAGCAGATTGAGCAGGGGCATCTCCGACAGGTATTTGATGTGGAATTTGGCTATGCGCTGTATAACGACCCGAACGGCGATTTTTCCGTGCCGTCGATCTACGATGTCCTGCTATTATGCCGTCCGTCTTGGGTGGTGCACGGCATCTACGTGGATAATCCGAAACAGGCGTTTGTCTATCGCGGTCGAAACGATGATGAGCTGAACGACGACATTCGCAACACACCGGAATATAAAACGTTGATTGTCAATGCGCAGACGGGTGAAATGCTCGATCCAAAGGATAAGAGCCAGCGCGGGTATGGCGACGCGCGCTACAAGGCTTCATCCCGTGGGACAAGGTGAAATAAGGAGAAAAACGAACATGAAAAAACAGTTTGCGGCGCTTCTGGCCGCGCTTTCCCTTCTGCCGACGCTTGCGCTGGCGCAGGATTACTACACCCGCCGGAGATCAGGGGAGCAGGCAAAGGACGGGTGGCACGAAAACCTACACCGACCAATACGGGCGGGAAACGGTTGTAGATATTGACGTGGAGGTGTACGGCAGGGGGAGAACGCGCCCGTGCTCAAAGTGGGTTGGGGAAAGTACGGAAAAAACGATAAAAAGGATTGCATGTTTATGTTAGAGCGCAATCACTCCGATTGATACCCTGATGAAAGCCAAACAACATGGTGGAAAATCGACGTATATCTATGAATTTGAGAAAAGAACATGAAGGTGGACTTAGAATCAAAAATACGGAGAAAGAATATAAAATGAAACTGACTCTCCGTGAAGCGTATGATTTATTTACAATGAAAAAAATATTGAAAGAGCATGAAATGCCGGTTTATGATTATCTATATGAATTGCCTAGAAAATTCAGCGTTGTATATAGTGCAAATCCAAAACAAATGAGGTTTTAGCGCCTGCGTTCTATAATATATGAGTGTCAGAATGAAGAAAAGAGGACTTCCGATTTTTAATAACGCAGGAGACTCGTATATAAGCAGCCCAACTCCGTGGTATAATCCGGCAATTACAATTACCATGAAGAACCAAAATGAGTATAGCATATGAGACCAATCTTAGAAAAAGAAAGGATGATAGCCCGTTCTTTAGATAAAGTCATTCAAAGCATCGAGTCGAAGATAAAAAGAAGGATACATTCAAAAATGTGGTCCGCTTTGAGATTTGGCTATTCTATCTATAACGATCCAGCTATTGAAAAGGTGGATCAGTTTTCCGGACATATGATGCAATTACTATTACCTTGTTCCGTTTGGATTGTTGAATGCGCTTATGTAGACAATCCCTAAGAAAAGATTATCAATCTTATTATGAACCACAAACTAGGATGATAACAATTAACGCGCAAACGGGTGAAATGCTCGACCGTTTTGGATAAACTATAAGGGTATGGCGACGCGGAGAACTTCATCCCGTGGGACAAGGTGAAAATGAGGAGGAAGCGAACATGAAAAACAGTTTGCGGCGCTTCTGACCGCGCCGCTTTCCCCCTTCTGCCGACGCTTGCGCTGGCGCAGGATTACTACACCCGCCGGAAAACAGGGAACAGGCAAAGGATGGGTGGCACGAGACGTACACCGATAGGTACGGGCGGGAAACGGTTGTGGATATTGACGTGGAAGTTTATGGAGAAGAAACTGCGCCAGTGCTCAAGGTCGGCTGGGGAAAATACAGGGAAATTTACGGACGATAATGCATTCAAATTGGAAGAAAATCATCCGGTTGACAGACTCATGAAAGCAAAAAAGCGAGGTGGCAAGTCAACGTATATATATGAATGGGTAAAAAACATGAAGGTAAATTTGAACGAAAGACCATATGGGAAAAATTAAGCGAAAATGATCTTACCCTACAAAAGTGTATCAATTTGCAGCAGAAAAGTTAAAAGAGCATGGAATGCCGGTTTTTATGATTATCTTTATGAAATGCCTGAAAAAAATTCAGTGTAGTATACAGCATCAATTCCAGAACAAATGATGTTTTGGTTCCGGCTTTTTTTACGAAGTTCTGCTTTATATGAAAAAAAGAGGATTTCCAATTTTTAACAATGCAGCTGATTCATATGTGAATGCACCATCTCCATGGTATGATGCAAATATGTGTATTGTGATGCTCAATCAAAATGAGTCACGTCATATATGAACCTGTTTTTTGAGGAAGAAGATGTTCTTTCGAAGATATTCCTCTATGTTCCTTAGAAAGGTTATTCAAAAGTATTGGGCAAAAATTCAGTCAGGACATATTCAAAATGTGGTTGCTTTAAGATTTGGATATTCCATTTATACCGATCCACTATCGAAAACGTAGAACAGTTTTCTGGATATGATGCTAACTGCTACTATCTTGCTTTTTCCTTCTTGGTGATTGAATGTGTTTTTGTCGATAATCCTAAAAAGGATTATGATGAGGTCAAAAAACTAGGATGATAACAATTAACGCGCAAACGGGTGAAATGCTCGACCGTTTTTGATAAAAAGCTATAAGGGGTATGGCGACGCGCGCTACAAGGGCTTCATCCCGTGGGACAAGGTGAAATGAGGAGGAAGCGAACATGAAAAAACAGTTTGCGGCGCTTCTGACCGCGCTTTCCCCTTCTGCCGACGCTTGCACTGGCGCAGGGAATACTACACCCTGCCGGAGATCAGGGGGAGCAGGCAAAGGACGGGTGGCACAGACGTACACCGATTAGGTACGGGCGGGGAAACGGTTGTAGATATTGACGTGGAGGTGTACGGCGGGGAGAACCAGCGCCGATTTTACAGGTCGGTTGGGTGAACGTTGAGATGAAAAAGACCGTCAATTTCAGGCACAACCAGAATCTGCCAAACGGCAAGTTAAAAGAAAGCGCGGCTTAAGCGCGGGGGAGAAACCTGCTATCTCTATGAAGATGTGCCCGACATGAAGATAGATTTGGAAGAAAAAATACGGAGAGGCATACGGAAACGATTGGACTGTTCGCGAGATTTATGATTTCGTGAAGGCACGACTTGAACGAAATCGGCGTACCGAGCGATGAATGGCATTACGAGATGCCGTATAAATTCAGCGTCGGATACAGCATATCCAAGAAAAAACGGTGAAGTTTTTGTTCCACCCATATACATAATCTTTTTTAAGAGAAAAAGCAAAATGATATGCCGATTTGGTGCTCCGTAACAGAGTCCCATCTGAAATCAGCAGGACCATATCATCGCCCGAAATATGATGTTGGTTATGCAGAACGAAGGAAAGAATATGACATATCGGGTTTTTACGTTGAGACAAAGAAGGTGTTGGCCGACGATATTCCGCTTTGTTCGCTGGAAAAAGTTATTCAAAGTGCAGAAAAACAAATTAAAGCAGGCTTTATTCAGAATGAATGTCGTGTCGCTGAGATTCGGCTATGTCGTTTACAATGATCCGAATATCAAGAACGTGGAAAGGGGGCTTCGGGGGCTTGATGCGGAGTGCTATTATCTCGTACCGTCGTGGGTGATGGAGTGCGCTTTTGTAGAGAATCCTAAAAGGATTATCAATCTTATTGGGAATCGAAAAATAGAATGATGACGATCAACGCACAGACGGGCGAAATGCTTGACTATTTTGACCGAAGCTATAAGGGGTATGGCGACGCGCTACAAGGGCTTCCTCCGTGGGACAAGGTGAAATAAGGAGAAAACGAACATGAAAAAACAGTTTGCGGCGCTTCTGACCGCGCTTTCCCTTCTGCCGACGCGCTTGCGCTGGCGCAGCATTACTACCCCTGCCGGAGATCAGGAGCAGGCAAAGGACGGTGGCACGAAACCTACACCGACCAATACGGGCGGGAAACGGTTGTAGATATTGACGCGTGGAGGTGTACGGCGGGGAGAACGCGCCCGTGCTCAAAGTGGGTTGGGGAAAGTACGGAAAAACGATAAAGGATTGCATGTTTATGTTAGAGCGCAATCCTCCGATTGATACCCTGATGAAAGCCAAACAACATGGTGGAAAATCGACGTATATCTATGAATTTGAGAAGAACATGAAGGTGGACTTAGATCAAAAATACGGAGAAGAATATGGAAATGAGCTGACTCTCCGTGAAGCGTATGATTTAACAATGAAAATATTGAAAAGAGCATGAAATGCCGGTTTATGATTATCTATATGAATTGCCTAGAAAATTCAGCGTTGTATATAGTGCAAATCCGAAACGAATGAGGTTTTAGCGCCTGCGTTCTATAATAATGAGTGTCAGAATGAAGAAAAGAGGACTTCCGATTTTTAATAACGCAGGAGACTCGTATATAAGCAGCCCAACTCCGTGAGTAATCCGGCAATTACAATTACCATGAAGAACCAAAATGAGTATAGCATATATGAACCAATCTTAGAAGAAGAGGAAGCCCTTGCTGATGATATCCCGCTTTGTTCTTTAGATAAAGTCATTCAAAGCATCGAGTCGAAGATAAAAGAAGGATACATTCAAATGTTGTTGCTTTGAGATTTGGCTATTCTATCTATAACGATCCTATATTGAAAAGGTGGAACAGTTTTCCGGATATGATGCAGATTACTATTACCTTGTTCCGTCTTGGATTTTGGATTGAGTGTGCCTATGTTGATAAACCTAAAAAAGACTATCAATCTTATCATGAACCCCAAATTCGAATGATGACGATCAATGCACAAACTGGCGAAATGCTCGACCGTTTTGATAAAAAAGCTATAAGGGATATGGCGACGCGCGCTACAAGGGGCTTCATTCCGTGGGTTACAAGGTGAAATAAGGAGAAAAGCGATGAAAAACAGTTTGCGGCGCTTCTGGCCGCGCTTTCCCCTTCTGCCGACGCTTTGCGCTGGCGCAGGAATACTACCTTGCCGGAAATCAGGGGGAACAGGCGAAGGACGGATGGCACGAGACTTATACCGATAGGTACGGGCGGGGAAATACAGGTCGATATAGATGCCGATGTATTTGGAGAACAAACTGCACCGTTAATCAAAGCCGGATTTCCACAATACGATATATATGACGTTGTACAAAATTGTCCATATGATACGGTCTCCCCAATAATAAAAAGAAAGGGTGGAAAAGGACACATATTTATCGCTCCTATGGAACTGAAGTTGATCTGGATAAACCATACGGCGCGGATTATGGAAATGATTTGACTCTGAATGAAATGTATTCATTTGTAAAGAGGCTACTAACAGATCAGGGAATACCAAAAGCGATATTTTCTTTATGAAAGACCGCGTTTTTTTTGATGTTTTTATGCAATATCAACAATCAACGGGAGATAAAGGCAACAGCTTTTTATTTAGTTCGACTCTATGAACAATTTTATGGAATTCCAGTTTAACAAGAAAAAATAGCTTCTTTCAATACAAAGAGAGGCTGGCCAGATTATGAGCCTAATATATCATTTCAGATGAGAAACGAAAACGAATTCACAGCTATGGTTAACGTCTTAGAAGAACAAGGAGATTATTGCAGAAGATATTCCGTTATGTTCATTTGAAAACATAAAAAGAAAACATTCAGAGCGAAATCATTAACGGTCATATTCGAAAAGTATTTTCTATTAGATTTGGATATTCCGTATATAACGATCGAACTATCCAAAGGAAAACGTTCAGCCCTTGATGCTGATTGTTATTACTTAGTTCCGTCGTGGGTGCTTGAGTGTATCTACATCAATAATCCTAAAGAAACATATAGTCTCGAAGCGGAACTAGCTAAAGATGGCGGTGCCGATACGACCGAAAGATCAACTGATAAATTTCGAGTGATTACGATAAATGCTCAAACCGGCGAAGTAACTAACCCTATGGATACGAGTAAAAATGGTTGGGGCGACGCGGATTACAAGGGCTTCATCCCGTGGGACAAGGTGAAATAAGGAGGAAGCGAACATGAAAAAACAGTTTGCGGCGCTTGGCCGCGCTTCTTCTGCCGACGCTTGCGCTGGCGCAGGGGATTACACACCCTGCCGGAAATCAGGGAACAGGCGAAGGGACGGATGGCACGAGACTTATACCGATAGGTACGGCGGGAAATACGGGTCGATATAGATGCCGATGTATTTGGAGAACAAACTGCACCGTTAATCAAAGCTGATTTCCAAAACACGATATATACTATGCGGACAAAAATTGCCCATATAATACAGTTTCAATGTGAAAAAGAAAAGGCGGAAGAAGGACACACATTTATCGTTCTTATGGAAGCAAAAAGTAGATTTGGATAGACAATATGGCACGGATTATGGCAATGATTTAACGCTGAATGAAATGTATGCGTATATGAACAAGCTCATCACAGATCAGGGATACCAAATGATATTTTTCTGTATGAAAGACCAAAAGTTCTTTGATGTCCTGTGCAATATTCAACAATCGACAGGAGAAGTAAAAGCGACAGCATTTTATTTTGTTCAGCTTTATGAACAATTCCATGGAATTCCAGTTTTAACAAGTAAAACAGCTTCTTTTAACCAAAAAGAGAGGATGGCCGGACTACGAACCAAATATATCATTCCAAATGAGAAATGAAGATGAATTTTCAATTATGGTTGATATGTTGGAAGAAATGGAGATCATTGCAGAAGATGTTCCTTTTGTGCATTTGAAAGCATAAAGGAAAATATTAGAAACGAAATAGTTAGTGGTCATATACGAAAAAGTATTTTCTTTAAGATTTGGGTATTCCGTATATAATGACCCAAATTATCCAAGCGGAAAAACGTTCAGTATATGATGCTGATTGTTATTACTAGTCCCGTCTTGGGTTCTTGAGTGCATTTATATCAATGATCGAAAAAGAATCATATAGCTATGACGAAGAACAGATTGAAAATGATTCAAACTCAACCGAAAGAACCACAGACAAGTTTATAACGCTCACAATAAATGCTCAAAACCGGCGAAGTAACTAACCCTATGGATACGAGTAAAATGGCTGGGGCGATGCGGATTACAAGGGCTTCATTCCGTGGGACAAGGTGAAATAAGGAGGAAACGAACATGAAAAAACAGTTTGCGGCGCTTCTGACCGCGCTTTCCCTTCTGCCGACGCTTGCGCTGGCGCAGGAATACTACACCTTGCCGGAAATCAGGGAACAGGCGAAGGACGGATGGCACGAAACTTATACCGATAGGTACGGGCGGGAAACGGTTGTGGATATCGACGTGGAGGTGTACGGGGAAGAAACTGCGCCGATTATCAAAATCACCGACGCAGGCTATCGTAGATCAATCGGCGCTTTGAGTGGAGAAAAAGCGGAATCCAGCCGATTCTTCATTGAGAAGAATTATCCGTATCTGACGGTAGAAAATGTGAAGCGAAAGGTGGACGGCGTACACATTTCTTTCATACTTTCGGCGAAGCTGTTGATCTGTGATAGAATGTATGGTGCGGAGCTCTGGCAACGATTTGACGGTACGCGAAATGTATGAGTTTATGGCGGCAATTCTTGAAAGAAACGGACTTAATTTTGAACGGCGATTTTGAATATGCGCATCCGATGGAATTTGATATGATGTGCAACATCAATCAGACGACCATGCAGCCTGTTACACCGCCATTTTATTATATCCGCTTATGGGCGAAAATGAATGGCTTGCCGATTATGACCCATGCGATGAGAAGTTTCAATAAAGTGGGATGGCCGATGTCATATGCCGGATTTTACCTTGATGATGATGAATGAGGAAAAGCTATTCCATTCTGCTGGTGACGATGAAGGGAAAGCAGAAAGAGTGGCGAAGACATTCCGCTTTGTCCGCTACAAACGGTGATTGAAAATCTGGAAAAGGAAATCGAGTCCGGCCATCTTCAAAAAGTGTACACTCTGAGGTTCGGATATGCGCTTTATAACGAGCCGGGGCATATGAACTATCGGCAGGATTTGGAGATTGACAGTCAGGCAGACTATTACGCAGTGCCGTCGTGGGTCATGGAGTGTGCGTATATGGACAATCCCTGAAGAATATGGGTGGAATATGATGATGAAACGCTTTTTAAGATGCATGGCGCAGATGGAAACAATCGGGGAATTGGGGTTCCGAAACGCTGACAATTAACGCGCAGACGGGAAAAATGATGGATATAAACGATCAAAGCAAAGATGGCTTCGGCGATGCGGATTACAAGGGCTTCATCCCGTGGGACAAGGCGAAATAAGGAGAAAACGAACATGAAAAACAGTTTTTGCGGCGCGGATTGAACCTGACAGTCGGTAAACATGATGAAAGCACGATATATAAGAAGAAAATAGGGATGTGTCTATGAAGAAAAAAGTTTTGACTTTTTATAATATTGTTTGTATTATGCAGATTAAATACGGGCTTGTGTCAAGAATATCTGAGATTAGAACAATTAAAAACAGCAGACTCCGCCTAGATGGGTAGAAACATATCAAGACAGATATGGGAGAAGCACGGAGGTTGATATTGACATTCAAATCCATGGGAATACAGATGCGGCAATTTATAAATTAAAGCCCGTATAATCAGAAATAAGATGCAGTAACAATAATCCGTACAATTCCGTTGAAAATGTCAGGAGAAAAGGGGAAGAAGGACAATATATACACTTCATTTGGGGAAAAAATAGATGTATATTTTCCGTATGGAAAGGATTATGGAAATAACATGACGCCATCTGAAATGTATGCTTTTCTAGGAGAACGATTACAGATGAAGGGATTGATCTGGAAGAGTTTGAATGTACCTCATCCAGCCCAATTTGATGTTTTTGTGCAATCTGAGCCAATCAGATGGTCATACGACTGATTGCAAGCGCCTTCTATCATATGGAATTGTTGCAGAAGATAAACGAAATGCCGCTTTTGACGCATGCAAATAGCAAGCTTCAAAAAAGAGGTTTGATTTTGCCCGAACCTGACATTCTTAATGAGAAATGAAAATGAGTATTCGTTATATGTAAATAAAATGATCGTAGAAAGTGTTGTCGCAGAGGATATACCGCTTTGCTCATTTGAAAAAAATACAGAAGACGATAGAAGAAAAAAATTGAAAAAGGATATATACAACGGGTTTATTCGCTCAAATTTGATACTCAATTTATAATGCAAAAAGAAAAGGAAATAAACCGTTGGCCGCGTATGACGCAGAATGTTATTATGCTGTTCCTTCTTGGGTGATTGACTGTATATATGGTGATCCTAAAAAAACGTTTGATTATCATGTTGAAGAGAACTGAAAAGGGATCCGGATGCAAACGAAAGGTATTCGAATGGATTTAAGACAATTACAATCAACGCGCAAACAGGAGAAATGCTGGATCCTTTAGATACCAGTGATAAATGCTGGGGCGATGCAAATTACAAGGGCTTCATCCCGTGGGACAAGGTGAAAAATGAGGGCAGAACCATGTCGGAAGAAATCAAATCCATCTTCAAATCCCGAAATTACTGGATGGCCTTCGCCATCAGCTTTTTGACGCTGCTGGGCTATTCGCTCTCCTCCTGGCTGAACGCTGTCAGCGTGGGCGAGAGCATGGGAATACCGCGAAAGCGCGCTGAGCCTATCCGTCGGCGGTATTTTCTTCGGCGGCTTCATGCTGTTGTTCCCGTTCTGCGCATCCGTTGCGCACGCAACCAGTCAGGTGGACGAGCTGCGAAGCGGCATGGCGCGCTGGCGGGGATGCGCGGCTCGGTAGCGCGGTATGTCGGTGTCAGGCGGCGCCTCGATGCTGGCGGCGGCGCTGGCGACGACGAGCGCGTTTGCGCTGCACGCGGTGATCTGGAACGGGATTGCCCTGCCGTGCGACCCGGCGGCATACGCCGTGCATACGATTTATTTTTCGGAGGATTGCGTGTATGCCGACCTGTACACGGTCTGTTACGGCCTGCCGATGTATGCGGCGGCTGTCGCGGCGGGCATGGCGTTTTCGGCGGCGGTCTGGGCGGTGACGGCGCTGGCGACGGCCGCGTGGTTCCGGATAAGATGATGGCGTTCACCATCCCGTCGTTCATCTATTACCTCTGGAGCGCGGACGCGGCGGGAGTGGTTTCTGGGCTGAGCATTCCGCATCCGGCGAGCCTGTTTAACGACGGGCTGTCGCGGAACGTCCTGCGCGCCGCGCTGGCGAGCTACGGCGTGCTGTTTGCCGTCAGCCTTGCGGCGTACTGCGCCGGGTGCGAAAGCGAGGCTTCGCCATGCGTAAGCGGCATACGCTTGGGCGACCCTGCGCGGCCATTGAGCCTGGGGTACATTCGCCGCGGACGGTCATCGCGCTGGCGTTTGTGGCGATGATGACGATCATGTTCACCCGTGCGCAGCATTTGCTTTATGAAGCGAGCGGGTGCGCTGCATCTGGGGATGGTCTACGCGAGCGTCAATCAGGGGTTCCATCTGCTGAACACGAGCATCGGCTTTCTGGTGATGATTTCGGAGATCCCCAAACGAATTGCGTGGCAGAAATACGCGCTGATTCGCCAATCGCGCGGGCGGTGGCTGATCTCGCTGGTGGTGTTCTGCGCGATGATCTCGGCGCTGTTTCTGGCGGCGATGCTGCTGGCCACCCTTCTGCTCAGCGCCCCTATGCCGCGCCGGGCGAGGGATGATGGAGCGACCGAGCGGCTGGCTGCCGACCCGATTATGTGTATGAGGTGCAGTTCGCGCCGGCGTATATCCGCGTGCTGTCGCCGCTGGCGGCCTGCGGCTTGGCGGCGGCGGTGCAGATGGGGTATTACCTGCTGCTGACGCTGATCGTCCTCGCGTTTGCGCTGTTTGACTGCGGAAACGTCGGCATCATCGTCTGTGTGATGATGGTGACGGCGCATATCACGCTGCTGGCTGAGCTGTTTCCGGGCATCGTCCTGCCGGGGCTGTATGCGACGCTGAGCGCCATTGCCGGTCGGGCATATGGTGACGAAATCGGCGCGGCTTCGCGCGCTCGTCGGCTACGGCGTGGCGATCGCGGCGTTGATTGCGCTGATGGCGGCGCGCGTGCATCGCATGGATTTGCGGGTTCGAGGGGAGAGCATGAGACGATGATTCAGATTGAAAACCTGTCCAAGCGATATGGAAAGAACGAGATTCTGCGCCAGATCACGGTGCGGTTTGAATCGGGCGGCATTTACGGGCTGGTCGGCGCAAACGGCTGCGGTAAACGACGCCGATGCGCTGCATCTGCGGGTTCAGCCAGCCGACAACGGGTATGTTCTCGTGAACGGCTGTCTGGTCGGCGGACGGCGGCGCGCGCTTCAGGCGGAATCCGGCGCTGCAAAGCGAGCGGGTCAGCGCAGACGGCGGATTTTGCCCCGAAGACGGGCGTAATCATCGAAAGCCCCGGCTTTCGCCAAACAATGAATCCGACGAACCTGATGCTGCCCGATATGTAACCGGCCGCGCCGGGGCGGATGCTGACGCGCGATGGAAACGCTGGGGCTTTCGACGAGCCGTTCATGCGGCAGCGCGAGGCGATGGAAAATCCGGATGGACGCGATGGATCGGGACGCGATGGAAGAAGTTCATGCGCTGCTGAGACAGTTTCGAGAGGCGGGCAAAAGACGATTCTTCTGGCCAGCCATAGCGCGGCGGATATTGCGAAGGCCTGCGACATCGTTTATGAGATGGGAGGACGAAGGCTGCGGCGGGCTGTTCCTGCGGAAAGAAACTGAGCGGCAGAGAGGGAAAAAAGACTCAAAAGCAACGCCCCGAAGGAATGACAATGCCGAACAAACCAAGACCCGTCCTCTGATTTGAAGGATGGGTCTTTGGCATATCTGTTGAGTACTGTTGTTCAAGCATTTTTATTTTTGGCTAACAGATTTGATTTTTATGCGCTGTAAACGTGTTTTTTTCTTTTCCAACACAGATGCGAGCGTGTAAATGTCATCAAAGGTAGATTCTGAAAGAGGAATAAGAAAAAAAGTTCATGGCTATGAATCTTGTTTCTACAGATACGAATGTGCAAAATATAGTTATCACCACACCAAAACTGACTGAGAACATTTTTGTATTCCACGCGGACGGGTAAAAAGTGTTTTTCGCGGCAAATTTCTATGTTCTCCTTGTGCAACGTATGCAAATGGATGTTTGCGAATTATTTTTGTATACATTTTAGAAGCTTTGGACGAATGAAGAAAAATGATGGCCAACATACTGAAAGCGGCCACCGTAAGGAGGAACGAAAGGATCAAAATTGGGGCAGTATAACGGGCATTTTCCCCGGAAAGTGTCAGTAGCATACAAAGAAACAGACCGCATGCAAAGACGCACCAAATGATGACCCGTAGTGGATTGTAGATTTGAGAGGCAACGGCAGTTAGAACGGAAGTATCATTTTTGCTTTGCGTAAAAATGGAACTCAATGGATTCTTTGTCCATAATTATATACCCCTTTCATATAGTTACAGGTTTATATCGATTTGATATCCCATACGCTTACTGATCATATTTGCATATCTCGCAGATGAGGAAGAAGATTGTTTATGGTTTCAGGAACGATAAGGTATGATGCGGCACCTAGACTGATGGCGGCAATCATATTTCCATTGTAATCGAAAATTGGACAGGCTATGCTGGACAGAATTTCGTCTTGTTCACCGTGATTGATAGCATATCCCTGTTGCCGTATGGTGCGGAGTTCAGAACGTAGCGCAGAAAAAGGACGTAATTGTGGTAGGTGTATATTTGGTGAAAGTATAGTCCTTTATACATCCACCCAACTCTTCAAATGGGAGAGAAGAAAGAAGGCATTTACCGAGAGAAGAGCAGTGTGCTTTGTCCGCGTGAACCCATGTGAGAGTAGTGACGAGCAGAGGGGGAATTGACTTCATCCAAATAAATAACGTCAGTTCCGTCAAGAATGCAGAGTTGTGTGTAGTCAAAGGATGTTTCTGCATGAAGACGCAACATGAGGGGAATGCGCCTCGGTGAGAAGTTCAAGATCGTTGATACGATTACTGGCCAGTTTTTACAACACTTAAGCCTAAACCATACTGATGAGTTGTTGAGTTACATTCTAAGTATCCACGTTTGGCGAGAAGCTTTACAATTCGGTATACAGAGCTTTTGTGCACTCCAGTTTTTTTTAGCAATGTCTGCGATGGAATAAAGGGGAAAAGAAGGATCGAAGATTTCAAGGATGTCCAAAGCATGGTCTAACGTTTTTTAACACTTGAATGTCAGAATCGTAGAATTCATATGACTCCTTCCTGAATAAACAAAACTAGATATCAAAAATTGTTTCAGTGGACTATGCCATGCTTATACATTTTATCAAAATTATAAAAAATACGCAATAAGAAATCAAATCTATGCACAATGTATTTTCACTATCCAAATATGACATTTCACATAGTGAAAAACGATAGTTGCAATATGTAAAAAATAATATACAATCATATCACAAAAGGAAACAAGGACGAGCTACTTAATTAAAAAAGGAGGAAACCATGAAGACTTATTTGCTAAAAAAAACAAACAAAATCATTTCTGTAACTTTGGTGCTTATTGGGGATACTTTATCTTTACTTAGAGAAATCTCGGTTTGGCTCATGGGCATCTCCAAAAACAGGCTTTTTATGCCACTGAGTAGCCGGAGTGGCAATGGTTTTTCTTTCAGTCATAAACGCGATTGTCGAATTACGTAAGGAGTGATGAGATCCCGGAAGAGTTGCGGGCTGTAAACTGGTTGAAGGCATTTTGTACATCTTTACGTGTTTTTGCTTATGTTTTTATGCTACAACTTGGATTTGGCTATATCATAGCAACCCCTATTTGTTTACTTTTGCAATGATTAAGTTCACCGGGGACCAAAGTGGTTCATTCCACCTCTGGACGACAAAAGCTTGTAACGGCCTTCTTTATGGTGTGTATTCAATGTTGTTATGGGTGTATCTTCCGAGAATAACCCTATTTCAGTAAGGAGGAAGGATAAATGCTTCAAAGCGATGACTTATTTGGGTCGATTTAGTTCGTGTCTTACTCCTATCAATATGTTTTTGCTGCATTATTGAGTCTTAGTCGGTACGTTAGCTGGGCGTCTTGCCGGGGGCTCGGTATTTCGGGTTCTGTTGCAATTTTATTGCCAATCACATACAGTATGGAACCCTTGACTGCTCTTATCATGGTGTCTGGTATTTTCTTTGATCTCAATATGGCGGAGCCATAACGTCAATCCTCGTTAATATTCCGGGCGAAGCAACCAGCATTGTTACTGCTTTGACGGATATCCACTGGCAAAGAAAGGGACTTGGAGGAAAAGCACTTGGTGTTTCTGCAATTAGTTCTTTTTGCGGAGGAACAGTCGGCTTAATTTTCCTCACACACTGGCTGCTCCGCAGCTTGCTCGTCTTGCTGTTACGTTTGGCGCACCGGAATTCTTTGCGATAGTTGTTTTTCGACTGCTTCTGCTGACGAATGTATCTGGTAAGGATGTCCTTAAAGGAACAGTAATGGTTTTTTGTGGCCTTATGCTTGGATGCATTGGTCTCGATTCAACGTTCGGTACACTGCGGTATACCTTAATAATGTCAATCTTTATAAAGGTATTGACTTCATCATCTTCATCATGGGTGTCTTTGGTATTACAGAACTCATGTATAGGTGTGCGTTCCAGAGATCAGGGCAATATCCTTCATTTAAATTTCGAGAATTATATCCTTCGTTAAAAAGATCTTTTAAACATGTTGCGCCGACGATTGCGAGAAGCAGCTTGTTTGGATTCTCAGTTGATTGATTCCTGGTCCTGGGTCGATGCTGGCTACATTTGGCTCTTATGGTATCGAGAAAGCTGAGCAAACATCCTGAAGAGTTTGGCAAAGGTGTTCTGCGTGGCGTGGCGGCACCGGAATCTGCAAACAATGCGTCAATGGCACAAAAAATGGTTCCTCTGCTTAGCCTTGGTATCCCTTTCGAGTTCGATAGCGTTACTGATGAGCGCTTTCATGATTCATGGAATAACCCCGGTCCGATGCTTATTAGCCAGCATCCTGAACTTTTCTGGGGACTTATCGCCAGCATGTTTGTAGGCAATATTTTCTTGATTGTTATCAAATCTACCGCTGGTTGGCGTTTGGGCGAGCCTTTGAAAGAATCGATTTTTCGCTAAGCTTATGCCCATCATTACTTTCATTACCTACACAGGTGCGTTTGGTAACAAATCATCAGCCTGTTTGACCTAGAATTATGATGTCTTCGCAGGATTGCTTGATTTGGCTAAAAAGCGGGCGGTTATGATTTGTCAGCTCTAGCTTTGGGTATGTTCCTTGAAAACACTAAGGAAACAAATTTAATCACGACTATGGTTGTCTACGACGGAAATTTGTTGAATATGATGCTTCAACGTCCCATTGGTGGAACGTTCATGCTCATTGTGTTTGCTGTTATCATCTATCTCGTCGGTCGAGGGGCGTCTATAATCTCACGAAGAATGGCCTCAACAAAGCTATAAAAAAAATAATTCATAATTCTTCCGGGAGAAAACCCGGAGAAAAATATAAGGGGAGGGAGTCTTATAGAAAAAACGGGGAAAAAGCATCTTGGGCTGTCTGCTTAATTGTTGCCTTGTTCAGTCTTCTGGTGTGTTCTGCAGTCCAGTGGAATTGCGGACGAAGCTTTGGCATCCTGAAAAAAACAGTTGACTTTATCGTTCGCTTAATGCTGGCGCATTCTGGACATGCTGGCTCGTATTCTTCGCGAATCAGGGCGCTTTCCTACTCTTTGAAAGGACCGTGATCCTTAATGAGGGAGGCGGTCTTGCGCTATCGGTTTGGCCGCATTCCTGCGTAATAAGTGTAACACGGAAAGTCCTGATTTTGCCGGCTCGCGTGATTGAGACCCGTATTGTCACAGACAACGCTTGATGCGCCGTGCGTGGGGGATTGCACCCGTTAAGTTCCACAGGTGAATCATCAGAAATCTCGGAAGTTGACCCGCCTGACCGCACCATGCCGCCCAATGGGCAGCGGCAATGTTCGGCTGGAACCGGTCACCCACAGAGATGGTGAAATGCTGGTTGCTGGCTATGGTCGATTCTGACATTAAATCCGTTATTTTGTTTGACGCAGATCGGTCTGCATTGCTGGCAAGCTTCTGGCAATAACATCGATGTGACTGTTCAGACTCCGCCCGATGACGCGTGCTGTATGTGAATCTCGGACGACCTCGCTGCATTTGCTAGCTCTCTCGATCAGCTATCCTTTCTCAAACCCGACGTGTTCGCTGATACCGACCGCACCTCGAACAAGCTATGACCTCATGTATGAATGCAGGTGCGGTGTTCTGAAGCTTGCCGGAAATGTTATTGAGTACTATGAAAATGTTTTTCGGCGTCACTTCAACCCTAAGGTTATTGAGGCAATCAACAATATGGGGATTTGAAGTTAAATATGAGGACTCAAGTACAACCTATCAGAACCTGGAACGCACATAACGAAAATTTCCAGACCATTGTCGATACGCTGGGAGACCGTCTGACTATATCCTGGATACATGATGATGAGTGCCATGTGAATGCGCACTCTCTTTGAAAGAGAGGTATGAAAATGAATCGTTCCGGATTACGCGGATCGTCCTTGAAATCCATGCGGACCGGAATATGTTCAATATGTTTCATGTTGATAGGGCAATTAAATTTTGCAGAAGCGCATGGTTTTTAAAATGGCCTTTTATTTTCCACTGCAATGATTTACTGATAGATTGATCCTTCCTTCAAAGTATTTTTACTAAGCAGGTATGCCTTGAAAAACTGTGGCCTGTTCGAGAAGGCAACACTTATGAACAACCAGGCATATGCATGGCGTACTTAAGAAATGGGATGCAGGTTTAACTTTTGCAGAGGTTAAAGAAATCTACTATCCTCAAGATATTCTTGAGCTGTATCCGAACCTTCGAAAGGAAAAATGGCGCAATTTGTGCTACGGATCCTTTTTGGTGGGAATTCATTGAAGAAAAGGTTTCGAATTTACACGTCGTTTTCCTACGGCTGCTGGTACGTTGTAAGCCCCGGTACTCGCGAAAGTATGGTTTCTTTTGCGGCAAATCGTTGTACCCTGTGAGCGTTGTAAGAATTATAATGTCGATTACCGGTACAAAAAAATTTAATTGCTGCAATGTATCGTCCGTTAGCAAAGGCTGGCATGCGTTTGGTTGTGCGTGATTTCATACTGCTGGATCACCAATTCGCGATGGTTGAAGCGGCTGAGATCTGTGTCTAAAGATATCACGATGGCACTTAAAAAGGCACCTCATGATTATTATCCGACGTTTCCGGATAAACCCGGCAATTGGATGCTGTGGCTCGGACATGCGTCAGTGGGTTGAGTTTGATACCTGGGGACAATATTTTGGATTAGGGGTATTTCCGTGTAGTGTGGTCGAGGATATGCAAGGACGCTTACAACGCTATTTGGATAAAGGTGTAAAGCGGGGTCATGCTTCGAACAGACTGGGAGATTATCAGCCAAGGCAGTGTATTTAATTCGTTCAACATTTTTAAATCTTATTGCTGGCGCAGAACTTAGCAACAATGTAAATGCAAATCTCGAATGATATGACCGTTGGGTATCCGAAGGGTTATATAGCCCATTGATTCATGATTCTTTTGCACAAATTCCCTGTGTTCCCCACAGCACCGAATGCGAAGATCGTGTTTAAGAACTGATGAAGAGATCTTGGCAAATTATTGAAAAGATTGATTATATACGTGAGACATGTTTTTCAAGAAAATGTGCAGATCTTTGATCGTTACTTCATGGCCTATGATATGATGATTCATTTCCATAGTCGCGATGACTGGGATCCAGGTGCGTCTGCGCGGGTTGAGCCAACAGATGAAAACTTGCCTGTTATTTTCAAGGAGAAGGATGAGCGCGTTGCGTTGGCTGAAAGCTTGCGAGAGCTTGTAAAAACCAGACGAACTCGGCTAACTGAAGGAATTTAAGAAGTATCTTAATTTCATGCTGGATATGTATATTTTTGTATGCTAAGATTATGCGTCATCAAACACACTGTATGCCTTACGAGACGCGCGTGAGCAGACAAAAAACGGAAGATATTGAGGCTGCTATTGCCACATTGGAAGGATATGACGAGGAAGCAGCGATCCTGAAAGAGTATGTGGAAGATAAAGCATACTCTAATGAAATCGAATGGTGTCTTGATGGGAATAGGGTTTTTGCACTTCAAAGGACGATGTGGCTTCGGTATTGAATGCAATTTGATTGAAAGTAATGTATAGAGCGGCAGGTTTTGTATCTGCCGCTTCTTTATACAGAATGTGAGAGAGACATAATGACGTTTGTATTGAGCCGAAAATGGGAAAGATAATTTCAAAGCTTGATCTTTTTCTGGGAAGGAAGCGTGTTTAAATCTTTTTGTTGCCAGAGGTCGATATTCGGGTTGAAAGTCATTTAAAAAGCCGGCGATTGTTGCTTGGTGGGGCGGTTTTGACCATGTATCTTTAAGAAGGGGAGCCGGTTGCACTACAGTTTGTTGCAAAGGTTTTGTTGTAGGGGTATGTACCTATTCACTGATCCCGAACCGCTGGCCAAGTCAGATGCGATGTAGCGGAATGCTGTAGCCTATCTGCGAAAGCACGCAGAGGAATACTATATTGATGCAGAAAAGAGTTTTTGTTCTCGGCTTGTCGGCTGGAGGCCATCCAACTGCGGCACTTGCAATTTATAGTTCGCTTGAAGAAAAATACTGAGCGGTTGCCAGAGGGAGCCAGACAATGGAATAATTTTTTAGGATACCCATTGCTTGACACAGCAGAATATGGTGTTGAGATTGCGACTAAAAATTTGTTGGGAGAACAAATGAATAATCGTGAACTTATTGAAAAGACATCTCTGATTAGCCTGGTGCACAGCAAGATGCCACCGTATTTATTTGGAGTACGCAAGAGGATGAAATAATCCCCAACAGGGAATTCTTGAATTTGTCAGTCGTTTGGTGAAAAAGGGTGAAGTGTGAATTCCATTTTATTCCCTAAAGGCGTGCATGGGCTTGGTGGTAGCAACTTTACAATCGGCCATGAGCCTGCGATGATTGTACCATCTGAGTGCAAGGGGTGGCAGCGGCAATTCGTTGGGCATTGGATTGCTCGGAAAGTCCAATGGAATGAAGTCAAGTAGGTGATGCAATAAGGTGTTGAAGTTGCGTGCGCCGCTCTGCAAAAATCACCTCGACTGGTAAATAAAAAAACGCACCCGAGGGAAAATTTCCTTCGGACGCGGTTTATTAGGTTTTACGAATCATCAGCTGATGCGGCAAAATCCGGAGTCTTTTTTCGCAGAGGTGTTTTTCCGTCTAAAAGCTGAATCAACATTTTGGCGGCAAGTGCGCCGATATCCAGCATGGGCTGTGTGATAGTTGTCATGGGTGGAATGGTGATATCTGCGAGGTACGTTCCGTCAAAGCTGACCAGATTGATTTGATCAGGAGGAATGTGTAGCTGCTCAATCCAGTTTGTTGAGCACAAATACGGCCTTTAAATCGAGTTGACGATAAATCCGTCGTATCGCCCTTTGTGATAAACTCCTGCAAAATGGGTGTTTTTCGGAAATCAGAATTGCTGCCATTGATAATGGATCGTTCATTGAAGGGTAAACGATATCTTCCAAGGCGCGTTTATAGCCCGCAATACGTTGAGCCGTTGAAGAGGATGTCGTATGTCCGGCAATATAAGCGAGATTTTGACACCCTTTTTGGAGCAGATAAGTGGCGGCGTCGTAGCTGGCCTGCTCGTTGATTAATACCCCATGCTGCTGTCGACGGCCTCAGCACCTTCGACGGTTTTCTTTCTTTAACGGAGTCAAAAGTTGTTCAGGAACTCTGGAAACGGTGACCGTGGAAACGCCTGCGCGTCTTGCAATTTCCTTTACAGATGCCATGGATTTCCTCCCGAATGATTGCTTTTATAGAGTGCTGGGAACCACGGCTTTTCTGTACCGGGGGGATTATTGAGCGGTAACCGGAAATCAATCAGGTGACGGTCAAGTACATGAAGCAGGCAAGCTCGAAAGCAGCAAACGCGGAGAATCCGCTCATTTCCGCCCCGACGAACGAGTAGGTGATGGTTATGGAAAAGCAAGGTCAATGGCTTTCGTGTCCATATTGCTTAGAGGGAATTCTCAACCCGGCAAAGGAAAACGCTATGCAAAAAGAGATAAAAAGTGTCTGAAAGGACAGATTGTCTGCAAATTCCTTTACCAGACGGATTGGTCAAGTCTTACCCTGATCCCGTATAATTTACATTATGCTATACTCCGAATTCATAAATGCGGAGAATATGTTCGCTTCAGCAAAAAAGTCACAAAAGATCGTTGATGCGGCCTTTTGCGATTGCCCGCGAAGCGGGAGTGGAACGCATCAACGCAAGACTGTGGATCGGAAAGGCTGCATTGCTCTCAACACAGCCCGTCACGCGTATCATTTTTGAGACGATGGAAGCACTGAAAAGAAACTGCTCATGCAGAAGGCAGACCTTTTTATCATTCCTCCGGAATATCTGCTTGACCATGAAAAAACCGCCCAAGGGCGCTGCCCTTGGGAATCGGGATGAACTATATCCTGCTTTACTTGTCGAGAAGAACCCCCACCTGTTCACGTTTCCTCAGTCGGATTATTTTAACGGAAAGACTTTGCTTGAACCTGATTGATGCGGAGGAACTTATCTCCCGTTCTTTCGCGATGCAGAGATCCTTAGAAATGGCATGGAGCAGACGAAAACGGTTTCTTCATCACGGTATTTCTGCTTCTGCTCATGGATACGCAAGCATCATTGCCAACAATTGCTGAAATACGATGAAGACACAATCAATTCCCATTTGGAACGGGCACAAAGGCGCAATATTGGCGGCGCAGGAAAAAGGCATGATTAGGAATGCAGGCGCTGTCGGCAATATTGGCTGACAAGCGAAGCGAGGGGGCCCAAATGGATGAAACCCCTAAATTGTGTTGGCTTTGCTGCCCAAGATGCGGCGGCAAAACAAGAACGCAGTGATACGGTCCCATACGGTATTGAGGATTTTCCATATTCTGCCCAAAGTGCAAATACACCTGCGTGATTCGTTTCAAGGACGGGAAATTGAAGAAATCAAAAATGCCAGACGCTTAGACGCAGTGCAGACTGAGAAAATCGGTTTGTACTGTGCCTTTTTTGTATGATCTATGGAGATGAGCCAATGACAAATTGCCTGTCGGCAGCAGCTTTGCAAAATCTGCTGTTTAAACGTCCAAATTGGAGATGTGGTGAGCCACCGCGTTGTTTGACACCGGCGCGGGGATGTCATCGCACAAAGCCTTCTGCGCGCTTCGTGCTGCGCCGGAAAAAGAAGTCCTCCGCGCCGGAAACAATAACGGCGTGGTTCAGGCTTCAGACTGCCGTCATTCCCAATATCCGGTTGGGAAATGTTTGCATGGAAAAACTGCAGGTGCTCGGACGGGATGACGCAGATTTTGCGCTCAGTTATGAAAACGGCAGATTTTTTCCGGCTGAAATGCTGCTCGATGGGACGGTGATCTCCCGGTATCGCTGGAGTTATTCGCAAAAGATAAATCCTTATCGGTCAGCTTGGAAAAGACGGCTGAACATCTGAGTCCCGAAATCAAACAAGGCCCTATCGTGTTTCCGAGTATGCCGGAAGTGCTAAGGCCAGAGTGGATACCGGACATACCGGCTCCATCCTCAGCGCCTCTTGGTATCCCCGGCTCCCTGACATCGCATATCACGAAACAGAAATTGCCGGTGTCGGCGCTTCGCAATATAAGCGGCTTCCCTATGTGCGGGTGCTGCAGCTTCGGTTTCAAAATCAGACGATTTATTTGCAGGATGTCGATATTTGCGACTGGCTATACGGTCAACCGACGGATAGAGGCGCTGCTGGGATACGATTTTGAAGGCCGAGACTGACTGCTGGAGCAGGCGTTCAGGCTTCTGCCATGAGTAACGAGGCTTGGAAGATTCCGATTCCCTGATGTAAACGCCGCCGTATAGTGGAAGACGAAATTTATGGAGGACTACAATATGAAAAAACAGTGCATTGGTCGTGATCGACCTGCAAAAACGACATCACGAAAAACTACAGGGAAAACGTAAAAGTCAACGAAGCAATTGAATGGGCAGAGCAGAAAGAACTTTGGATCGTTTACATTAAGCATAACAATCTTTCTGCGGGAACGAGAACCTTCTTTCTCCGGCACCTGTGGAGCAATACGTGTAACTGAACGAAGTACAACA
>VOFK01003370.1_pt1 | contig 27594 bp, 46 predicted proteins | sample 5384121 | NCBI WGS metagenome assembly VOFK01 (sample SAMN12384730, study PRJNA508395) | human gut metagenome | isolation source: healthy gut J | host: Homo sapiens | reverse complement strand
AACATGGGTTGGCGTCTACTGTTCGTGGTTCTGTAATGAACCCCTGCGACCATCCGCACGGCGGTGGTGAGGGCAAGTCCCCCATCGGTCGTCCCGGTCCTGTAACCCCGTGGGGCAAGCCTACACTCGGTTACAAGACTCGTTCCAAAAAGAACAGAACAGACAAATTTATCGTTAAGCGTCGCAATGACGCATAAGCCGGAAGGAGGATTATTTAAATGGGCAGAAGCGTTAAAAAAGGACCGTTTGTCGATCCTAAGCTTTTAGCAAAAGTACAGAAATTGAACGAAACCGGCGAAAAAGTGGTGCTCAAGAGCTGGTCGAGAGCATCGACGATATTCCCGGACTTCGTTGGTCACACAGTTGCGATTCACGACGGCAGAAAGCATGTTCCGGTTTATGTGACCGAGGATATGGTCGGTCATAAATTCGGTGAATTCGCTCCGACAAGAACGTTCAGAGGCCATGCTGGCTCAAAGACTACAAAGTAAGGGGCAAGGAGGAAATATAAATGCAGGCAAAAGCACATTTAAAATATCTCAGAATCTCTCCCCGCAAGGTCGGTGTGGTTCTTGACCTTATAAGAAACAAACCGGCAAAGTATGCTATGGCTGTTCTCAAAAATACGCCGAAGGCAGCGTCAGAGCCGCTTGCAAAGCTGCTTAAGAGCGCAATGGCCAACGCTGAAAACAACTACGGTATGAATACGGATAATCTTTATGTGGCGCAGTGCTACGTTGGACCGGGCCGATTCTCAAGAGAATTATTCCCAGAGCACAGGGAAGAGCGTTCAGAATAAACAAGAGAACTTCTCATGTTACAATTGTATTAGAGGAGAAGGAGGCATAATATGGGACAGAAAGTACATCCGCACGGAATGAGAGTCGGCGTTATTAAAGGCTGGGATTCAAGATGGATATCCAAAGACGGTCTTACAGGTGACCTTATACTTGAGGACTACAATATCCGTGAGTACCTGAAAAAGAAGTACTATGACGCCGGTATCCCCAAAATAGAAATTGAACGCAGCACTGACGGTAAGAGTATCAAGGTATTTCTCTCCTGCTCTAAGCCCGGTCTTGTAATCGGACGCGGCGGCGTTGAAATCGAAAAGCTCAAAAATGAGCTTGTAAAGCTTACAGGCAAAAAAGGTTGATATCAAAATCGTAGAGGTTAAGAATATCGATATGAATTCTCAGCTGGTCGCGGGAGAGCTGCGCGGCTCAGCTTGAAAAGAGAATGGCTTTCCGCCGCGTTATGAAGCAGGCAATCGGCAGAACGATGCGCGCGGGTGCAAAGGGTATCAAGATTATGGTATCCGGCAGACTTAACGGCGCGGAAATCGCCAGAAGCGAGACTTATCACGAGGGCACAATTCCGCTTCAGACGCTCAGAGCAGACATTGACTACGGCTTTACCGAGGCGAACACCACTTACGGTAAAATCGGCGTTAAGGTCTGGATTTACAAGGGCGAAATTCTTGCCGATGTCAAGAGAACACCTAAGAAAGAAGGAGGCGCTAAGTAATGCTGATTCCTAAGAGAGTTAAGTACAGAAAGGTACAGAGGGGCCGCATGAAGGGTAAGGCTACCCGCGGCAACACTATTGCTTACGGTGAATTCGGTCTTGTGGCAACAGAGCCGGCATGGATTACAAACAACCAGATTGAGGCTGCCCGTATCGCAATGACAAGATACCTCAAAAGAGGCGGTCGCGTCTGGATAAAGATATTTCCCGATAAGCCTGTAACACAGAAACCCGCCGAGACCCGAATGGGTTCCGGTAAAGGTTCGGTAGAGTACTGGGTGGCAGTTGTAAAGCCCGGCAGAGTCCTCTTCGAGATCGCAGACGTAACCGAGGAGCAGGCAAGAGAGGCTATGCGTCTTGCCATGCACAAGCTTCCTATTAAATGTAAGTTTGTGTCAAAGGCTTCTTTGGAACAGACAGCGGCGGGCGAAAATTAAGCGCGGTGTTTTCACCGGACTTTAGGAAAGGATTGGTTATAATATGAAAGCAAGTGCACTCAGAGAATTGAGCGCAGCTGAGCTGGAAAACAAGCTCAGTGAGCTTAAAAAAGAGCTTTTTAATCTTAAATTTCAACATTCAACAAACCAGCTTGAAAACCCGCAGCGTATAGTAGCCGTTAAGAAGGATATTGCGAGGGTAAACACCCTTATGCGTCAGCTTGAGCTGCAGGAAAGCAAGTAATTTTCTTGGAAAAGGAGGAAAAATCAAATGGAAAGAACACTCAGAAAAACAAGAGTTGGTATCGTTGTCAGCGACAAGATGGATAAAACCGTTGTCGTTGCAATCAAGGACAACGTAAAGCATCCTTTGTACAAGAAAGTTATAAAAAATACTTATAAACTCAAGGCGCACGACGAGAAAAACGAGTGCGGTATCGGTGATACAGTTGAGGTTATGGAGACAAGACCGCTTTCTAAAGACAAAAGATGGAGACTTGTTAGAATAATCGAAAAGGCTAAATAATTAACTAAAATTAAGCAAGGAGGACAAAATCGTGGTACAACAGCAGACATATCTTAAAGTTGCTGACAACACCGGTGCAAAAGAGCTTATGTGCATCAGAGTGCTTGGCGGCACGAGAAGAAGATACGCAGGTATCGGCGATGTAATTGTTTGTTCTGTAAAAAAAGCGGCACCGGGCGGCACAGTTAAAAAGGGCGATGTTGTCAAAGCAGTCGTTGTCCGCACCGTCAAAGGCGTAAAAGAGCAGACGGCTCATTCATCAGATTCGATGAGAATGCAGCGGTTATCATAAAAGAAGATAAAACCCCCAGAGGCACGCGTATCTTCGGACCGGTAGCCAGAGAGCTGCGCGATAAGGAATACACGAAAATTCTGTCGCTTGCTCCCGAAGTGCTTTAAGGAGGAATCTGAAAATGAATAAATTACACGTAAAGAAGGGCGACACCGTTCTTGTTCTGTCCGGCAAAAGCCGCGGCAAGCAGGGCAAGGTTTTTAGAGGTATCCCCGAAAGAAGGCAAAGTCATAGTTGAAAAAGCCAACATGGTAACAAAGCATGTTAAGCCCCGCCGTCAGGGCGAGGCAGGCGGCAGAATAGAGGCTGAGGGCGCAATTTACGCCTGCAAGGTTCAGGTAGTCTGCCCCAAGTGCAAAATGCCGACAAGAATAGGTTACAAGGTTCTTGAGGACGGCAAAAAGGTCAGAGTTTGTAAAAACCCCGACTGTCAGGAAACATTTTAAGGGAGGAGTAACGGAAAATGTCAAGAATTAAAGATTTATACAAAAACGATATTGCCCCCGCCCTTATGAAAAAATTTAACTACAAGAGCGTTATGCAGATTCCCAAGCTGGATAAAATCGTTATTAACGTCGGCTGCGGTGATGCCAAGGATAACAGCAAGGTAATCGCAAACGTCTGTGAAGAGCTTGCGCTTATTACAGGTCAGAAAGCCGTTCCCTGTGCTGCGAGAAAGTCAGTTGCCAACTTCAAGATTCGTGAAGGCATGGCAATCGGCGCCAAGGTTACGCTCAGAGGCGAAAAGATGTACGAGTTTGTTGACCGTCTTTTCAATATAGCGCTTCCCCGTGTACGTGACTTCCGCGGTATCAATCCCAATGCGTTTGACGGTCGCGGAAACTATGCTCTGGGTATAAAGGAACAGCTGATTTTCCCCGAAATCGACTACGATAAGGTTGAGAAAATCAGAGGTATGGATATCATTTTCGTAACAACAGCCGAGACTGACGAACAGGCAAAAGAGCTGCTCACACTCATGGGCGCTCCGTTTTCAAGATAAGGGAGGGAATTTTAGTGGCTAAAAAGGCAATGATTTTAAAACAGCAGAAGACCCAGAAATTCTCTACAAGAGAGTACAACAGATGCAAAATCTGCGGACGCCCGCATGCGTACCTCAGAAATTATGGCATTTGCAGAATATGCTTCAGAGAGCTGGCTTATGAAGGTCAGATCCCCGGAGTAAAGAAAGCAAGCTGGTAGAGGAGGAACGAAAAATGCAGATTACAGACCCTATCGCCGATTTGCTCACAAGAATAAGAAACGCTAATTCGGCGAAACACGAAACAGTTGAGATTCCCGCGTCCAATACAAAGAAGGCAATCTGTCAGATTCTTCTTGACGAGGGTTATATCAAGGATATGAAGATTGTTGAGGACGGACTTCAGGGCGTTATAGTGCTTACTCTCAAGTACGGCGAAAAAAAGTCAAGAGTTATTCAGGGCCTCAAGAGAATATCCAAACCCGGTCTCAGAATTTATGCGGGCAGTGACGAGCTTCCCCGCGTAATGAGAGGTCTTGGCATAGCAATCGTATCAACCTCTAAAGGCGTTATGACAGACAGACAGGCGAGAAAAGCAGGCGTCGGCGGCGAAGTTCTTGCTTTCGTTTGGTAAGGAGGTACAAAATGTCAAGAATAGGTAAGAAACCGATTACTGTTCCCTCCGGTGTTGACGTAAAACTCGACGCCGATAACGTAATTACGGTAAAGGGCGGCAAATCCACCCTGACTCAGCAGCTTCATAGGGATATGAAGGTGAACATAAACGGCAGCGAAATCACGGTTGAGCGTCCGTCTGATGACAAGCTCCACCGCTCACTTCACGGTCTTACAAGAACGCTTATTTCCAACATGGTGGACGGAGTTACTGTCGGTTATAAAAAGACTCTTGCAATAAGCGGTGTAGGTTACAGAGCTCAGATGCAGGGCAAAAATCTTGTTATGAATCTCGGTTACTCGCATCAGGTAATTGTCGAGCCGGTTGAGGGTATCACTATTGAAGTTCCCGACCCCAACTCGGTGGTTATCTCCGGCGCTGATAAGCAGCTTGTAGGTCAGTTTGCGGCGAATGTAAGAATGAAGAGACCTCCCGAGCCTTATAAGGGAGCAGGTATCAGATACGCTGATGAGGTCATCAAGCGTAAAGAAGGCAAAGCCGGTAAATCAAAATAATAAAGGGAGGAAAATATTATGGTTAAGAAACCTAACAGTAAAGCTGCAAGAATTAAGAGACATAAAAGAGTTCGTGCAAAAATTTCCGGAACCCCTGAATGCCCGCGTCTTTGCGTATTCCGTTCTGCAAAGCATATCTATGCTCAGGTTATTGATGATGTAAACGGTGTGACGCTTGCAAGCGCCTCTACCATGGATAAGGATTTTGGCGCTTACGGCGGCAATAAAGAGGCTGCTGCAAAGGTCGGCAAGGCTGTTGCCGAGCGCGCACTTGCAAAGAATATCGAGACGGTTGTTTTCGACCGCGGCGGTTTTATCTACACCGGCAGAGTTAAAGAGCTTGCAGACGGCGCCCGTGAAGGCGGACTTAAATTCTAAGTTAAGGAGACGGAAAATATGTCAAGTTTAATTGATCCGAGCACACTCGACTTACAGGAGCGCGTAGTTTCCCTTAACCGTGTATCCAAGACAGTAAAGGGCGGCAGAATTATGAAATTCTCCGCACTTATTGTTGTAGGTGACGGCGCAGGTCACGTCGGAACAGGCATCGGCAAGGCAGCCGAGGTTCCGGAGGCTATCCGCAAGGGTATAGAGGATGCGAAGAAGAACATAGTTAAAATCAGCATGAAGGATACATCTATCCCTCATGAGGTAATCGGAAAGTACGACGCTTCAATGGTCGTTATGAAGCCGGCTGCTCCCGGTACTGGCGTTATCGCCGGCGGCGCTGTTCGTGCGGTTGTCGAAATGGCAGGTATCAGAGATATCAGAACAAAGGCGCTGCGTTCACGCAATAAGATAAATGTGGTTCACGCTACAATAAACGGACTTAAATCTCTTGAAGACGCGGCTCAGGTTGCTGCAAGACGCGGCAAGACCGTTGAAGAGATTACGGATTAAGGGAGGTTATTTTAATGGCAAGTATTAAAGTTACTCTCGTAAGAAGCCTTATAGGCAGAAAAGGCGACCAAATCGCCACTGCGAAATCTCTCGGTCTCAGAAAGATAAACGATGTTTCTGTGCAGCCGGATAACGCAGCTACAAAAGGTAAAATTACAAAAATATCTCACCTTGTAAAGGTTGAAGAAGCAAAATAAGGAGGTGGCAAAATGAATTTACACGAACTTTCACCCGTCGCGGGCTCAACCACCGATGTAAAGAGACGCGGCAGAGGACCGGGCTCCGGTAACGGAAAAACGGCAGGTAAGGGTCATAAAGGTCAGAAAGCCCGTTCGGGCGGCGGCGTTAGACCCGGTTTTGAAGGCGGTCAGATGCCCCTCCAAAGACGTCTGCCTAAACGCGGCTTCAATAATATATTTGCAAAGAAGTTTGTTGTTTTGAAGCTTAGCGACCTTAACGGGTTTGACGCAAGAAAGTTTATCGACATTGACGCCGTAATTGAAGCAGGGTATTCCAACCGTGCCTTTGATGGTCTTAAAATAATCGGCGGCGGTGATGTTGAAAAGGCAGTAAAGGTTCGCTGCACAAAAATCACTGCGGGTGCGAAAGCAAAAATCGAGGCGGCCGGAGGAAAGGTTGAGGTGATTTAGTTGTTCAGCGTATTCAGAAATGCTTGGAAAATTGAAGACCTCAGAAAGAAGATTTTATTTACCGCTTTCATTATCTTACTGTTCAGACTCGGTTCTGCAATTCCTGTCCCGTTTCTGGATTCTGAAGGACTGAGAGGTCTGTTTGAAAACTTTGAAGCGGAAAACAACATCTTCAGCTTTTTAAATGTTATGGCGGGCGGCGCGCTTGAGAAAGCGACGTTTTTTGCCCTTTCGATTTCGCCGTACATCAACGCATCCATTATCATGCAGCTGCTCATGGTTGCAATCCCTGCACTTGAGCGCATGATGAAGGAGGACGGAGAGCGCGGCAGAAAAAATCATGGAGAAATGGACAAGATACTTGACGATTCTCCTTTCGCTTATTCTCGGTTTCGGTTATTACACCGTTCTTAAAAACCAGGAGGGCTTTCAGATTGTAGATCCGGCTGTCGGGGTGTTCGGCGCTATTGTTATCACAATGTGCTTTTGCGGCAGGCTCTATGGTTATTATGTGGATGGGCGAGCTTATTAATACTAAGGGTATCGGAAACGGTATCTCTATTATCCTGTTTGCAGGTATCGTAGCAAGAGGTCCCGCTCTGTTGGGAACGGCGCGCGCGATAGTTGCTTCGGGTGCGGCAGGCTGGATTGCAGTTGTTTTAATTGCGGTCGGTGCACTTGCGATGGTTGCCTTTGTAGTATTCATGACAAACGGCGAGCGCAGAATCCCGGTTCAGTATGCCAAAAAGGTTGTCGGCAGAAAAATGTACGGCGGTCAGAATACGAATATTCCGCTTAAGGTAAATATGACAGGCGTTCTGCCAATCATCTTTGCACAGTCATTCATTTTTCTTCCTGCAACAATCGTCGGCTTTTTCCCCAATCTCAATAAGGGCTGGTTTAAAGCCGTCGTTGATGCTATCAGCGTCGGCGGCTGGCTGTACACCCTTATTATGTTCTTACTCATTATCGGTTTCAGCTACTTCTATACAGTGATAACCTTTAATCCGATAGAGGTCGCCTCCAACCTGAAGAAAAACGGCGGATTTATTATGGGTATCCGTCCCGGAAAGCCTACCTCTGATTATATTACAAAGACACTTAACAGAGTTACCTTTATCGGCGCGATGTTCCTGGGCATAATTTCCGCGGTTCCCAGCTTTGTGGCTATTTTCAGCCCGAGCCTGCGCGGCATTGCAATCGGCGGTACGTCACTTCTTATCGTTGTCGGTGTTGCACTTGAGACTGTCAAGCAGCTTGAATCCCAGATGCTTATGCGTCACTATAAGGGCTTTCTTGAATAATTTGGGAGACTGATTATGAGACTTATTTTACTCGGAGCGCCCGGTGCCGGCAAAGGCACACAGGCAGAGAATATATCCAAAAGATATAATATTCCCGCAATTTCCACAGGAGATATGATAAGAGCCGCTATCAAGAGCGGCAGCGAGCTTGGAAGCAAGGTTAAGTCGTTTATTGACGCAGGGCATCTTGTACCCGATGAGACGGTAATTGAGATTATCAAGGAGCGTCTCACTCATGATGACTGTAAAAACGGTTTTATTCTTGATGGCTTTCCGCGCACTATCCCTCAGGCTGAGGCGCTTGATGCTTTGGGTGTGGAAATTGACTTTGCTCTCTCAATCGAGGTTGAGGATGAGCGCATAGTTCAGAGAATGTCCGGCAGACGTGTATGCCCCTCCTGCGGTATGAGCTATCATACCGAATATAAGCAGTCAAAGGATAATAAAACCTGCGACGGCTGCGGGAATGAGCTTGTTATCAGAAACGACGATAAGCCTGAGACCGTTAAGGAGCGCTTAAAGGTTTACCACGAACAGACTGAGCCGCTCAAGGCGTTTTATCAGTCAAAGGGTAAGCTTATTACCGTTCAGGGACAGGAAGAGCTCAGTGAAACGACGGCTCTTACTTTTAAAGCAATAGAAGGATTTTTAAAATGATAATAATCAAGTCTGACAGTGACCTTCGGCGTATGCGCCGTGCAGGTGAGATAACCGGCATGACGCTTAAAGCGGCAGAAGCCGCGATAAAGCCGGGTATGTCTACTAAAGAGCTTGACGGTATTATTGAGGATTTTATTCGTTCACGCGGCGCCGTGCCGTCGTTTAAAGGCTACGGCGGGTTTCCGGGCAGCGCGTGTATCTCGGTAAACAATGTCGTAATTCACGGCATACCGTCTAAAAAGATTATTATTAAAGACGGCGATATAGTCAGTATAGACGTCGGTGCTTATATCGACGGCTTTCACGGAGACAGCGCGGCGACCTTCGGGGTCGGCAATGTGCCTGATAATGCCAAAAGGCTTATGGAGGTAACAAAAACCTCTCTTGAACATGCGGCAGAGATAATGCGCGCGGGCGTTCGGCTCGGCGATATAGGCAATGCTGTTCAGAGCTATTGTGAAAGCTTCGGTTACGGTGTGGTCCGTGATTTTGTCGGTCACGGCGTAGGTCGTGATTTGCATGAAGATCCATCCGTACCTAATTACGGTAAGCCCGGTCACGGTTTGCGCCTTCCCAAGGGCGCAACTGTTGCGGTGGAGCCGATGATAAATGAGGGCACACCGGACGTTATAATTGACAGGCACGACGGCTGGACTGTAACGACTGCCGACGGCAAGCTGTCTGCGCATTTTGAGCATACGTTTTATATAGACGAGACTCAGGCGCATATTCTTACAAACGCAGATTAAAAGCAGGAGAATTCGGAGGACAGAGATTATGTCAAAAGAGGATATGATTGAGGTAGAGGGAAAAGTCGTAGAAGCTTTGCCCGGCGCCACATTCACGGTTGAGCTTGCAGGCGGACATCAGATTCAGGCACATATTTCCGGCAAGCTGCGTATGAACTATATTAAAATTCTGCCGGGCGACACAGTCAAGCTTGAAATGTCTCCCTATGATTTGACAAAAGGCAGAATTATCTGGAGAGCTAAATAGTTAAAGTTAAAGGAGGAGTTTACAATGAAGGTAAGACCTTCCGTAAAACCGATGTGCGAAAAGTGCAAAATAATTAGAAGACATGGTAAAATCATGGTTATCTGTAAAAACCCGAAGCATAAGCAAAAACAGGGTTAATTAGAATTGGAGGTGTATTTACCAAATGGCAAGAATTGCTGGTATTGATTTACCCAAGGAAAAGCGCGTTGAGATTGGTCTGACATATATCTACGGTATCGGAAGAACAACCTCAAATAAAATTTTAGCCGCTGCCGGCGTCAGCCCTGACATAAGAGTCAAGGATTTGACCGAGGACGATGTATCCAAAATACGTGACGCGATGGACGGATATACGGTAGAAGGTGATCTCAGACGCGAGGTTGCTCTTGATATCAAGCGTCTTATAGATATCGGCTGCTACCGCGGAATTAGACATAGAAAAGGCTTACCTGTAAGGGGTCAGAGATCCAAAACAAACGCCCGCACAAGAAAAGGCCCCAGAAAAACTATGGCAAATAAGAAAAAGTAAAGGAGTGAATGTAAATGGCTGCAAAAACAACTAAAAAGGTCGGCACAAAACGCCGTGTTAAGAAGAATATTGAGCGCGGAGCTGCACACATTCGCTCATCTTTCAACAACACGCTTGTTACAATAACCGATGTAAACGGAAATGCAATTTCATGGGCGTCTGCCGGTGAGATGGGCTTTAAAGGCTCCAGAAAGAGCACGCCGTTCGCAGCTCAGATGGCTGCCGAGCAGGCAGCAAAGCTTGCAATGGAGCACGGTCTCAAAACAGTTGAGGTTTTTGTTAAAGGTCCGGGTTCCGGTCGTGAGGCTGCAATCCGTGCACTTCAGACCGCGGGTCTTGAAATCTCAATGATTAAAGACGTTACCCCCATCCCTCATAACGGATGCAGACCGCCTAAGAGAAGAAGAGTATAAGGGAGGAAGAACCAAATGGCAAGATATACAGGTGCTGTCTGCCGTCAGTGCAGACGTGAAGGCATGAAGCTCTTTTTGAAGGGCGAGCGTTGTTACAGCGGCAAGTGTGCCATCGACCGCCGTTCCTATGCTCCCGGTCAGCACGGACAGAGCAGAAAGAAGTATTCTGAGTACGGACTTCAGCTCAGAGAGAAGCAGAAGGTCAGAAGATACTACGGCGTACTGGAAAGCCAGTTTGCCAAGTATTTTGAGATGGCAGAAAAGAAAAAAAAAGGGCGTAACAGGTGACAACCTGCTTTCTATCGTAGAGAGCAGACTGGACAATGTTGTTTATAGATTAGGCTTTGCTATGTCTAGACCGGAGGCGAGACAGCTTGTCCGTCACGGTCATTTCACCGTAAACGGCAAGAAGGTAAACATTCCGTCATATCTTCTGAATGTCGGTGATGTTATAGCTGTTAACAACGACAGCTTAAGCTCCGAAAAGATCAAGAGCATTATTGAAGCAAATGAGAAGCGCGCAGTTGTAAAATGGCTTGAGCGTGACGGTACTACCGGTAAAGTAATCGGTATTTGCGAGAAAGAGGATATCGATCTTCCTATCGAAGAGCATCTTATCGTCGAGTTGTATTCTAAGTAATGCAGATTTGACTTTGGTAACAACACAATTTATAAAGGGAGGCTTTTTAAATGATCGAGATGGAAAGACCACGCATTGAAACTCAGATTCAGGGTGAGCGCGGCGAGTACGGACGTTTTATCGCCGAACCTCTGGAACGTGGTTACGGTATTACGCTCGGTAATGCACTCCGCAGAATTCTTCTCTCCACTCTTGAAGGCTACGCAGTTGTCTGCGCAAGAATCAACGACGTGCCGCATGAGTTTATGACCATTGAGGGCGTTAAGGAAGAAGTAACCGAGATTATACTGAATATTAAAGGCATTATCCCCAAACTGTATTGCGAGGAGCCCAAGACCGTTTATATCGAGGCGAGAGGTCCCGGTATAGTAACGGCGGGCGACATTAAACTTGACAGTGAAGTTGAAATACTGAACCCCGACCATGTAATTGCCACTTTGTCGGAAAATGCAGTGCTCAATATTGAAATGATTATTGACCGGGGTCGCGGTTATGTCGGTTCCGAGCAGAATAAAAAGTACACTCAGAATCAGCCTAATATGCTGGCGGTAGATTCCAACTTCACACCTGTTCTCAAGGTAAACTATACCGTTGAGAACACAACGCGTAGGTCAGATAACAGACCTTGACAAGCTGACTCTTGACGTTTGGACAAATCAAACCGTTACAGCGTCTGAGGCTGTCTCAATGGCAGCAAGGATTATGAACGAGCATCTTATGCTGTTCATTGACCTGTCTGAAAAGGCTCAGAATGCCGCTATAATGGTAGAGAAAGAGGAAACACGCAAGGAAAAGGTGCTCGAAATGACTATCGAGGAGCTTGACCTTTCAGTCCGCTCTTTCAACTGTCTGAAGCGTGCGGGAATCAACACTGTTGAAGACCTCACAAACAGAAGCGAGGAAGATATGATGAAAGTACGCAATCTTGGCAGAAAATCTCTTGATGAGGTTATCGGTAAGCTTGCGTCCTTGGAGTTGTCGCTCAAGCGAGAGGACGACTAATTCTAATAATCGGAGGTAAACTAAGGTGTCAGGATACAGAAAACTGGGCAGACCCACCGACCACCGTCGTGCTATGCTCAGAGGTATGGTGACTTATCTTCTTGAAAACGGTGCGATTGAGACAACTCTCATGCGTGCTAAGGAAGTGAGAAGAATCACCGAGAAAATGATAACACTCGGCAAGAATGATACACTTCATTCAAAGCGTCAGGCGCTTTCATACATTACAAAAGAAGATGTTGTGAATAAACTTTTCACAGAGATTGGTCCGTCTTATGCAGAGCGTAACGGCGGTTATACCAGAATCATCAAGAAAGGTCCGCGCCGCGGAGATAACGCTGAAATGGCGATAATCACGCTTGTGAAATAATTGCAGCTTAGAGTGGTTTAATATAAAATGCACAGGAGTTTTCCTGTGCATTTTGTCTTTATCTTGCGGAAATCTATTGACAAATACAATATATTTGACTATAATATACAGGTAGCTTAGGGGTATAGCTCAGTTGGTAGAGCAGTGGTCTCCAAAACCACGTGCCGAGGGTTCAAGTCCTTCTGCCCCTGCCATGTCGGAGCAAGCTTTGTATCGTTTGCTCCGACTTTTTTCAAAAATCAGAGCGCGCTCATGTCGCTGCTCCTCCTTTCAGCAAAAAGGTCACGCTCGGTTCGCCTGTTCGGTTGTAAACGCCCTCACGACGGCGCCCTGTCGCTACCAACCTTTTGCGGGTGCGCCTTTGGCGCATGGCGTCTTTTTTGTACCCTGTAGACATGTCGGGTATTCATATAGGATTTGAGAATTCTATATGAATACCCGATTTTTAGTATAAAATAATTATTATCATATGTCGGAACGAGTTTTAATCGTTCCGATTTTTTGTTTTATAAAATCAGTAACGCCGCGCTTTTGGCGTTTGTTTTCAAACACACAACAATCACGGTTACGCAGGCGCTGTTTATCGGTGTGCGACTTTAAGCATTAAAATATCGTTTTAGCCGTGATAAACCGATGAAATCAGCTGTCAAGGCAGGCGTATACTATGTTTCTCAGCCGCGGCTGATAGAAGCCTTCCTGCGGGTTGAGCATGTGATGCGCGTAAAATACTGCAAGCTTGTTCTTTGTATCTGCAATCACAGTAGCTCCCGCCGCACCTCCCCAGCCGAATTCCCCGATTGGCGCAAGAGTGCCCGCCAGCGCCGGGTCAGTGAGCGTTCTGACTCCGAGTCCGTACCCGTAGCCGCGCATATGCGCCCAGTTAAATCCGGCTCGCGTATGCTCATTCAGGCGGTCTGTGTGCATGAGTTTTACTGTACGTGAGGACAGTATACGTTCCCCGTTAATGCCCTTGCCTGCGCCCGCGAGTGCTGCGGCGAGCTTTGCGTAGTCAGACACACTTGTCACAATTCCTGCACCTCCGCTGTCGTACTCCGGTCCGGGTATAAATTTTGCAATGCCCTTGCCGACATTTTGAAATGTGCCGTTTTGCGTGCTGAAGCTGCGCTGAGCCTCTACCTCGTCAAATTTCTGACTGCCTGACGGTACAAATGCGTATTGACTTGCCATTCTTTGCTCTGTTTGGGGAGTGCGGTGAAAAAAGCTTTCAGTCATACCGAGTGGTTCAAAGATGTTTTTCCTGACATAATCACGAAATGTCATGCCTGTAACGGCACATACAAGCGCTGCCAGAACGTCATGGCAAAGACTGTAATTCAATTAGTGCCTGGCTCAAAGCAAAGCGGTGTTTTTGGCAATGCACTTGGCGACTGTCAGCGTGTCCATCTTGCCGTTTGTCATGTTAAAGGCAGTGTCGAATTCCGGTGTGTTCATTTTATAGCCAAAACCTGCTGTCATACCGAATAAATCACCGACTGTTATATGATTTTTCGCTTTAATAAGCCCGCAGCCCGGCGTATCGACGTACATATCACGATATTCGGGTATGTATTCGTAAAGCGGGTCGCTGAGCAGGAAAACACCGCGCTCTAAAAGTTGGCACGCCGCTGTTACCGTCGTGATTTTGAGCAGGAATATATATTTATCAGCTCCCGCCCGGTCATCGGAGTGCGGCTTTCAAGATCCGAAAATCCGGAAGCGTAGGAAAACACGTTTTTTCCGTCAACATAAACTGTAGCGGCATTGCCCGGTACTTTCTTTTCACTGAGCATGTCCATAAAAGCGCGCAGCTTGTCAAAATTCATAAAGCCCTTTCTCCTTATGCGTATACAATAAGCGCCGTCAATACAACTCTGTCGTCTCCCGCATTTTTTATAGAGTGTCCTTCTCCTTTGGGGCAGACAAGGACGTCTCCGGCATTTACTCTCTTTTCACTGCCGTTATCGCTGTAAATCGCACAGCCTTCCAATATATGAAAAATTTCACTGTCGGCGTCGTGCGTGTGATATCCGATGCCGCAGCCCGGTTCGAGCGTAATTTGAGCAAACAGCCTGCCTTTGCCGCACAGCTCGTTTTCGCTTACAAGATGTGTTATTTTAACTCTGCCGTCGCCGCCGCGCATGTTGTCCCTGTATTCTGTTTTAAGATTTCCCGTTTCAATAATCATAATATCAAATCTCCTTTTTGCAAATAGTATCATAACCCGAGGTATTTATTCAATGTTTTTTTGTAAATTACGCTGAAAATATGTTTGTGCTTGTGAAAGCTCTGTTTTTGTGGTAAAATGTCAATATATAAACAATGGAGGACGGCATGGATTTTTATTTTCCTACGAGAATTATAATTAAGCGCGGCTGTGTGTCCGAGAATGCAGAGAGACTTGCCTCTTTCGGTAAAAGATGTCTTATCGTTACCGGAAAATCGTCGGCAAAAATATGCGGAGCTTTGACTGATATTGCAAAGGCGCTTGAAGCTGTAAATGTTGACTATAAAATATTTGATAGAATAACGCAGAATCCGTTGTTTGCCGATTGTCTGGCAGGGGCTGAAGCGGCACGCGCCTTTGGTGCCGAATTCATAATTGCACTGGGCGGCGGTTCGCCGCTTGACGCAGGCAAGGCTATTGCGTGCCTTGCCCCAAATCCCGATGCCGGGGAAAAGGAAATGTATTCACAGAAGCTGAAAAATCCTCCGCTTTCCGTTGTTGCTGTAGGCACTACTGCGGGTACGGGAAGCGAGGTTACTCAGATTGCGGTAATTACGGGCAGTGACGGAAGAAAGAAAAGCTTCCGCGCAGACAGTGCGTTTCCCGCGCTTGCTCTCGGTGATCCGCGTTATACGGAGTTTATGCCTGAAAATGTCACCCGTTCTACTGCGGCTGATGCGCTATCACATTGTATTGAGAGCTATTTCAACAGTACCGCAAACGAGTTCTCGCGTATGCTTGCACTTCGCGGAGCAAGACTGATAACCGGTATATTTAAAAACTTTCCCGATGATTGCCGCCTGACACCGCAGCAACGCGATACGCTTTACCTTGCCTCTGTTTTCGGCGGAATGGCAATTTCCGTCACCGGGACATGCATACCGCATGCACTCGGCTATTTTCTGACCGAAAATCACGGGATTGCCCACGGTACGGCGTGTGCTTTCTTTCTCCCGTATTTTATTGAGCATAATATGGAATACGCACCTAAACTGGCTGTCGAATTTTTCACTGAAATACAGACGGCTCCGACAGAGCTTGCAGAGCTTATCGGTAGCGTCGCACCGAAAATGACGGCTCGTGTCAATCGCGCAGAGCTTGACGGAATGAGAGAGCGCTGGGTGAATAACGGCTGTCTTAAAAAAGCGCTGGGTGGTATTGATAATAAATATCTTGAAAATTTGCTTAAGAGAGCGTTTTTAACAGGGGAGGATAAATAATGAATATTGTTGTTGCCCAATCGGGAGGGCCGACCTGCGCTATAAATGCGTCGCTTCTGGGCGTTTTAAAGGCGCGATGAAGTCGCGGGATATAGATATTGTTTTCGGCTCGCTTAATGGAATAGAGGGAATTATCAATGACGATATGATAATACTCAACGACTATATCCGTACATATATGGATATGGAGCAGCTGCGGCAAACCCCGTCTACGCTTTTGAACTCGTGCAGGTATAAGCTGCCCGATATGTCGGACGATAAAACGGTTTATGAAAAGATTTACAATACTCTTAAAAATCACGGCATAGGCGCGTTTTTCTACATCGGCGGCAATGACTCAATGGATACAGTCAATAAAATTTCTGCGTATTTGAATGAGCTGGGCAGTGATATTAAGGTCATCGGCATACCTAAGACTATCGATAATGACCTTACCTGTACTGACCATACTCCGGGCTATGGCTCTGCCGCAAAATACGTTGCGACGACAGTCCAGGAAATCGTGCGTGACTGTTCGGTTTACAGTATAAATTCTGTTACTATTATCGAGATTATGGGCAGGGACACAGGCTGGCTTACGGCGGCGACGGCAGTGCTGCGCGCCAACGGTGAGATAGCCCCGCATCTGATTTATCTTCCTGAGGCTCGCTTTTCCGTGCAGAGCTTTTTGAGCGATATACGCCGCGTTCAGCAAAGCCGCCGCGCCGTTGTAATCGCGGTGTCGGAGGGTATTGAGCTTGACCCGAATGATATTCCGTCTGAAAATTAAAAATATGAGACAAGCGATAACTTCGGTCACAGGTATCTTTCGGGCGTCGGTAAATGCCTGGAAAATATTGTGCGCCGCGAGATAAAGTGTAAGGTGCGCTCGATTGAACTGAATATCATGCAGCGTTGCTCGTCTCATATAAGCTCCAAAACCGATATCGAGGAGGCGGAGCAGATAGGTACAGCTGCGGTGGATGCGGCATTGAGCGGTCTTACAGGAAAGGTAATGGTGTTTGAGCGTGTAAGCGATAATCCGTACACGGTGGTTATTAACAGTGCTGAGGCAGCAGATGTCGCAAACAGGGTCAGATATTTTCCTCCCGAATGGATAAATGCGCAGGGAAATAACGTAACTGATAAAGCGGTAAAGTATATTCTTCCGCTTATTCAGGGCTCTCAGGACATCCATTACCGAAACGGCATACCGATGCATTTTCGCATCGGCAACTGACTTTATAAAAATAAATCAGCGTGAAATGTAATGATTTCACGCTGATTTTTATTGTTCGTTTTTTTCCAGCTCTTCTTCCAGCTTTATTATAATCGTACTCATTTTGATGTCAAGCGCCCTGCTTATTCTGTAAAGCGTCTCCAGTGTCGGCTTTCGCTCCCCGCGTTCGATGGCGCTTAAATGACTTCTCCCTATGTCTGCAAGTCCGCTCAGTACTTCCTGTGATATTCCTTTTTGGTTCCTGTAAAAAGCAACCGCCTTCCCGACGGCAACAGGGTCTAACATGGGAATATACATAGCGGCTCCTCCTACTTTATATACCTTATATTCTATGCTAACTTTAAGCATTTTATGAATACATATGTTGACAAAAGGACACTTATGTGTTAATATTTATCGTGATGGGGAATGAAGGTGTTTTTTTGAATGACGTATTAAGAGATAAGAATAATACAAAATTTTGTATGCGATGCGGCATGGAAAATGACTCCGATGCGGTTTTCTGCGTTCTTTGCGGTGAACGGATTGATAAAAACGGCAAAAATAATTATATGCTGCCCTGTTCCGGAAGAGTAAGGCGAAGACGCACGGCGCTTGTTCTCTGTGTCGTTTTGGGAGTTTTCGGTGCGCATAAGTTCTACGAGAAAAAGTTTCGGCTGGGATTTCTCTACATGCTTACCGGCGGGCTTTTTATTATCGGCGTCGTGGCGGATTTTATAAATCTGTTGTCAAAACCGGAAGTATATTATGTATGAACAGAATAAGACGGTCACTGTAATGACCGTCTTATTTTAACGCCGTCGATTATTTTTCGAGCGGGAGATATACTATGTAGTCCGGGTCAAGGGAGTTTGCCTTGTACACGCGGACTGTTTTAAATGAATTCCCGCTTATTGTTATGAGTGAGAAAGAGCCGTCTCCGTCAATATCGGCAAAAAACGGCTGCACCGCATAGTTCTTGTCTCCGTCAAAGCTGGACGCCAAAATTTTATTGCCGAGTCCCGGCGACTGCACAGCGAGTATGCTGTACCCGTCGCCCGCAGCGCGTATTACCGCGTCGTTTGTTCCGTCTCCGTCAATGTCGTATTCCCAAATATCTGTTACTGTAATATCGGTGGTAGAAGAAAATTTGTCCGGAAAGCTCTCAAAAATGAATTCCTTATATCCGTCACCGACAGTATCCTTTTTTGCCAAAGCTTTCATGGCGGACGGCAGGGGACAGCTTCCAGTTGCCGCTGCTGACAAGAACGCTGTACGGCTCGGCTTTGATTTTGTTGTCTTCCATCTCGGAAAAGGTAACGCTGCCTAAGTTCCGCCCGTCTGCACTGAAATAAGTATGAGTTTTTTCCTTAAGTGGGCTTTCGCTGTCTATTACGCTTTGCAGGTTGTAGTAATAGTTCTCACCCGAAAGGCGGGATTTGCCGTCAACCACATGGCTTATCGGAATAAAGCCGTTAGGTGTTTTTAAGAATACAGTATTTGTACCGCTGACATTTGTCTTCTCATATGTAATCTCCTGTTCGGGCGGCAGTTTGTCATTTGGGATTGTTATTTTCGGAACAGCCTGTGATAAGTAAAAAAGCGCTATAAGAACAGGCAGAAGAAATTTAAATTTCATTTTGCGCACTCCTTTGATAGTTCTTATTAATATATACAGTGGGATGTGCTGAATTATTCTTAAAAAAGTAAAACCCCGTGTACAAACGTACACGGGGTTTGAGCTTTTTTGAAATTAATTAATACATGCCGCCGCCCATTTGGTTCATGGCAGCGTTCTGAGCGGCTTCTGCCGCGGGATCTTTAATATCTGCAACAAGGCTCTCGGTAGTGAGAACGGTTGCCGCAACGGATGCTGCGTTCTGAAGCGCGGAGCGTGTAACCTTTGTCGGGTCTACAATTCCGGCTTTAAACATATCGCAGTATTCCTCATTGTATGCATCAAAGCCATATTCTGCATTTGTATTCTTTATGATGTTTTCAAGAATAACAGAACCCTCAAGACCGCTGTTAAGCGCAATCTGGCGTACAGGCTCTTCAAGCGCTTTCATAACTATGGCAATACCTGTTTTCTCGTCGCCGTCAGCTGCATCGTAAAGAGCCTTCACATCAGCGATAGCTTTTACATATGCTGTACCGCCGCCGGCTACGATACCTTCTTCAACTGCCGCCTTGGTTGCCGCAAGCGCATCCTCAACACGCAGCTTTTTCTCTTTCATCTCTGTCTCTGTTGCCGCGCCGACCTTGATGACAGCTACGCCGCCTGCCAGCTTTGCAAGGCGTTCCTCCAGCTTTTCGCGGTCGAAGTCTGATGTGGTCGTCTCAATGGCGGAGCGGATCTGACCTACTCTTGCTTTAATGCTGTCCGCATCACCGTCACCGCCGACAATAATGGTATTTTCCTTTGTAACCTTAACCTGTGAGCAGTGACCGAGCATATCCATAGTTGCCTCTTTAAGCTCAAGACCAATCTCCTCGGAGATAACCTGACCGCCTGTCAGTATAGCGATGTCCTGAAGCATTTCCTTGCGTCTGTCACCGAAGCCCGGAGCTTTAACCGCAACGCAGGAGAAGGTTCCGCGGATTTTGTTTACAATAAGCGTTGCAAGTGCTTCGCCTTCAATGTCCTCGGCAATTATAACAAGCTTTTTGCCCGCCTGAACAATCTGCTCCAGCAGCGGAAGTATTTCCTGAATGTTTGAAATTTTCTTGTCTGTTATAAGCAGGTAAGCGTCGTCAACGACAGCCTCCATTTTATCTGTGTCTGTAACCATGTAGGGCGTGATATAGCCGCGGTCAAACTGCATACCCTCTACAACATCGCACAGAGTCTCTGCCGTTTTTGATTCCTCTACTGTAATGACGCCGTCCGTTTTTACCTTTTCCATCGCCTCGGCAATGAGCTTGCCTACGTTTTCATCAGATGATGAAACTGTCGCAACACGTGCGATATCCTCGGTGCCGCTGATTTTCTGAGAGTTTTTAACAACAACCTCAACTGTCTTGTCAACAGCTTTCTGTATACCTTTTCTGAGCACCATCGGGTTTGCACCGGCAGCTACGTTTTTCATACCCTCGCGGATAAGAGCCTGCGCAAGCAGGGTAGCTGTGGTCGTTCCGTCACCGGCAGTGTCGTTTGTCTTTGTAGAAACTTCCTTTACAAGCTGTGCGCCCATGTTTTCAAAGGCGTCCTCCAGCTCGATATCCTTTGCTATCGTAACACCGTCGTTTGTGATAAGCGGTGTGCCGTATTTTTTGTCCAGAACTACGTTTCTGCCCTTGGGACCAAGTGTTATTTTAACTGTGTTTGCAAGCTTGTCAACGCCTGCCTGTAATGCTTTTCTGGCGTCCTCGCCGTAAATGATCTGCTTTGCCATTGAATCTTCACTCCTTATTCAACTATTGCTAAAATGTCGCTCTGTCTGACTATTACATACTCGGTGCCGTCGATTTTAATTTCGGTGCCGCTGTATTTGTTGGTGACGACCCTGTCGCCGACCTCGACGTTCATTTCGACTTCAACGCCGTCGACAATGCCGCCCGGACCTACCTCGACAACCTCGGCAACCTGAGGCTTTTCCTTAGCTGCAGCTGTCAGTATAATGCCGCTTTTGGTTGTTTCCTCGGCTTCTACCATTTTAATTACTACTCTGTCTGCAAGTGGTTTGAGTTTCATTTTTTATTATCCTCCTAAAAAGATATATTAGCACTCTGCAATTCAGAGTGCTAATATATAATACCACATTTTTCAGTTTTTGCAATAGTTTTAGAAAAATTTTTTAATTAATTTTTTGTAAACGGGATTAATCCTCTATTTCTGCCTTTCTGTCAAGAACAGCCTTGAATTTTGCAGGCTCGAATTTAGGTGAACGGTTATAGTACAGCAGACCGTTTTGCTCCTGCTCTATGTCGTAAAGCTGTGTATAGCAAAATCCGAAAATATTTTTGTTATCCATGAGCGCCCGGCAAAGTCCCTCGAAACGGGCTATAAACTCCTGCTCATTCTTCGGGTCGTTTCCGTATCCCCAGCTTGTTTCCTTGCCCGTTGCCGTTTCCGCTGACCAGCGCGCGCCTCCGAATTCACTGATAAACAAGGGCTGACCGTTGTAGTAGCTTCTGTGACGGAAAAACATGTTTCCTTTTTTTCATCGACGGGAGCGCCGCCGTTTTCAAATTCGGCGTAGTCGGAGCGCATATGTTCCGGATCTTGCGTATAATTGTGCATATCATAAATATCGGTAAACTTCTGATGTACATACCCGCTTGTATCTATGCAGGGACGTGTTTTGTCAAGCGCCTTTGTTGTGAAGTAGATGTTTCTCACTATTGCGTCATGAATTTTTTCACCGTTGCCGTAGCGGTCGATATGCGTTTCGTTGAGCGGACACCAGCCGACGATTGACGGATGATTGAAATCACGTGCCACAGCCTCGATCCACTGCGGTATAACCGTATTTGTTGTTTCATGCACACGGAAATCCAAGCCCCAGTTGGGAAATTCTCCCCCATGTTATGTATCCGTATTTATCGGCGTAGTATAAGAACAGCGGCTCGAAAATCTTCATGTGCAGACGGGCACCGTTAAAGCCCAGCGACATTGACAGCTTTATATCCTCTTCAAGTGCTTCTGCCGTCGGGGCTGTGTAAATACCGTCTTCATAATATCCCTGGTCAAGAACGAGCCTTTGGAATACGCTTTTATTATTAATAAGGAACTTCTTATCGCAAAGACGCACTGAGCGCAGCCCGAAATAAGTTTCGTAAACGTCGCCGCCGAAGGTGATTTTTACATCGTACAGTCTTCCGCAGCCGACCTCCCAGAGATGGGATTCGGCAAGCTCTGTTTCGAGTAAAACTGTGCCGCCGTTTGTCTTCTTTGTGACCTTGCCCATGGGCTTGCCTTCAAAGAATGCTTCAAAAATCAGCTCTCCCTTGCCCTCGGTCTCTATGACGGCGCTGACGCTTTGATTTTCGGCGTCGGGTGTAAGCGCTGCATTTTTTATGTAGCTTTTAGGGAGAAATTCCATATATACGGTCTGCCAAATTCCCGTTGTGCGTGTATAGTCGCAGCCGTGAGAGTATAAAAGTCCGCTCTGCTTGCCGCGCGGAATACCCTCCCTGATGTCGTCCCTGGCATATACGCAAAGCGAATTTGTGCCTTCGTGCAGAAACTCAGTTGCATTGACTGTTATCGGGGTATAGCCTCCCGTGTGCTCACATACGGCGTTTCCGTTTATATATATTATTGCTTTATAATCCACGGCGCCGAAGGTGATAAGCACGTTGCCGTCAAGAGCCTCTTTCGGAATGTCGATGTCACGTCTGTACCACACGGCATTGATGAAATCCGTGTTGCCGATGCCGGAAAGGCGACTTTCGGGACAAAACGGCACTTCGATTTTTCCGTCCAGATGCTCTCTCTCAAAATACTTTTTTGCCGATACCGACAAGTGTGTTGTCAAATTCAAATTCCCATGTTCCGTTAAGGTTAATAAAGCTTGCATGCTTTTTTGCGGGATTCGGATGCTCAGATCTAAACATAATTTTATCCTCCTGCTTGATTTGAGTTCATTATAGTGTTATTATTATAATAAATCAATCCGAATTTCGGTCAAAAAGGTTGGAAAAACACGCATGAAAGAAATTCTTAAAAGCTTTCCTAAAACTGACAGCAGCATTTTCGGCATCCAGCTTTGCGGAACATCCTACTGTGACGGAACCTATCTTATTAACCGTCCCCGCTCGCGCGTTCATTGCTTTGAATACGTGATAAAGGGAAGCGGTACGATTGTGACGTCAAAAGGCAAGCTTCATCCAAAGGAGGGAGATGTATATTTTCTGCGTGCCGGAGATGATCATTATTATTATTCGGACGCCGATAACCCATGGATTAAAATTTGGTTTAACGTGCGCGGAAGCCTTATCGACAGCCTTACAGAGCAGTACGGCGTGTCCGATATACGGCTGTTTAATAATTGCCGTGCGCTGAGTCTGTTTGAGGAATTTGTCAGCAATGTTTCCAGCGGCATGGACAGAAAATCAATAGAAAATCAGAACGCAGTTATTATTCATAAAATAATACAATGCATGGCGGAATGTATTTATAAGAATGACAGCAGATATTCCGAGGATGCGATAACTCTGCGGGATTTTATTGACTCCAACTATAACCGCCAGGTGAGAATAGAAGAGCTTGGCGCGCTTATTTATCGCTCTCCCTCTCAGACAATACGTATTTTTAAAAAAAATTTCGGGATAGCGCCCTATGAATATGCTTTGCGCCGCAAAATGCAGGCGGCATGTCAGCTTTTAAAGGATACGCGCATGCCTATCCGTGAAATAGCAGGCTCGCTCGGTTTTTCCAATGAGCATTATTTTTCAAGCTGTTTCAAATCTCACATGGGAATAACTCCGGGAAAGTACAGAAAGCAGTAGTCATATAATAAAGCCCGTGCACCTTACGGTGCGCGGGCTTTATTGAGTTTTACTTTTCAAAAAATGCCACTGCAATCGCGCCGGGACCGACGTGCGTGCCGATTGTGGCTCCTATTTCCAGTATGGGCAGGTGTTCGGTTTTTCCCTGCCATAGGCGTGCAGAGTCTTCGATATATTTTTTGAGCATACTGTCGTCATTTCCCGAGTATGCGAGAGTATAAGGCATGTCAAAGTCAATGCCGCCGCTCTTTTCCACAAGCTCCATGAGCAGATTGTTCCCTTTTTTGGAACCTCGAGCCTTGCCGATAGACTTCACTTCCCCGTCAATAACCGATATGACCGGCTTGATTGATAAAAGCTCGCCCGCAAATGCGGTGGCGGAAGAAATCCTGCCGCCTTTTTTCAGATATTCCAATGTATCAAGCAATGCGATAAGTTTTATTTTTGTTTTTGCCGAATTGAGTTCATCGACAATTTTGTCTGCTTCAAGTCCGCGCTTTATCAAATCTGCCGCAAGATATACCAAGATAGCTTCGCCGAGCGCCGCATTCAGGCTGTCAACAGCAAATGCCTTGCCCTCAAATTTTTCCGCTGCTATGCATGCGCTCTGATATGTGCCCGAGAGCTTTGAAGAAATTGTAATCGCAATAGGCGTGTCGCCCTGGGCAATTACCTTTTCAAACTCCTGCTCAAAAGTATACGGTGTTATCTGAGCTGTTTTCGGAAGAACATCCGATTCGATGAGAAGCTCATAAAATCTTTTCGGGTTAAGCTCCGCTCCGTCAAGATATTGCGTTTCACCGAATGTAATACTCATGGGTATGTGGATTATTCCCATCTCTTTTGCCTTTGCAGGCGTTATATCCGAGGCTGAATCAACTATTAATTTTACTGCCATTTTTTACTCCTTATATACAAATTTATTCTAATTTATTTCTTGAAAAATCCGCCTTTTCGGTGTGAATTGACGGACATTACAAGTCCTATAAGGCACATGCCCGCAAGCATGGAGGAGCCGCCGTAGCTGAAAAAGGGGAGAGTTATTCCGACAACGGGCAAAAGCCCCAGGCACATGCCGATATTTTCCGCCGCCTGAAAAAAGATAACTGCCCCCACGCCTGCGCATATCAGCATTCCGGTGAAATCACGGGCATTTTTTGCAATGTAAAAAGTACGGATTACTATTGCTGCCAAAAGCACTAAAATCAGTACACATCCGAAAAAGCCCAGCTCCTCGCCGGCGACCGAGAAAATAAAGTCGGTCTGCTTTTCGGGCAGAATGCTGTACTGCGTCTGTATGCCGTTGAATATGCCCTCGCCGGTAAGACCGCCCGAACCGATAGCAATTTTGCTCTGAATGGTATGATATCCGTATCCGAGCGGGTCAAGCTCAGGGTCGTATACTGCAAGAATACGCATCTGCTGATAATCGGACAGCTTACTGAATACAAACGGAGTTGCGGCAAGCGCCGTCACGCCGCACACGGCAAAATAAAGCCAGTGCAGCCCTGCGGAAAACATCATTACAACAAATATAAAAAAGTATACAAGTGCCGTGCCGAGATCACCCTCCAGCATTATAAGCGTAAAGATGATACCGAAATGAATACACAGCGGGACAACGGCACGCGGTCTGTTGATAAAGGCTTTTACCTTGTTGAGGTGAGCTGCAAAGGTTACAATAAATCCTGCCTTTACAAATTCTGACGGCTGTATGCTTACGGGGCCTAAGATTATCCAGTTTTTGTTGCCCAGCCGTTCCTCACCGATTATCAGCGTCAGGACAAGCATAAAAACGCACAGCCCGAACAGGTAAATACTCAGTGAGCTTAAATTTTCGTAATCTATTAAAATGATGAGAAACGCGGCAAACAAGCCCATAAGCATTGCGGCAAGCTGTACAACTACATACTTTTTTGTCTCAAAGCTGTATGTGGCGGACATTACAAGAAATATGCTGAATACAGCAGACGCTGTGGACAACATTAGAAGTATCGGGTCAAATTTTTTGAGGTTGTCCCATATGAATAAAAAAAAGCGTTTCACACCGTGCTCCTTTCCCGTTTTTTTATTTTACTGAGTTATTATATAAAAATTATCGCCAAAATGCAAGTAAAAGCTGCCAAACGCTTGAAAAGCGCTGCGTAAAATGCTATAATATCAAACAATAGTGACTGCAAGAATGCAGTAAAGATATAAGTTTCGAATTGGAGCCGTATGGAAAAAATACTGAAGACCGAGGCAGATACCGCGTATGCGGCGTCACTTTTGGCTCCGTTGCTGAAGGCGCCCGTTACCGTTGCATTTACGGGCGAGCTCGGCGCGGGCAAGACAACCTTTATAAAATATCTTTGTCGGGAGCTTGGCTATGACGGACCTGTCACAAGTCCTACTTTTTCTATTATGAATCAGTATGCGGGCAATGTGCCTATCTATCATTATGATATGTATCGGCTGACCGACGCTCAGGCGCTGTATGATATCGGTTATTATGATTTTGCCGACAACGGGATATCCCTTGTCGAATGGAGTGAGAATGTGAGCGGCGGACTTTGCGGTGAAATTATCCATGTTGACATGTCCTACTGTGACGGGGGCAGAAAAATCATTATTCCGGAGATTGACAGCTTATGAAAATGCTAAGTATAGACGCTTCGGGGAAAACTGCCGCGGTTGCCGTGACGGACGGTGAGGTGCTTCTTGCACAGAGCTTTACAGACGCGGGGCTTACTCATTCGCAGGCGCTGCTTCCGATGGCGGACAGTGCCCTGCGGCTTGCGGGTGTTGACATATCACAGATAGACGAGTTTGCACTTACCGCCGGTCCCGGCTCGTTTACCGGACTGCGTATCGGCGCGGCGCTTGTTATGGGACTTGCAGGCGGACGTCTCTGCCGCCCGGTTTCCACACTTGAAGCGCTCGCTTACAATATGCTTGAACAGCGGGCGGTTATAATTCCCGTTATGGACGCCAGGCGGCAGCAGGTATATACCGCGGCTTTTGAAAGTGACGGTGAAAAACTGACGCGGCTTTTGCCGGATGCGGCACTTGCGGCAGATGATGTGTTTGAGCGTGTGAGAAATTACAGTGAGCACAAATCCGTAATAATATTAGGCGACGGAGCATATCTGTTTGAAAATGCCGTAAATGTTTTTGATAATGTGAGCTTTCCTGAAGGTAAGCTCATGTATACTCAGGGGCTCAGCGTAGCGCGTGCAGCCGCTTTGGTGCAGCCTGTTCGTGCCGGCGAAATCAGGCTAAACTATTTGAGAATGTCGCAGGCGGAGAGAGAACTGAAAGAGAGGAATAACAAATGACTGTAAGCATGGGGTGTGACAAGGCGGGTACGCCGTTTGTCGAGAGGTTTGAAAAGGAGCTTGCCGCCCGCGGAATAGAATGCCGTATACTGTTTGACGGAAAAGAGGACGGCTGCGATTATACCGACGCGGCTTTTGCCGTCGGCAAGAGCGTTGCAGGCGGGGACAGCGATCTCGGTATACTTATTTGCGGTACGGGTATAGGCATGAGTATTGCGGCAAATAAAATCAGGGGTGTGCGCGCCGCTGTCTGCTCCGATACTTTTTCCGCAAAAATGACGCGCGTTCATAATGACGCCAATATATTATGTCTGGGCGCCAGAGTCATCGGAGAGGAGCTTGCGGTTGTGATTTTGAATGCGTTTCTTGACGGTGAGTTTGAACGCGGCGGCAGACATGAGCGCCGGGTTAATAAAATTAAAAAATGCGGAAAACGGAGAATTTTAGGGGATTTTTCTGTATTGCTTTATATCGTTATAATTTGACTTTACCGTATACTTGTGATATACTATACGGTAGGGTCTTTTATTTAAAGAACGAAATTTTAACAATGTTTTCCGATTTTGCCGTGTGTCTTGCAGGCACTCGGCTCGAACGGTGGTTTTATGAACAAAAAAAATTTGTATTCAACTTTTAATAAGCCCGATTATATGATTTTCGGACTGCTTATAGTGTTTCCGTTAATTTCGGTGTTTTTTAATGTATGGCTTGCATTGTCGGAGCTTGCGGCGGGTGTGGGATATATCGTTTACCGTTTTCTCTC
>VOFK01001596.1_pt1 | contig 27613 bp, 42 predicted proteins | sample 5384121 | NCBI WGS metagenome assembly VOFK01 (sample SAMN12384730, study PRJNA508395) | human gut metagenome | isolation source: healthy gut J | host: Homo sapiens | reverse complement strand
TCCATTGTACTTCGTTGGTGCAGTACTCCCACCTCCATTATAGCGTAAATCAAGTACGAACTCATTGACGTTGCGACTTTTTGAATTTTTCGAAGAGTTGTTGCAAATAAAGATTATAACTAGTGTCGCTATAATCGTATTCATCCGTCCGGAGGCGAAATGGTTGTACATCAAATAGCCGATTCGCTTATTGCCATATGTGTATACGGAATCTTTTAGGAATGGGGTGTCTTCTACCGTTCGGGATGCGTTTAGGGTGACTATCCGTGTCGGGACTATTCCTTTGCCATTTCCTTGGACTTCTCCTAGTTGGAGGGATACGCTGCCTCCGTTCCTCAATAATATGTCATAATCTTGATAGTACCCCAAGAACCGTTTACGCCAAGTATCCAGTCTCCCCGTTTCAATCCGGCTTCTTCGGCGGGTGAATCTTTAATACATAAAGGACAATGGCTATTTTATAGGTACTACCTCCGTCTTTAAGGTTGAAGTCGCGAAATCGAATCCGTATGAGTTGTTCGCGTCGTAAATGCTCTTTGTTACGGTCGCTTTCTCTAATTGGGAGAAGTAATGATGGCCATCAGAAAGCTCTTTTCCCGTCTTTATCGGATAACAGGCCCTTGAAGAAGCTCTCCGGATCAAGACACTAAAGTCCAAAGGAACTTTTATCCGGTAACTCGGAATACCAAAGATAATTCTCTCGCATCGTTTGCTCGATCCATTGATTTACTTCATTGTCGGTTGCCGGAATGTCAATATCATCTTTCTCGCAAGCGGAGAATGCTAAAAGGCCAAGGATAACGATCGTATAATACTTATAATTCATAGTGGATATATATTAAAAACAGCCCTTCTCTCAATAACGGAAAAAGGGCTGTTGATATTGTTAAGGACAAATATACGCTATATTTTTTCTTCTCGATAACCGCTTGAACAACATTTAATACATAATCGCCCAGCTTTTCACTTTCACTAACCATGTCCATGTAATAAACGCCATCTTGATATTGGTACTTTTAGCTTATTGTTGATATCTTCGATATTCCGGCTCTTCAACTGGTTACGATAGTTGTTGGATCTCGTTCTCTATATTATAAGAAGGATTGATATCATCATGCACGAGCTCCGGCTTATGCAGAATTACGTTCATGCGGCTTAACGCCCCGGATACCAATTCGAACATATGATCCAGATGCTTGTTTTGCTCCTCCGTGAATTCATTTTGAACTCGTTTCTGCGTTTGATACTTCGGGCAAGGTTATTACAAGAATCCGCAATACTCTCGATTTCCGAGACGGCACGTAGCATGATACGGATTTCTTCCTTACTTTCAGAACTCAAACGGCCTTCCGATACTTCAGTCAAGTAATTCGCGATCTCGATCTCCATGCGGTCGCTGATATTCTCGTATTTCTCGACGCGGCTATACGTCTTGAGGAAGGTCTCCTCATTCTTCTCGTAGAATAATTCTTTCACCATATTAAACATCCCTAGCCGTACGCTCGGCGAATAATGAAAGATTTCTTTATGAGCTTGCAGGATGGAAAGCTCGGCGGTGGATAACATACCTCCCGTGATATAGCGAAGGCGGTATTCCTCGTCTTCCACCTTGGGATTGATAAGCGTACATACGGTCTTTTCGATCAAGCTCACGACGAACCAGATCATAATGAAAGTATTACTGATATTGAATGCAGTGTGGAACGCTGCCAGTTTAAAGGATACCGCCACAGCCGGATCACTGACCTTCATTACATGGGTAACAAACCATGAGACGGCATTCGTGAAAGGGGTAGAAGAGCACCAAAACCCACATGACACCGAAAACGTTGAAAACAAGGTGCGCTAACGCGGCTCGTCGTGCTTGTGTGTTTCCGGTTAATGCGGCTAAGTTGGCCGTAATCGTAGTTCCGATATTCTCGCCAAATACCAAAGCGACTCCCAAATGGTAATCGATCCAGCCGTTGGCACACATAATCAATGTAATAGCCATCGTGGCAGCGGAGGCTTGTACGATCATGGTTAAGATCGCTCCGATAAATAAGAACAAGATGATGGAGAAAAATCCCATATCCGTATAATTCTGCACGAAAGCCAGCATTTCCGGATTCGCTCCGAGGTCCGGGGCGTTTGCCTTTAAACTTTGAAGGCCCCATGAAACAGGAACGCGTAAAACCAAAAACAAATTCACCAATTGATTTACGAGAGCTTTTTCCTGAGAAGAAGAGTGGGAGAGCGAAAGCTAAAAGAGGGAAGGGCGAACGCGGCGATATCGACCTTGGAAACCAAGGGCGGAGATAAGCCATGCCGTTACCGTGGTTCCGATGTTGGCACCCATAATGACTCCGATGGATTGGGTCAATGTCAAGAGTCCGGCATTCACGAAACTCCACGACCATAACCGTCGTAGCCGATGATGATTGGATAAGAGCCGTTATTAACACCCCGGTGAGCATACCGGTCACTCTGTTAGTGGTCATCGCGGTTTAGTATTCGCCGTAAACTGTCACCCGCAAATTTTTGTAACCCTTCACTCATGATCTTCATTCCGTACAAGAACAGCGCCAAGGAGCCGATCAGCCGGAGAAAAATCAAAAAAAGAATAGTCCATTTTTAAATTACGTTTAAGTGATTGTATATCCGATTAATATTCCTAACTTTAGGGGGCGAATTTACAAATAATAACTGAGATAGTATGTCTGAGACAATAACAATTTACTGCAAAAATAATAATACCTACAAGGGATGTACCCATTGGTTCTTCGTTGTTGGACATTTATACGGCGGTTGGCGCCCGCTTCGGTACAGGCCGATGAACGCGCGAATAATAAGACGGAAAGCTTGAACTTCCGTTGCTGGCAACCGAAGGATATCGAATTTATCGACTATACCAATTATCCGATTGAGAACCTATGTCCGCTCGCTTTGCCATATATTTTCCAAGGCGGTGTATGATATTTGGCCGACGGCGACCTTAAATCTGGAACATCCGGTATCGAAAGGTTACTATTGCGTGATCCATAACGGCAAGAACATCGATTTGGAGACGATTGAGAAGATCAAGAAAAACGTATGTGGGAGTTGATTGACGCGGATCTTCCTTTTCCTCCATAAGAGTGTCCGTACGGTGGATGCCGCCGTATTGTTCAGGGAGCGGGGTATGAATGATAAGGCTCGCTTAATAGAGACGGCGGGGTTGCCTTATACCTCTTTTATTATGAGTTGGAAGGTTATAGTCAACTTCTTTTATGGCTGTTTAACCCCTTCGACCGGCTATATCCAATTGTTTGACTTGGAACCGTATATGGATGGCGTGCGTTTTGCTCCGTATCCCGAAGCAGACCGATCCGATGGAATTGCAGCCTGTCATCAAGCAGGATAAGATGTTCGAGGCTTATAAGGAACACCTTACATTGCAGCGGACTGTCGGCTTAGATAATGTGGGGGATTTGAATTTAGCGATAGAGAAAGGCCGCTCTCAGGATATAATCCTTGTCTCTGAGGCGATGCAGGAAAAACAGGTTGCTAAGATCGCCGAAAAAGATCGCCGATGGATATAAAGAGGGCATCCGTATCGTCTTGATCTCCGGCCCTTCTTCTTCCGGGAAAGACTTTTGCAAGCGTTTTGCAAGTACAATTGACGACTAACCTGCTTCATCCGGTAGGAATTTCCTTGGATGATTATTTCTTGAATCGGGAAGATACACCGAAAGATGAGCATGGCAGTATGATTTTTGAATCTTTGTATGCGCTGGATTTACCTTATTTTAATAAGGATTTGAAAGAAGTTGTTATCCGGGGAAGAGATCGAGCTGCCTAGTTTCAACTTTGAGTCTGGCCGAAGGATTTTCAAGGGAAGAAGTTAAAAACTTCGTGAGAACTCGATTTTGGTAATAGAAGGTATTCATGCTTTGAATCCGGAACTGACGGAGTTTATCGATGATAAATATAAATATCGGGTATATGTCTCGGTCTTGACCTCTATCTCTTTGGATAACCATAATTGGATACCGACGACGGATAATCGTCTGCTGCGCCGTATTATCCGGGATTATCGCTTTAGGGATATTCGGCGGAAGATACGATCAACCGTTGGCCGAGCGCTGTTCGCCGGGGTGAGGATAAATGGATCTTTCCGTATCAGGAGAATGCGGACGCTATGTTTAATAGCGCCATGTTGTGAGTTGGCCGCTTTGCGGAAATATGCGGAACCGATCTAGCGCAAGTACCCGAGAGCAATAAAGCGAATGCCGAGGCATGTTTGCTTCGTTCCTTCGCCTACTTTAATTATATCCCTGAAGAGTTGCCGGGAACTTCCTTGCTCCGTGAATTCTGGGGAGGAAGCTTCCAAAGTACTAGGTAGAATAAGACTCTATAAAAGTTTTATAAAACATGTACGTCTTTTTTTGAAAACACGTACGTGGAAATTTTTATGTTACCCCTTTTGACAAAATGTTTCGGGGCCCGGATTTAAGCTGTTTGTTATTTGGAGGCCGGGCAATGATCCGTCGGGCAAAAGATCATGCACCTTGTTTAGAACTATTATAGTTTAATAGCTGTACTGTTAAAACTAAAAACTTATATTTGCATGTTGATAAATAAGAGGGCGGGTGATTGTCCTGCCCCTTACAGTGCAATGATTTAGATTATGTTAAAGCAACAGTTACAACAAAAGTTACAGCAAAAAGCTATCCCCTCAGCAGATACAGTTGATACGGCTTCTGGAGCTTCCCGCAATCGAGTTGGAAGAACGTGTGAGGCATGAGCTGGAAGATAACCCAGCCTTGGAGGAAGGAAAAAGAGCCTGTTGATGATTTTTGAACGAACTGAAAGCGAGGAGGGGGGAGAAGAGATCCCTTCTGTTGATACTGAGACCGACCTTTCTTTGGGAGATTATTTAACGGAAGACGATATACCTGATTATAAAGCTACGGAAATGACCGAGCGTGCGGAACGGAAAGAGGATGTCCCCCTTCTCCGTAAGCCAATCCTTGAATGAGTTTCTGTTACAGCAGCTCAGGTTAAGGGATTTACCGGATAAGCAAATGAAAATAGCGGAGTATATCATTGGAAATATCGATGATGACGGTTATTTGCGCCGGGACCTTTCGGCGATAGCGGACGATTTGATCTTCAAGCCGGACAAGAGGTAGATGAGAAAGGAGATCGAGTCTATCTTGAATATCATCAAGATTTTTTGAGCCTGCCGGGGTAGGTGCCCGTGACTTGAAAAGAATGTCTGTTGATCCAGCTGGATAAGAAGGAGAATACTCCAGGTTACAAATTTGGCGATTCGTGTTTTGACCGAATATTTCGAGGAGTTCACCCGCAAACATTACGATAAGATCTTACGAGGTCTCGATATCGATGAGGAAACGTTAAAGAAGGTCATTCACGAGATTACTATGTTAAATCCGAAACCCGGAAGTAGTTGGGGTGGTTCTATGGAAGTGGCGATGAGCCAGATCATCCCGGATTTCGTGGTGGAAGCGCATAATGGAGAGCTTATCTTGAGCATGAATAACCGGGGGGTACCGGATATGCGTATCAACCGGGAGTATGCCGAGATGTTTCAGGATTATACGGCGAATAAGGCGAACCAAACCGCTGAGAGGCGGGATGCCGTACAGTTCGTGAAACAAAAGTTGGATTCCGCCCAGTGGTTCATCGACGCTATCAAGCAACGTAATGAGACCTTGCAGCGTACCATGGAGGCGATTATCTATTTACAACGGGACTTTTTCCTGACAGGCGATGAGGCTACCCTCCATCCCATGATCTTGAAAGACGTAGTGGAGCGTGCGGGATATGATATCTCCACTATTTCCCGGGTAAGTAACAGTAAATATGTGCAAACGAATTTCGGTATTTATCCGTTGAAATACTTTTTCTCCGAGTCTATGCAGACCGATACCGGTGAGGAGATCTCGACCCGTGAGGTGAAAAAGATCATGAAAGAGCATGTAGATGCCGAAGACAAACGAAAACCGTTGACCGATGAGGAGTTGGCTACGATCCTGAAAGAAAAAGGATATGTCATCGCCCGGCGTACGGTAGCGAAATACAGGGGAGCAACTGGGATTCCGGTAGCTCGTCTGAGAAAAGAAATATAAAAGCGTATGAAACTATTCTCGAATATAATATCCTTCGTGTTCCATCCGTTGCTTATGGTAACCTATGGGATCGTGTTGGCGTTGATGTTTACATTTCTCGCCATTTACCCGTTACCTGTGAAGCTGCTGATTGCCGGAGGTACCTTTATTTCGACAGCGATAGTTCCCGGGCTTTTCATCTTCTTATTGGTGAAAAATGGCGCGCCGGCGATATAGAGCTTTCCGACCGGAAGGGAGCGGGTGGTTCCTTATCTGATTTTTATCACTTCCATCTTGGTATGTATCTTTTTTCCTGTATAAGATGCTGATGCCGTTTTGGTTGTTAGCGATGCTGATCGGGGCTTGCGTAGCCTTGGTAATCGCCTTATGCATCAATTTTGCTTGGAAGATTAGCGCGCATGCCATTGGTATCGGCGGGTTACTGGGCGGTATTATGGGAGTGGCGCGTATCCATATGATAAATCCCTACTGGGCTTTTATAGTCGTGTTGATCGTGGCTGGTTTATTAGGTACCTCGCGTATCTTTTTAAAAAAAAAGGCATACACCAATGCAGGTATATGCGGGGTTTTGTCTGGGATTTATATGTACCTTTGTAGCCTCATTAATGAGTTATATCTATTTATTCATCTAATAAAAACACTAAAATTATGAAATTTTCCTGCAGATTTAAAGGAAACAAAAAGACCATGAGTGGATTCGTGTAGAAGGTGACGTAGCTTATGTTGGTATTACTGATTACGCTCAAGGCGAGCTGAGGTGAGATCGTTTATGTAGACATTACGACAGAGGGGGAGACCGTCGCTAAAGAAGAGGTGTTCGGTACGATTGAAGCTGTTAAGACTGTTTCCGATCTTTTCATGCCGGTTAGCGGAGAGGTTTTGGAAGTAAACGCTGAATTGGAAGACGCTCCTGAATTGGTTAATGAAGACGCTTATGGTAAAGGTTGGTTAATCAAGATTTCTCTTACGGACGCTTCTGAGTTGGAGGAACTATTATCCGCTGAAGACTATCAAAAATTAATCGCTAAATAAGAATGACACCTGTTGTAAGTATTATCATGGTAGTACCTCGGATCTACCCGTTATGGAGAAGGCGGCTAAGTTCTTGGATGAGATGGAGATCCCGTTCGAGATGCATGCTCTATCCGCACACCGTACTCCTTTGAGGTGGAGGCTTTCGCCAAAGGAGCTAGAGGACGTGGAATCAAGGTTATCATCGCCGCTGCCGGAATGGCCGCTCATCTTTGCGGTGTGATCGCTTCCATGACGACGGTTCCCGTGATCGGCGTGCCTATTAACTCTACGCTGGACGGTATGGATGCCTTGTTGGCTATCGTACAGATGCCTCCGGGAATCCCTGTGGCTACTGTCGGCATCAATGGCGCTTTGAACGCTGGTATCCTTGCGGTGCAGATGCTTGCCGTGGCGACGAGCACTTCAGGAGAAGCTATCCGCTTATAAGGAGGATTTGAAGAAAGAAAATCGTGAAGGCTAACGAGGAGTTGGCTAAGGTTTCTTTTAAATACAAAACTAATTAATTGAAAGTTGAAAGTTGAGAATTGAAAATTAAGGGAGAAAGTCTCTCTTTAGGTTTTCAGTTCTCAACACTCATTCTCAATTTTCAATTCTCAACTTTCAATTAACAATGGCTTACTTTAATTACAACCGCCGTAAATCATCCGTTGCCCAAATCGGTGACACCCAGGGAGGTGAGAATCTATCCGTATTCAATCCATGGCTAATGTATCAACGATGGATACGGAGGCGGCGGTCAGCTCAAGCGATCCGTATGATCGAGGCGGGAGCTGAGTATTGCGTTTTTACGGCACAGGGGGAACGGGAAGCCCAAACTTGGGCGAGATTCGTAAACAATTGAATGAGCAAGGGTATACGACTCCTTTGGTCGCTGATATCCATTTTAATCCCTAGAGCGGCTGATGCCGCCGCCGGTGGTGGAAAAGGTACGTATCAATCCGGGAAACTATGTAGATAAGGTAAAGACATTCAGCCATCTTGAATATACGGATGAGGAATATGCCGCCGAGATCGAGAAGATCCGTGAGCGGTTCGTCCCTTTCTTGAATATTTGTAAGGCGCATGGCACCGCTATTCGTATCGGTGTGAATCATGGCTCGCTCTCCGATCGTATCATGAGGCCGTTATGGTGATACGCCCGAGGGGATGGTAGCGAGGTTGTATGGAGTTTCTTCGCATTTGCCGGGAGGAGAATTTCCCGGATGTGGTTATTTCGATTAAGGCTTCCAATACCGTTGTCATGGTAAGGACCGTGCGGTTGTTGGTTCGTACGATGGAGGCCGAGAATATGCATTACCCCTTGCACTTGGGGTAACGGAGGCGGGTGACGGTGAGGACGGGCGTATCAAGAGCGCTGTCGGAATCGGTACGCTTCTTTGTGACGGTATCGGTGATACGATCCGGGTTTCCTTGGTGAGGACCCCGAGGCGGAAATGCCGGTAGCGCGTAAATGTGGTGGATTATATTAGGGAACGGGAAAATCATCGTCTATCGAGGCTTCGATGGCTCCCGGTTTCGATACGGTGGCGACATGCCGTCGTATAAGCCGTGTGGTGGAGGGTATCGGAGGTACTTTCCCGCCAGTCGTGATCTCCGATCGTAGTAGCGGGGATTTTGAGTTTGATTATTTGTCCTTGCCGGACTATATATATATAGGAAAGGAAGATCCGGATAATTTGCCGGATAATTTCCGTTTATTGGTAGACGCTCATTTTTGGAAAGAGCGTCCGAATGCTTTTCCTTGCTTCATCGCCTCGGAGGCGGAGGAGTTAAAGGATTACGATTGTCCGCTTAAGTTTATCCGTCTGACGTATATGGATCTTACGGATCGTATGTTGGAGATCTTGAAAGCGGATAAGACCGTGGTGGTTTTTATTAAGTACACATCATCGGAATGGGGTTGGCTCGCAACGTGCGGCTATGCATAAATTGCTGATGGCGGGTTGTGACGTGCCGGTTGTCTTGCATCGTGATTTCCGGGAGACGGATGTGGAGTTGTTGCAACTGAAATCCCCGCCGATTTCGGTACGCTTTTTGCTGGATGGTTTCGGGGATGGCTTGATGCTGCACAATGAGGGATGCGAGGCGGTTGTCTCGGATCGCTGTATGTTCGGGATCTTGCAGGCTACAAGAACCCGTATCAGTAAGACGGAATATATCTCTTGTCCGAGTTGCGGACGTACCTTGTACGACCTGCAAACAACGATCGCCCGTATCCAAGCGAGGCTACTTCCCATTTAAAAGGCTTGAAGATCGGTATCATGGGCTGTATCGTAAACGGCCCCGGCGAGATGGCCGATGCCGACTATGGTTATGTGGGTGCCGGACGTGGACAAATCAGGCCTGTATAAAGGTAAGGAATGTGTCCTCAAGAATATCCCCGAGGAAGAACGCTGTAGAACGTTTAGTTCAGTTAATAAAAAAGAGAACGGGGATTTGGGTTAATTGATTGACTATTGACAATTTGTTTATCTTTGCAAGTATGAAAAGTAAGAATTATCAATAAATCGCATCACCCGCTGCCGGGTTATGCGACTCCCTTTATTCTGCCGGGATGGATATCCGGGCGAATTTTGTCGGAATCGGTTTGTGTTGAAACCGTTGGAACGTAAAATTAATCCCGACCGGACTTTATATCTCGCTGCCGGAAGGCTATGAGGCCCAGATGCGTCCTCGTAGCGGGCTGGCTTTTTAAAAAGCATGGGATAACCCTGCTGAATACGCCGGGTACGATCGATGCCGATTATCGGGGGAGATCGGTATCATTCTCGTGAATCTATCTTCCGAGCCTTTTATGAATGATGGTGAGCGTATCTGCCAAATGGTTATAGCCGCTCATAGCCATGTGGATTGGGAACTCGTGGAGACGTTGGATGATACGGAGCGGGGCCGGGGGATTCGGTCATACCGGAAAAGAATAAGAATAATAAGGTTAACAAGAATAATAGGATGTTTAAGCAACTGATATATCTCATCTCTTTCCTCTCGTTGGTCGCTGTGCTCCGGCTGGTGCTACAGAAACGGAGAAGGATCAACGTAAATTCGATTACTTCTTTTATGAGGGCTTGAACTTGAAGAACGCCGGGAAATTTGACGCCGCTTATGATGCCTTCAACCATTGCTTGGCGATTGACTCGACGGCGGCTCCGGTCTTGTATGAGCTTTCTTCTTTTTATGTACAGTTGAACCGTCCGGAGAAAGCGGTCGAGATGTTGAAAAGAGCCGTAGCCAACAGCAAGGATAATTTCACGTATAAAATGGCATTGGCGTCTATCACCCGGAATCTGGTATGTATGGCGAAGCCGCCGAGGAGTACGAGGAACTGTTCGTGATTATCCGGAGAAGGAGGAGCTGAATTATTATCTGCCGATGCCTTGACGCAAGCCGGCGAGATCGGGAAGGCGTGATCGAGGCTTATGACGCCTTGGAGTCGGTTATGGGTATGAACGAGGCGATCTCCATGCAGAAATACAAACTGTACGTCCAGTTGGGAGAAACCGGAAGAGGCTTTCAAGGAGATCGAGAAGCTAGCGGCTAAATATCCTATGGAGGCCCGTTACCAGATCGTATTGGGCGATCTTCATTTGGAAAACGGGGGAGATGGACAAGGCTTTGGCTTGCTATCAAAAAAAGCGAATGAGATTGATCCGACTGACCCTTATTATATCGTCTCTATGGCCAATACTACGAGGCGAAAGGAGATAAGGAGGCCGCCGAGCAACAAATCCGTAGCGCTTTGGTAAACGAGAAGCTGGACGTGGAGACGAAAGTGAACATCCTTTCCCGGTATATCTTGAAACTGCAACAAACGAAGCAGGGAACCGAGAACGCAAACCATTTATTCCAAACTCTTTGAGCAACATCCGGAGGATATTGACTTAAAAGCTGATGTATGGCGGTCTCTTGATGGCCCAAGGAAAGACAGAGGAGGCGAAATTCCAGTTCCAGTTGGTAACCGAGATGGAACCGGGTAACGCCGGGGCTTGGCAGCAATTGCTGAATCTGGCTTTGAAAGGGGAGGATATCCCGGAGGTCATCCGTATCTGTACGGCTTGTATGGAGCTTTTCCCGAGTCGCCGGAATATTACTTCTATCTGGGTATCGCTTACTACCAACAACAGAAATATCAAGAAGCCTTGAATACCTATTATGCGGGCTTGAATATCATCCCGAAGGAGAACCTGCCGCTGAAATCGGATTTCTACGGCCAGATCGGTGATATTTATTACCAGATGGGGCAATTGGATCAAGCGTATAAAGCGTACGATGAGGCATTGAAGTACAATGACAAGAACGTGGTCGTACTGAACAACTACAGTTACTTCCTTTCCTTGGAGAAGAAAAGACTTGAAGAAGGCGGAGCGTATGAGCGCCCAATGTATCAAGCTGGAACCGGACAACGCCACGTATCTGGATACCTACGCTTGGATCTTCTTCGTACAAAGGAAACTATACCTTGGCGAAAATCTATATCGAGAGCGCTTTGGAGAAAGATAAGACAAAGAGCGCCGAACTCGTGGATCATTATGGGGACATCCTTTTTCATGAACGGTGATAAGGAAAAAGCGGTGGAGCAATGGAAAAAGGCGAAAGAGATGGGGAAGGATTCCGAGATCTTGAACCGTAAGATCGCCGAGCAACAATATATAGAAGACGAGAACGCGTTTAAATGAAAAAGAGACTATTTCTTGACCTTCCTGTTATGTGGAGGTCTTTTTACTTTCGATGTTGACAGGCTGTAAATCGTCCAAGAAAGTCGGGACGGTGGAATCCGCTAGCGTGAAGGCTCATAATGAGTTCTTCCAGTCGGTGGAGGATCAATCCTTCCAGTTCCGTACCTTGACGGCCCGGCTGAACGTGGATCTGGATATCCCCGGTAAGCAAATGAGCTCTCGGGTGGATATGAAGATGGTCAAGGATAGCGCTTTCCAACTGTCGGTACAGCCATTTCTCGGGATCGAGATCTTCCGTCGAGTTGAGCCGGGATACGATCAAGGTGGTAGACCGCATGAATAAACGCTATATGATCGAGAATTATTCCAATTTGCAAGGACAGACTCGATCGAGTTCAACTTCTATAATTTGCAGGCTCTTTTCACGAATCATCTGTTTATCCCGGGGAGCAAGGCGTTTCCCCGTGCATTATAATCGGTTTAAGCTGAATCAAGAAGGTCCGGTAGCCGAGATTAAGACAAAGGATGCCATGGGGCTATTCTATACCTTTAAGGCGGACGGCGAGGAGAAACTTCTCTACCTATGTAGCGGACCCTTCCGATCGTTATGCCTTGCAATGGCTGTACGAGGATTTTCGCTTGGTGGATCGGCAGCCGTTCCCGATGTTGATGGATGTGCAGGTGTTGAAGAACGGGAATCCCGAGGGTGGGGTGAAGATTCATTACTCCCGTATCCAACTGGACGAGCCGCTCAAGTTGGATTTCTCAGTTCCTTCTAAATATAAGCGTATTACCTTTGCGCAAGTATTGAAAAACGATTACGAATCTGAATCAATAATCTATCATGAGGTACGTCTGGATCGTTCTATTGGCATTGTCTTTATCTACCGTGGTTTACGGTCAGAAATCCGCTGCTGTCCGTCAGTTGGAGCAGCAGCGCAAGGGAGGCGTTGGCCGATATCGAGGAGACGAATAAATTATTACAAGAGACGGCCCAGACTGCTAAAACTTCCCTGAACCGTTTGAATCTACTTTCCAAACAAATTCTTTCCCGTAAGAAAGTCATCAGTTTATTGAATCAAGAGCTGGATGAGATCGAGAAAGATATCTTGAATATCCAAGGCCAGTTGCGCACCTTAAAACGGGAACTGGGCGATAAGCAGACGAATTACGGTAAATCGATGCGAGGGCTTTATAAACGCCATAGCTCGCAAGATAAATTGTTGTTTATCCTATCCGCCGAGAGTTTCTCTCAATCCATGCGGCGTATGCGGTATTTGCGGGAATATGCGGATTGGCAGAAGCGGCAAAGCGAATGACATCGTTGAAAAAGCAGGCCGAGATCAGCCGCAAAGCAAGCTGAGATGGAGAAGACCCGTGCCGAGAGCGTGTCCTTTTAGGAACTCGTCAAGAAGAGAGTAAGAAGCTAGAAAGTGAGGAAGCTTCTCAGAAAGAGGAAGTCCAGCTATTGAATAAGAGACAAAAGGATTTGAAGGCGGATCTCCAAAAGAAGCGTCGTCAAGCCGAGGCTTTGAATCGGCAGATAGAGAAGCTGATCGCCGAGGAGATCGCCCGTGCCGAGGCCGAGGCGAAAGCCGCCCGTGAACGTGCGGAACGTGAGCGTCGTGCCCGTGAACAAGCTGTCGCTAAGGGTAAACCCGTACCGGAGAGTAAAAACGAGCCGATCCGTGAGGAACGTGTGGCGGATACGAAAGGGGGCTATGCGATGACAAAGGCGGAGAAGCAATTGTCCGATAACTTCGCCAATAACCGGGGACGTTTGCCGTATCCGGTGGCCGGAAGACATACGATCGTCTCTACATTCGGCGAGCAACAGCATCAGGAGTTGAAATATGTTCGTACCAGTAATAGTGGTATCGATATCCAGACCTCACCCGGGGCGGATGCCCGTGCGGTATTCAATGGGGAGGTGACGCGATATTGTTCGTGGTGCCGGGGGTATAATAATTCCGTAATCGTTCGTCATGGTAACTACTTGACGGTTTATAGCAATTTGAGTCAGGTATATGTGAAAGCGGGCGACCGGGTCTCTACCCGTCAAGCGATCGGAAGGATCTATTCGGATCCGGAAGATGGTAATTCCACGATCCTCCATTTCCAATTGTGGAAGGAAAAGACGAAGCTGAATCCGCAGCCTTGGTTTGGAATAAAAGCGGTTGTGATATGTTAAAAACTATGATGGGCATTATAAGGCTGTTACGATGCCTGTTGTAAGGATGCTAGAATGCCCATTGTAACAACCTTATAATGCCTATTGTAATTTTCTCGTTTAACGCTCGTTCAATACGTTGTATAACCCATTCAGATCGTCGGCACCTACCAAGTCTACACCTTCCTTGATGAAGAAGCGTTTGAACTGCTCGGTATCCGGGGCGCCCCACCAACGGAATAGTTTTCCCTCATCGTGGACTTTCCGGATGATCTCACGCATCTTCTGTAGTTGATCGGCGGGCATCTCACCTTCGCCTTTCCATGTGAAGAAATCGGAGTAATTATCGCTTATGACCGGGGCGAGGGAAGCAGGGATGCCCTGTCCCAGATCCTTTATTTGTCCGTCGAGGAAGGTGAAGCGGCTGTTCTCTTTCGGCAGGCTGTTTTTCGGACGGTCACCGGAAAGGAAGAAGAGGACGGCACCTTCTTTATATTCGCCGTTATCGACGGAACAGAAATATTCCTTGTAAGGTTCCATCTGTTTCTTTAATAGCTTTGTACATCTCTTCGCCTTGTGCCTTGCAATCCACCATCAGGTAGAAAGGACGATCGCTATCGGGATAGACCTTACCTCCATTCGCTTGTATGCGGGCCACGAGCGGCTTGAGGGTATAGGTTCTCGAAGGTAATGGCCGGGTTGGGTTCCGGGCGGTCATGGGAAACGTATAGCTCGCCATCGATCAGCCACAGATCGGCCTCCACGCAGTTGAAGCGGAAGGACAAGGCGTCCAGCAGAGGTTTCTCCCGCCAATAATCGTTGTGCGAGAAGGCGTTGTAATGAATTGCGGAGGAGGCTTTCTGAATCGTCTGCTCCGTGGTTGTCTCCGCCACTTGAACTGTGTCCGATCCCTTCGGGGAGGAGCAAGCCGTACAGAGGGCGAGGGAGGTGATAAATAAGGATAGAATCTGTTTCATATACTAATTGTTTTTTGAGTCTAGTTGTAGAGACGGGGCACGCACCGTCTCTACAACTGGATGTTTGATGGATTTACTGTTTTATATGGTTTGCGTGCCGGGTTTTACGTTAGCCGTCTTCTGTTTGTCGCCCCAAAGGACGGTTAGTTCCAAGGGGACGTCGCTGGTAATTTCTACCTGCGGCTCTTGGGTAGCGGAAGAACGGGCCTTGACTTTTGATCGCTACCAGACCGTCGAGGCCGAAAGGATAACGGTCGATACCATAAGCCTCCGTCAAGTTCACGTCTACGGTCAATTTCTTCTCGTACACATTGGGCGGATGCCGAAAGATTTGACTCGATCAAGCCGGAGATCGGTGCCAGTCCGCCCCAGCCCACGAAATTCGGGCGAGCCATGAAGCCCGGCTCCTCATGTTCCGGAGCGTAGTATTCCCAGAACGTACCGGTATTCTTATACACCTTTAGGGACGTTATCGTAATGGTTGCGTGCGATCTCGTAAAGCCAATTTACGATAGCCTTGTTGCAATAGGCCGGTAATCACCATATAGTTCGCTCCCGGCCATACGCCACCCTGCCAGTAGCGGCCGTTATCCTTGTATTTAGGATGGTTGGCGGCAAGGGAAGGGACGCGGTGCAGGCGGTTGAATGTCTCCTTGTTATCCAGCTCGGCCACGAAAGCATCCATGCGTTCCTTGGACAGGACATCGGTCAATAAGGCCCAGTATGCGTAGATTCCCTTGGTGGAGGAAAGGCTTCCGTCGGCGTATTGATCGAAAAGGAAATGCTTCTCGTCCCATAGGTTCTCGTTGATATACTTCTTTAGCATCTTCTGCTCGTCCTCGAACTCCTCGATCTCCTGCCAACGCTCAGATAGAAACCCATCTCAAGCAGATGCCCGGCGGTGAAGTATTGTTGCAAGCAAACGTCCAGCCGATCATATGGCCCGTGGCTGTATATCGGGTTGTATTTCGGTTCCACCCGGGGCATGTTGTCCATGCCGGTACCTTTTCCACTGGTCACAATACGTACCGTTGCGCCACGTATGGTTTAGCTTCAACCATTTATAATAAGCGCAAAGGGCGGGGAATATCTTGTGTAGGCGGTCTATATCGCCGAACTGCTTATAATAGACGATCTCGCTCCAAGGGAGGATATTCGGTCCGGTGCTGGTCGGATCGTAACGCTCGAAACAGTCCGCTCCGTCCGCCTTGATCTCCCGGCAGATGAAACCGTCCGGATGTTGTTTGGCGTAGAAATTATCTAACGTACGTTGGAAGGGGAAGAAGCGGGTACCGAAACGGGCGAACATCATCATGAAGGCGGAGTCCCACATGAAGATATTGCCGTTGTAGGCGACATCGAGGTAGCTGCATACGAAACCGGAATCCGGTTCCGGGGCCTTGATGTTGCCGATGCCGATTTGCCAAGCCTTCCAGTACATCTCGATTTCCTTCTCGTGTCCGCTCCAAGTCGGGTCGGGAGGATTTGCTTGGCCTCCTCGAAGGTTCCGGGCGTGATGGTCTCCGGTTTCGCCGTCCGGAACTCGTTCTCGGTCACGAAGGGTTCCTTCAGGTAGGTGTTCTTGTAAGGAAGATTGTACTTGGGGCGTTTCTCTTCCATTTTCTCTTGCGCTAAAAGGTTCCCGGCGGGAACGGAGGCCGCACCTGCTGCGAGAAGGGATTGCTTTAAGAAGTTTCGTCTTGTTGTCATTCCTTATGATATTTTTATTGGGGGAGAGAGGGAGAAGGTGTGCCTCAGTCGGTGAACACGGTCCTCCCGGTCGGGTACCGTAGTACTGCTAGTCAAGTACTGCTGTCCTGCTAGTCAAGTACCGCTGTCCTCTCAGCCAAAGTACTGCGGTACTTGGGCAGGGGTACTGCGGTACTTGACTAGCGGGATAGCCCTGTTATACTCTCCATCGGATGAATACTGTTTGATTATAGATTCAGGAGCTTTTTGATCTTCCAGAAGATATCCGTATTCTCGAAGATACCCGTGAAGTTCTCGGCACCCGGGCCAGCGTAAACAGGGAACCATCACGCCGCTATGCCCTCCGGTGGAGAATTTACAAACGATACGGCCCTCGTTCAGATCCCCGTCTACCAAGGTAAGGCCACCGGTCTCGTGATCGGCGGTTACGACAACCAATGTCTCACCGTCTTGGGCGGCCCACATTCGAAGATACGTCCGATCGTACGGTCGAAATCATGTGTCTCTTGCATCAACAGGTCGATATCGTTGAAATGTCCGTAATCATCAATTGGGAGCCCTCTACCATCAGGAAGAAACCTTCCGGGTTTTGTCCCAGCAGATCGATCGCTTTCATCGAGGCACGAGCCAAGAGATCGCCTCGCTCGGCGGGAAGCGGGGTGTCTACGGTATCGGTAACGCAGAATACCTTGCCTTTTTGAATCTTCGCCAGTTCCTCCCAGCTACGGGGAGTCTGGTAACCTTTCTCCCTTAATTCCTTGAACAAATCGCGACCGTCCGCACGGTTCTCGAATAGCTTGGAGCCGCCGCCGAATACGTAATCGACGCCACAGTTCACGTAATCCGCTACGATCTCGGCCTCGGCGTCGCGATCCGTATTGTGGCAGCAGAAGTCGGCGGGCGTAGCGTCCCATAGGCGACAGGTAACGGCGATGCCGCTTGACAGGCCTTTCTTATTCGCCAAGGTAGCCAAAGATTCCAAAGGGCTTGCCTTCCGGGTCTACGCCTACCATATGGTAGTTCGTTTTATGGCCGGTGGCCAGTGCGGTACCTCCGGCTCCGGAGTCGGTGATGAGTTTGTTGGCGCAATAGGTTTTCGAGAGGCCGGTGTATTGGGGAGTTGTCCAGCCAGAGCTTACCCCGGTTGGCGGTCCAAGCGGAGTACATGTGCATAAGGCTCATGCCGTCGCCGATCATTAGGATCACGTTCTTTATTTTCTTTCCGGTAGGGGGGACTAGTTTCTTGACCTCGTAAAGGTTTCTCTAGTACATACGTTTGTTCTTTGTCTCGGCGACTTTGTGCCGCCGCCTCCGGAACGATCATGCCGGATAGTAGGATGGCTAAGGCGGATAGCACGGATAGAGTTGTTCTTCTCATATGATTCAGTATTTAATATTATCAATTTATATAAAGGTTCTCTGTTGGGATCGCGTCTAGTTTGGACATGCTTGGCGTACGCCAGCTCCAGCCTAGGTACTCACCCTCGTAATCCTCGAAATAATGCAAGGCGAAGGGGTGGCAGCCTTTTTGTAAGGGGATGCGTCCCGTCGCATCGATGGCGGCGTGGGAGGCATCATTGTCCACTACCTTTTTTCTTTGCCGATATAGAGGACGCTACCGTCATCCGAGCGGGTACTGAACTCATAGACTCCATCTTCCGGGGCGTATATATCCGGTGAAGATATAACCGAAATGATCCGGCAGCTTGGCGTTCAGGATAGAAGGCTCAGGCATTGTTCCGGTCTCGACCGCCTTCGCTTTTTGCAGATCGGCTACCCATTGGAACTCTCCTTCGTAATAGGTATAAGCTACCCCATGCTTCGTAGGCTGTATGGATAATGCGGGGCGTAATACGGCTTTTGTGGCTTGGATCGAGTACGTACGGCTGGGTACGAATCCCTTTTATATCCTTTGGCCTTGATAATCGTGGTCTCTTTTAAGACGAATGGCTCGCTGTATACCGGAGCGTTCTCATCCGGTTCCGATCCGTCAAGCGTGTAATGGATAACCGCCTCGGGTGTCGTGGATTTTAGTTCCGCCGTAATCTCTCCTTCAAACAAATCCAGATCATTCGCTATGTAAGGGATAGAGACGGTAGGTTGCTCCGTATAGGAATAGGGGAGCGTACTCGGGAGCGGTTCCCCAACGCTTGTCCGGTGTCGCCGAGCGTAAAGTCCAGCGTTCCCCCTCTGCATCAACTGGTCGTAGGTGATGTAGCAATGCGATATCTCCTCGCCGTTTAAGGTAACCTTCGTGATATACTTGTTCTTATCCGGCTGGTTGGCGGTAATGACCAATGTCTTGCCATTGCCCAGCTTCATGTTCGCCTTATCGAACAACGGGGTCGTTAGGATAAACTGGTTGCTACCCCGGACATACGGGTAGAAGCCGAGGCTGCTCAAGATATACCAAGCGGACATCTGGCCGCAATCCTCATTGCCGATGATGCCTTCCGGCGTGGGCTGGTACATCTCGTCCAGCAAGCGACGGGTCCATTCCTGTGTCTTCCAGGGCTGGCCCACATAGCTATATAGGTAAGCCATGTGGTGGCTAGGCTCGTTGCCATGCGCATATTGACCGACCAATCCTGTAACGTCTACCAGATCGCCGACTACCTCGGAGGTAACCATAAATAAGCTATCCAGATCAGCGATGAACGCCTCCCGGCCTCCGAACAACTGGGTCAATCCATATACGTCATGCGGGGTAAAGAAACGATATTGCCAGGCCGTAGCCTCCGTATAGGAACGTCCGATGGCGAATGGATCGAAAGGAGTCTCCCAATTCCCATCCTGCCGTTTGCCCCGGAAGAACCGGGTACTACCGTCGAATACGTTGATAAAATTCTGGGAGCGCTTGATGAACGTCTCATAATCATCCATATGTCCTAAAGCTTTCGCCATTTGTGCGATACACCAATCATCGTAGGCGAATTCCAATAGGCAGGAAACCGAATTCTTTCTTGATATTCGTCGGGATGAAGCCTTCCTTTATATAATAATCCGCTCCTTTCTTATTCTTCTCCGCTGAGATTTTCATCGCTTCGAGAGCGTGTTCTGCGTCATATCCGCGAATACCTTTCAAATAAGCGTCCGCTATAATCGATGTGGAGTGATAACCGATCATGGTTCCGGTCTCGCCCGCCGATAAGGGCCATAACGGAAGCTCGCCGCTGGCGTCGTACATATCCAAGAGAGACTGTACCATATCATTCACCAAGGTAGTATCCAACAGAGTCATCATCGGATGCCAAAAGGCCCGGAAGGTGTCCCAAGTGGAGAAGGTGGAGAATTGGCGGCGACCTGCCGGGATCGTCGCTACGCTCATGTCGTGACGGCGGTATTGTCCGTTCACGTCGCTCGCTATATTCGGGATGATCTTGCTATGGTATAGCGCCGTGTAGAAATTCGTGCGCTCGGCTTCGGTGCCTCCTTCTACCGTGATAACGTCCAGCTCTTTTTCCCAATCGGAGCGTGTCGCTTGATGGATGGCATCGAAATCAAAGCCATAGGAATCCGTCTCTTGCTCAAGGTTCAGACGGGCGTTCTCCTCATTTACGATCGATACCCCCGACTTTGCAGACGATGGGCTTTCCGGTAGTCGTATCGAAGGTAAGTACGGCTTGCCGTTCGGAAGGCTGTTCCATGGAAGAGAACGGTTGCGAGAACTGCGCGCTACAAAGAAGACATATTGATTGTCTACCCAGCCCCGGGTACGCCGCATACCGGTAAGCTCATTCTCCCCGGTTTGCTTAACCCAGCCTTCGTATATATATTCGTTATCCAATAAATGGTCATATCGACCACCAACGTAGCTCTGTCTCTTTTTTATAGGTATATCGGTGTATCCCGACATGCGGGGTCGTGGTAAGTTCCGCTAATACACCTGCCTCCTTGAGATTCACCGAGTAGTAGCCCGGGGAAGCCTTCTCGTCTGAGTGTGAGAACGCTAAAGGTGTCTGGAGAGACGGGCGGAATAGGATATCGCCTAGGTCGATACATCCCGTACCGCTTAAATGCGTATGGGAAAAACCCATTAAGGTAGAATCGCTGTAATGATAGCCGGAACAAGCGTCCCAATACCTTTCCGGGTGTCCGGGCTTAGTTGGGGACCGCTCCGTAGGGAGCCGTGGCCCCAGGATACGTGTGTCCGTGAAATCCCGTGCCGATAAACGGATCCACGGAATCGATGGGGATTGTGAGCTTGGCTACAGGCCGTGAATAAGGCTATTATTCCTGTACACAAGCAAGAAGAAAGCGTTTGAATTAATCTCATGGTATATTTTTTTGTTTAATATATAGTATACAATAGGCAAAAGGTAAGCTACCTATTTGAGATATGCGTTTTTACCCGGTAGAAAATAACATGGGCTGTTTCATTTTCTGAGACAGCCCGTAATGAATCTTATTCGTACCTTGATCGGTTTAAAGGAGCCGGTTAATATCCCTCGTTCTGCTTCAATTGACCATTCGATTTAGTAATCTCTTCACTTGGATACGGGAATACCATCATATGCGCTTGATAGGCGTTTTTTGTTGGTGTAATCTTCGTAACCAATAATCGTGAACGCGATTCCGGATTCGCCCGGTCTTCATATCTGCGGATACGTGGATGTGCGTTCAACTCTTTATCGGCCAATGTCTTTATGTCGGTATTGGAAGAACGGTTCCAACGCTTTAAGTCGAATAGATGATCTGTAAACTCAAAAGCCAATTCACAACGGCGTTCGTGATATAGATCCTTCATCGTGGCGGTGCCGGCAAGCGGTGTCAAGTTGGAGCGTAGGCGGATACGGTTGATGTCTGCGGTTGCTTTATCGGCTTGACCTGTCATTAAATATGCCTCGGCACGGAACAATAACATTTCTGCGAAACGGATGATCGGGAAATTGACACGGACCGTAGGCCAGTCTCCGTTAGCACTCACGGCTCCTTCACCTACAGGGTCTGAGTATTTGAAAAGCGTCCATGTATTTATTGATCATGAAACCAGCTTCAAGGTCGGAGGTAGACCAGAATTTGCGTGTCTCGCCGAAGAACGGGAACTCTTGGTTGTATTCCAAGATTGAGCGTACTAAACGGTCATTACCTTTTACCATCTTTCGCCATTTCTTCGTAGATGTCGTAAGAGGGCTTCATCTGCCCCCAACCATTATATTTGCCCCATCCTTTGTTCTCAAGGATAATGCCCGGGAATTCGGTACCGCCCGGTAGTGCGCCGCCGATACTCGGAATAGTCCAGAGATATTCGGCATTCCAATAATCTTTCAAGTCAGACGAGAATAGTTCCGCGAATGTAGGAGCTAGATCTCGATTGTAGTTGTTCTCCAATTGATTGACCATCTCGATGACGTTGTTCCATTGGGTAGCATCCCAAGTAGCCCAGTAAGCTTAAGTTTTCGCTTTGAACGCCACGGCAGCAGCCTGATGTGCCCGGCCCCGGTTGTCCGGCGTCATAGCATTCGAAGTTTGGAAGGTAGGCGATTGCCTTGTCCATATCTTCGATGATCAGTTTATAATTGTCCATAACGGTAGCTTGCTGAGGCGGTATGGAGTTGTCGTAATCGTCGGGGAAGTCCTCGTAACGTACGAAAGGTACTCCTTGTTTATCCGTACCGTACCGATAAGCGATCAGATAATGTGCCCAGCCGCGACTGAAAGTAAGTCGCCCAAGCTGCGTTCTCGACGGCGGTCAGCGTCGTTCCCTTTTCTTTCTTCACTAATTCTTGATGAGCCAATTCGCACGGGACATAGTAGAATACATACGGCTGAATACATCTCTTGTGAGATTCATCACCAGTATAGGCTAAGGTCGCCAAAGAGTTATAACCGCGTAGTACGTCCCCAAACAATGTCGCATGCGGCTCCCCTGTTCCCAGAATAACCTCACGGCCGTAACAACCCTCTTGATGGAATCTTTCATATAATCCGTCAATGGCATCAATGGCCTGTTGATCATTCAAGAAATAGGAGGTTGTAGTTGCGTTTCCTTCCGGCTGAACGTCGAGGAAGTCGCTACAAGAACTACAAACCAATGCGGATAATGCTAATACTGTAATATATCTTTTCATTTTGATCCTTTGTTAATATGAATATCTTTTAAAAATACCCGATTAGTATGTCAATTTGACTCCGACAGAGAAATACGCGTGAAACCGGATACTTCAAGGCATCCCAACCGCCGGTTTCCGGGTCCATTCCTGAATAGTTCGTGATCGTGAAGAGGTTCTCACCGCTAAGGTAAACCGACATCATGCTGTTGCGTTCTTGCAGGTGAGCGCATTTCCGGATAACATCACTCAAGTCATAGGATACGGTGAAGTTCTTCAAACGCAATAAAAAGCATTCTCCAGATACCAATCAGACGGTGTGCTAAAGTTGCTATTCGGGTCGTTTTTCGATAAGCGTGGAATATTCGACCCTGTATTCGACGGACTCAAGCGTTCATGATCTCTTTTGAGCGGTTGAAGTTTCCTTCTACATCGCTTAAGGCCATATATTTTACCTACATATAAAGCTTGTGCTCCACCTACGCCTTGGAACATAGCGCTTACGGAAAGCTTCTTCCAAGTGAATCCTCCGGAGAATGAGAATGTAGTTTTAGGTGTAGCGCTACCGCAGTATTGACGGTCTTCATCATTGATGACTCCATCACCATTGGCATCGACGAATTTCAAATCGCCGGCTACAGCGTCCGGTTGGATTCGTTTTCCGTCTTTGTTTACATAAGCGGCTGCCTCTGCGTCGCTTTTGAAAAATGCCGTCAGTCTTGATCAGATAGAAAAGAGGCCAGCGGTTCTCCTTCGGCTGTTTGATACATATATGGAAGGTTACGATAACTTCCATCGAAATATGCATCATTTTTGGTGATACCTGTCCAAACGCCCGGGGTTCCGTCTGCGTTCTTTACCCCAATATCAGAAACCCAGTTCTTTAGATAAGAGAAGTTTCCGGAAACGAAGTACGACCAATCTTTATTTACTTGTTGGTTCCAATTGATTTGTGCCTCGAAACCTCGGTTGCGGACTTCACCTTGATTGACTAACATGGCATCGATACCGATCGTTCCCGGCCAGTTCATCGTTTGCGACTGGATCAAGTTGAACGTGCGTTTGTCGAAATAGTCGAATGCCATGCTCAAAGCGATTGTCGAACATGTTCACATCTAGACCTAAGTCCCATTGCTCGGAAGTTTCCCATGTTAAGTTGGGATTTAATGCGGTAGAGTTATAGACGAAGTTTCCCCCAAATCTTGTTCGATTCTACGCCGTACTGTGCCTGCTCCGACCAATAATTCTTACCTAATAAAAGCTGATTTGTAATTGTAACCGATAGATCCCAGATTACAGGCACGTCCCCAAGAAGCACGGATCTTCAATAAATTCAGTGTCTCGCTCTTCGGGAAGAAAGATTCATTAGAGATTTTCCATCCGGCTGTTACGGGCAGGGAAGTCGCCATAGTTATTATCTTTAGGTAGACGGCCTGCGTAATCACGACGCCAAGAGGCTGTAACGAAGTAACGATCGTTGAAGCGAATAAGCCAGACGGGCGATCAAGGATACGTTTGCGTCAGGGACCGGTCAAATAATCGGTAGCGGAAACGGAATTGCATAGATAGATATTGTAAATAAGCGGATTCGTCAGATAAATCTTTTCCATTGACCTCTAGCCCTCGCTTGCTGTAATGATCGGCCGTAGTGGATAGTAAGACACCCACGGTGTGCATGTCATTAAACGTATTGTCGTAAGTCAATGTTTTCCGTTTTCCATGCGTCTGCACGGTAAGTCGTTTCATCCAGATTATTTGTCAAGGAGGGTTTTCCCACCTCGTCACGGATCGGGCTGAAGTTCTTATATAGATTATTCTTCAGGTTGTAGGTGAAACGGCTCGTGAAACTTCGCCGGTAACGATATTAGCTAAGTTCCAGACTGGTCGTACCCAGATGTCGCTGGTTCGGTCATAGCGGTTTTCCGCTTCCAGCAAGCGAACCGGATTGACAGCGTCTCCGTGGATATCCGCGGTTGGAGCCATATTTGGCGATGTAATCCGGGTCTTCGGTCGTTGTTCCACCGTAAGTACCATCCAGCGGATTGTAAACCGTAGCGCTGGCAGGCATATACATAGCCGCTGCGACAACTCCCGTATAACCACTGTCGGTATCTTTTGAACGGCTTTCGTTGTTTTTCCAAACCACGTCTTCGGTGATAGTCACCCATTTGTTCAGTTTGAATTTTACCGTTGTAACGAAGTGAAAGGTTCTTGTTGAAAGTATTGATCAATACACCTTCATCGTTATCGTAAGCAAATGAAACACGGTTGGAGGCATTCTCGGAACCAACATTCAAGGCTACGTTATGGCGTTGGTAGAAAGCGGTGCGGAAGATCTCGTCCATCCAGTTGGTACGTGTGGTACCTACCCATGGGTTCTTGGTCAAATCCCAAACCGGTTGGCAATGTAAGCCCCGGCGTTTGCGTAAGACAGTTTTCGCATCTCGAGTTGCTCTTCCGCATTTAACGGCTCGATTACGTTGCTAGCTTTACGAACACCGAAAAGTTGCGTCATAGCTCAACGAGGTCTTGCCCCTCTTTCGCCTCTTGGTGGTTACCAAGATAACACCGCCGGCTCCGGATTGCGCCCATAGATAGCGGCAGAGGCGGCATCTTTTAAGACGACAATCGTCTCGATATCATTCATAGAGGCGATGGGTGCGCCGGGAACACCGTCAACAACCCATAATACGTTATCGCCATTCTGTGAGCCCTGTCCACGGATCGATCACGATCGGTGTAGCCGCCGGGCTCCACCGTTCGCTGTACGGTAACACCCGCTAACTGCCCTTGCAACATACTTTCAGAAAACCGGACGGGTTAATTGCGGCTCCTGTTGTTCCAGCACGCCCAAGCGGGAGAGATCCTTGTTTGCGTTGCCCCGCTCCATAACCGAGTACGACTACCTCATCCAATTTGCGTATCTTCTTCTCTAGGATGATGTTGGGCAAGGTTTCCCGTTTATCGGGATACTTTGCGTCATATATAACCGATATAACTGATCTCTAAGGTAGCGTTTTCTCCGGAACTTCCAGTAGGAAATCTCCATCGAGCCCGGTGGATTACTCCGTTTGTCGTCCCTTTTTACGATCACGTTCGCGCCAATTACAGGAACCCCGCCTGGTCTTTGACGATACCGAAATCTGTTTCGTACTTTGTTGGTAGATGCTGGGACTCGGAAGTTCTAAGCCCGATGATTGCCCGAAGACGGGAGAAGCTTGAGCGGTTTGGGTACCTGCCACTATGCCACATAAAGACATCCCTACGCATAGATGCTTGAGATGAGATAATCATAAAGCCGTTGTTTCATGTTTGCGTATTTTAGTGTTTATCTAAATCTGCCGCAAAAGTAGGCGTAATATGTGCGAGTATAGTGGAAGGTCTTATGAAGTGTTTGTGAATAAAATGTTGCAAAGCTGTTGCAGCCTTACTGCAACGCACGTGCAGTTTACTGCGACAGGCGTGCAGTAACATTGCAATGCGGGTTGCAGTAATCAGAAATCAAAGTATCGTTTAGCGTTGTTGTAACTGATGTCCTCCACCATCTGTCCAATGAAGGAAAGCTCGGAGGCGGGCAATAAGCCTTTCTCTATCTCATTGCCTAGCATATTACAAAGGATCCGGCGGAAATACTCATGACGGGGATATGACAGGAAGCTACGGGAATCTGTCAGCATACCGACGAAACGGCTTAAAAGACCGAGGCTGGAAAGCGCATTTAATTGATCTTCCATGCCTTTGATCTGATCGAGGAACCACCAAGCCGCTCCATATTGCATCTTCCCGGGTACACTGCCGTCGTTGAAAATTGTAGGCATTGGCTACCATCAACTCGGTGTCGCGGGGATTCAGGTTGTAAACGATCGTTTTCGCTAACAGCCCTTCTTGATCTAAACGAAAAAGCGGTTCATGGAAACAAAGCTACCGGCTGATCATCGATAACCTGTGTCTGCTCTAATAACTTGAACATCCGTTTGTTATTCCGATTTGCGCCGATATGGAATTGTTTGTACCCATCCACCCGGGCATCCATCGCCGCCAATTCGTATAGCAATGCCGAACGGTATTTGCGAACTTCCTGCTCCGTGAGCGATTTGCCCATACGAGCCTTGAGGAAGATCACCTCAATCTCCTGCTCGGTATAAGGTTCGGCATAGAAAGTATCCAACCCGTGGTTCCGATAACCGGCACCCTTGGGCGGCGAAGAAAATCGTGTCGTTTTTGTAAAAAGCCTCCAATAAATGCTTGTAGGTGAGGATGGTCTTATCGGCAGCCTCCTCCAGCTTGGACAAATAGTCATTAAGCGCCTTGAAATTATCGATAGCGAGTACCTTGTCCGGTCGCCATGCCGGATATACACGGTGTGGCATCCGTTTGAACAACGTATTTTTGATGGAATTCCAATGAGTCTATAGGATCGTCGGTCGTACAAACGATCTCTTACGTTCATCCGTTTCATGATGGCTTGCGCACGATACTCGGGGTACGTAGTTTATCCGTACAAGTTGTAGATTTTCTTGGCGGAAGCCGGATTCAAGACTTTATGGATTCCGAATATACGGCTAAGCTCCAGATGCGTCCAATGATAAAGCGGATTTCGCATCGTGTAAGGCATCGTCTCGGCCCATTTAAGGAATTTCTCATAAGAGGGCTTATCTCCGGTGATGTATTCCTCGGGAATGCCATTCGCTCTCATCGCCCGCCATTTGTAATGGTCTCCGCCCAGCCATATCTCCGTAAGATCCTCGAATTGGTGATTCTCCGCTATTTGCCGGGGATCCAGATGGCAATGGTAATCAATGATGGGCATCTTCGCCGCATGCTCGTGATATGCAACTCACGCGGGCCGTCGGTCAGCAATACGTAACTGAACGAAGTACACGAG
>VOFK01002713.1_pt1 | contig 27616 bp, 46 predicted proteins | sample 5384121 | NCBI WGS metagenome assembly VOFK01 (sample SAMN12384730, study PRJNA508395) | human gut metagenome | isolation source: healthy gut J | host: Homo sapiens | reverse complement strand
TTCCGATGGCGCTTTCGTTCCGGTTAATATTGCTGCCATTGATGTGCTGTGGCGCTCTATCGACCACTACATTCACCGTGATCGTCGCTTTGGTGGCGTGAAGCGATAAGGAACAGCCCAGTGGGCTGTTCCAGCTTCACGCCCGAGCGGCTGTGCCGTGAGGGTAATGTTGAGTCGGCCGTAGGCCGTCAATAATTGCAGGACGTGAAGAAGTAAAAAAGGACCCCGCGGGGTCCTTTTCACATAAACGGCCGTCAGTTATCTGCCAACTGCGCTATCCGCCGCGTGAAATCCTCCACAAAACGGCTGTGGTTCACGGTGAGCGCCACGTGCACGCGTGGTGCCGATGGGTCGATGAGCCCTGCCGGATCGCCGATGGTACGACCGCGTGTACCGTGAAAATCGCCTGTTTCCGTCTCGACTTTCATCGGCAGATCGAAACATTCCACCAAACTCGGATCCACTGCGACGGCCGCGGCAAGCGGATCGTGCAATGGCATACCCGTTGAGAAAAGGCGTGCGTCCGCCTGAATATTTGCGGCAATCGAAAAGTCGACGATATCGGCAAAGAAACGTCCGCGCATCGGTACGCGGATCATGCGATTGCGATGCTGCCTGGCGCCACCGCATAGTCGCGTCGGAACCCAGCAGGCACTGGTGCGTCACGTCCAAGCCGACCATGGTCACGTCCGCGCCGGAATGGAATACACGGTCGGCAGCCTCCGGATCCTGGATGATATTCGTTTCGGCGGTCGTGTCCCAGCAATTGCCTTCCTGCGTGAGCGTTCCGCCCATCATCACCAATCGCAGTTTGCTTGCGATTTCCGGCGCCGCAGTAAGTGCCGCATCGACGTCAGTCAGTGGGCCGGTCGCCACTACCGTGACGTCGCTGCCGTATTTACGGACCATATCGACGATGAATCGCACACCTTCCGGTAACGCAGGGGAGTGGGCAGCGCCATCGCAGGTCGTGAACGAAAGTGAGAACGAATCGGCGGCAGGATTCGCGTGCGGGTCGTGTACGTCGTATCCGCCGACGGAAATCAGCCCGCGCCTCACTCGAGTGTCCGATTCTCCTGAATCGGACACATAGACGGTGTTTGTGCTCTGAATGTCCGATTCACCCGAATCGGACCGAAGCAACGGCAGGGGAGCCAACAGCCGGACCGAATCCGCCCAGCCCATCCGTACCATGGAACTGCGCGCAACCTGCGTCGGGAATGAACGAGGCCGCCCAAGAGGGACGTGTCGAACCACGTAATACCGGAACGTTCCGGAACCCCAACCGTTCCGTAAGCCGTGTTGTATACGGCAGTGTCGGCTGCAACGTTGCCGTAGGTGCCGATGACGCCCAGTATCTCGATGTTGTTGAACGAGGCGAGATATGCCAGTTTTGCAAGCGCGTCGTCAATGCCGGTATCGACATCGAAATTAGCTTGCGAGATTGCCGTTCGTGGTTTTCGCATAGGCACAGCCATAGTCACAACCTCCAACTGCGATTTTCCAGCACAAAAATGTACGGTACCATATGTGCCAACAGCGTCAGCACCTCAATACAATAGTGCCAAACATGCGCTTCGACCCAACCCGTGATTTCGGGCGCGTTTCACATGTTTGGCACTATGAAAGCGAAGATGGAGCAGGTGACTGCTTACTTCAAGAACTCGTCGGTCGAGATGTCCTTGGCCACAGGCGCGGTGTGAATCACCTTATCGTGCGAGTCGGTGTAGGCGTTCTCTTCGGCGAGGAAGTCAAAGTAGCTTCTGCGCGCCGGCTGTGTCGTTGGTGCTGAACGTGAACGAGCCGTCCTTGATCTTGGCCGGATCGCCCCAGTACTGGCCGTTTACGATGGTCTTCATGCTCTTCTTGACGAAGTCGAGCTTCAGATTCGCGTCAGGAGCCTCCTTGACGAGAATCGCAGCGGCGTCATCAGGGTGCGAGTAGGCGTATTCGTAGCCCTTCTTGGTGGCCTGCACGAACTTCCTTACGAGAGTCGGATTGGAGGATATGGTCTTGTTGCTGGTGATAATGCCGATGGTGTCCGCATTGCCGGGCACGCCGTAATCCGGCTCGGTGAAGCAGTTGAGCTTCGGACCGTACATGTCGGCCTGTACGCCTTCCCATGTGGCGTAAAATCCGCCGAAATCGGCCTTCTTGCTGGACAGCGTCTGGAACGTGGACGTGCCGACGGTCACCTTTGTCGAACGTGCCTTTACCGCCGTCGGTCTGGATCATGCGGCGGATCACTGCGTCGGATTCGTTGGAGCCGAACGTGGCGAAGGTTTTGCCGTCGAAATCCTTCGGTGATTTGATATCCTTGTTCGATGCGAGTGAACACCAGATGGCGCTCGGCTTCTGCTGTACCTGCATGACCTGCTTTTTCGATTTTTGCACCCTTCGTGGTGTACATGCCCACGTTGGTCAGGTTGGACAGGGCGAAGTCGGCCACACCGTTGTTCACGGCCTGTTCGGCACCGGCCTGGGCCACGGCCACGATATCCACGTCAAGGCCGGCGTCCTTGAAGTAGCCCTTGTTTTTCGCCACATACACGCCGATATGATTGGTGTCGGGCGCCCACGACAGCATGAACATCACTTTGTTCAGGCCATTTCCCGATTCGCCGGCATTGTTGCTTTGCCCGCGATGCGGCCGCGCCGGCAAGCATGGCGATTGCGCCGAGGATTGCGATTGCTTTGCTGAAGATTGTTTTCTTCATACCTTGCGATTTCCCTTGAATCTTGCTTCTCTACCGTTTTCTAGGGATTGGCGCTGCGGGCAGGGTTTGGGCAGAAAACGATACGAAGGGGCCCTAAGGCCCCACTCGTCCAATGCCCCCGACGTTCCGTATGTTGTCTGTTATCCGTATGGCTGCCATACGGCGTTGAGACGTGGAACATTGCCGGTTTGCCACACATTGGCTAAACAGCGAGTTTCATTATACGGGTCGGTCTGACGTGCTCTTTGACCTGGATAATGATTCGAGGGATAGTGATTGATGCATCACTGTTCGGCGTCCGGGTCCTCATCATCACTGGCTGGTCCGAGCAACAGGCGCTCGCTCAGGTTCACGAGACACATGAGCACACCGGTGATGACGATGATGACCAATGTGGCCGAGAAGATCAGCGGCGTGCGGAACGAATTGTAAGCCGCCTGCAGCCAGATACCAAGACCCTTGCGCGCGCCTAGGTATTCCGCGGTGGCGGCGGTGGCGAAGATGTAGGCGGCGGAGACACGGATGCCGCCGTAGATCTCCGCCGTGCGGCGACGCGCAGCTTTACGTGCCACAGCGTCCACGTACGGGTTGCGCCACATGTCAGCGCCACATCCGAATAGAACTGGGGGACTGCCTCGAGTCCGCGAATCGTCTGCACCGCAATCGGAAACAGGCCGAATACGGTCACGATCACGATTTTGCCGGAAATCTCGAAACCGAACCAGATCAGGAACAGTGGTGCGATCGAAATCAACGGCATCGTCTGCGCGGCCGACAGCAGCGGGAACAACGCGGCATCGGCAATACGGGAGCAGTACAGCAGAATGCCGATCAGAATGCCGCATGTCACGGCGAACAGGAAGCCGACGGTGCCTTCCAACAGCGTGACTTCGGTCGCGGGCCACAGGGTCGGCCATGTTTCGACGGTCGCCTGCGTGATTTCGCTGGGGGCGGCGATCATCGTGGATGGCACGTGCCCCAATCGCACCCATGCCTCCCATACGACAAGCAGTGTGATGACGGCGATCAGCGTTGGAATACGACGCTTCGCCATACCGAGTAGTTTGTGTTGAACGTGCGATTCCGCCATCGTTCACCTTGCTTTCTGCGTCAAAGTGGACGCGCACGTGACCGACTGCGGGAAATCAGTAAGGTGAGCCTGCCCGCCAATCGGCCAGAAAAAGATTGTTACCGGCTCGCCAGTATAGACGGTGGGGGGCGGAACGTAGGCAAACCCGCACAGCAAGTACGGCAGTAACGAGAGATAACGTGCGTTGGATACCATCCCAGATATCACTTTTAGATATAGAGACAGAGATATAGAAAGGCCTCCTGCACCCTTCCGATGCGGAGGCCTTCCCCATATACCCCTTGCTACTGTCTTATGGTTGTTTGCCTGTCAACCATGACAGACGTCTATCATTCCAGTCCGATGGACTTCATGTGGTGAAGCACCAGGGACTTGACCTTGAGCGTGCCGGATTCGGCAACAAGCTTGATGGCGCGCGGGCCTTCGGAAGCGTAGCTGAAAGAGCTCATGGCCTGGCGTCCGTCGTTCACATACACTTCCACGCAGCCGCGATCCACAAACACGCGCAGCGAGTTCGCCGGAAGCCAGTTCCTCGGCGGAAAGCGGGGGCGGTACGGTAGCCGCGATCACCCTGTAAGCTGCGGCTTGACGGTCGATTACCACACGACCGATCTGATCGTCGAACGCCACGTACGTGTAAGCGCCATCTTCAGTCGCATGAATCTTCAGACCAGCACGTTCCGCAGTGGAGGCGTTGAGATCGATGGTCATTTCGATTTCCACGGCTTCAGCATCATCAGCAATGGTCTGCTCGCCATTGACACAAGTGAGATTGCGCCGAAATCGGTAGTGTTTTCGCGCAAGCCATCCATCTCGGCAACCGGAGCGGTGTGCAGATCGCCGTCGGCGCCCAGCGTGATCTCACGCGGCAGAGTGAGATTGCCGCACCAGCCGTCATCCTGCATCGGAATCGGCTCAACGAACGGGCTCATCCAGCCGTATACAATCTGACGCTCGCCGTCATTGAACGATTGCGGAGCATAATAGTTGTGGCCGCAATCCCACAGACGGAACTCGGTTTCCGGCTTGAACTGCTCACCCGGAGTCCAAGTGCCGATCATGTAGCCGGCGTTGTTGACGTTGCGGTTCATGAAGCCGGACGGCTGAGCGCCCATGGCGGAGAAGCCGATAACCCACTTCTCGTTGCCTTCGACGTCCTTGATCGGGAAGAAGTCGGGGCACTCAAGCATAAACACGTCCGGATCCGGATGCTCGAACAGCACCTGCTCATAGGTCCACTTGACCATGTCCTTGGAGGAGAACAGCCACATCTGGCCGCGCTTGTCCGCAGAGGAGACACCGAAGGTCATGTACCAGGTGTCGCCGGTCTTCCAGACCTTCGGGTCGCGGTAGTGGTGGTTCACCTTGTCGGTCGGGCAATCAATGACCATACCGCGCTTAGTGGCGCTGGTCAGCTCATCGTTGTCTGGTTCGGCGAGCATCTGCACCTGCCAGTCGCCGCCGGTGTTGTCGCTTGCCGTTGGCCCAACGGTGGCCGGTGTAGTAGAACCTGAGCTTGCCATCGTCGCCGATCACTGCGGAGCCAGAGAAGACGCCGTCCTTTTCCTCTTCCAGAGACGGGGCGAACATAATCGGCTCACGCTTCCAATTGACCATGTCGGTGGAGGAGACGTGACCCCAATGCATCGGACCCCACTGGGTGCCATACGGGTGCAGCTGGTAGAACACGTGCCAGCGGCCCTTGTAGAAGCACAGGCCGTTCGGATCGTTGATCCAGCCACCGTTGGAGGCGATGTGATACTTCGGGTACCAGCGGTTGTTGTTACGCTTGGCTGCGAAGGCCGACACCGGCCTCTGCCTTGGTGAGTTCCTCGCCGTGGTTCTTGATTTCGTGCAGGACAGGTGCGTCCGGAGTGAAGCCAGTCATCGTTGAATGCCTTTCTGAATCTGGGTTATGAATTGTTGGGTAAAAAGCTTTTTGAAGATGGTGCCCAAAGCGGAAAAAAGGGAAACGCTTCGGACACCACGATTGTTGTTATGACGCGTACGGTACCGATGATGATCGCGGGAGAAGGGATGTAGGTTGCGACCACCATCGACGCCGTACGCCGACTTAGTACGGGCTGAGACTCAGGCCTTCACTTCCGCACCAGCGGCCTTCATGGCCTTGAGCTGCTTGTCAGTGTAGAACGGATCGCCGCCGACTTCCTGATCATCCTTCTTGATGACGAAGAAGCCGTAGACCAGAGCCGCAAACACGATGGCAGAGATGGTGAAGAAGGTCGGACGGTCGCCCATGGCATCATGCAGAGCACCCATCGGGGGTGGAGAAAATCACCTGGCCGACCTGGGAAGCGATCTGGAAACCAACCATGTACAGGGTGGCAGACAGCTTCGTGTCGAAGTGCAGGGTGAAGTAACGGAACGCCGGCAGGCAGAACAGCGGCACTTCGATGGAGTGGAACAGCTTGACGATGGAGACGGTGATCGGGTCGTGGAACACGCCGCACAAGCCGATGCGCAGGAACATCACGGTAGCGCCGAGCAGCAGAGCGTTGCGCACGCCGATCTTCTTCATGATGATCGGGACCACGCCCATCATTGCGGACTCAAGGAAGACCTGGAAACCGTTCAGGGTACCGTAGGTGGCGTTGCCGATTTCAGTGGTCGGGAACAGGGAGGCGTAGTAGGTCGGGAACATCTGCTGATCGAACACGGTGTAGAAGGTGTTGGTCAGCAGCATGAAGACGATGAGCACCCACAGGGTCGGCATCTTGAGAACGGCGACCATTTCCTTGAGGGACGGGTTGGTCGGGGCCGCGTTCGGATCGGCCTCCTTCTTGAGCTCTTCCTTTTTGCTCGGCCGGAACCCAGAAGGCGTAGACGCACAGCATGCCGAGGCCGCAGATGGAACCAACCCAGAAGTTGATCAGCGGGTTGATGTTGAACAGGAAGCCGGCGCACAGCGCCACGATGGCGTAACCGAAGGAGCCCCAAGCACGGGACTGGCCATATTCGAAACCGAATTTACGGGAGTAGCGTTCGGTGATGGCTTCGGAACAGGGGAGCAGCCGGCCATGAAACCCGCGGACAGCACGATGGAGCCGAAGCACGCCGATGAATCGGGTGGTGCCGCCGGCGGTCAGCATCGGCTGGTACACGAACTGCACGAACGGGCCAACGCATGCAGCGACCGCAGAGATGAAGATCACGAGCTTGCGCTTGATGCCGAGCTGATCCTGAATCACGCCGTAAACGAACATGATGACCAGGGTGGCCAAGGAGTTGATGGAGTAGATCTGGCCCCCACCTGCGGAGCTCATGCCCAGACCGTGGGTCGGGTCAGTGAGCCAGCGGGAGAAGAAGGACCACCAGATGCCCCAGGAACAGAAGAACATGAAAATGCCGAAGGAGCTCTGCAGATAGGAAGGATTCTTCCATACAGAACGTGTTTTACTTGCCATTTTGATTCTCTTTTTCTCTTCGCGGTGCCGCTGCCGCGCGGCATCGATCGCTTCCGATGTTGTTTTGGCTTGCGCCTGCTCGGATTTCAGCTGCCGTGCCGAAAAGCGAACATGGCTTCAAGATAGCATATGGCAACTGCTTCGTCAAACGTTTGACGTCAATCGTTTGACGTCAAACGTTTGTAAGGATTTGCGGATAGTTGAAATTAAGCCTGAATCAACTGCTGGCGGACTGTTGACACGATTGCTTTATTCGGCGTGTCGTGAACAAACGCACAATTTTCATGTATAGAAAATGGCTGTGCGAACAATCGTAAGCATTTGAATCGTTGTAAAAACAGAAAAATCAGGATATGACGGAATCTTTTTCCAACAATGCGCAGTGGATCTTCGCCGGAATCGGCGCATCAAGCGGCGGCAGGGAAGCTCTGGCGGATGGACATGAACTGGTATCCACATCCTTGCCTTCAATCATGGAAATCAGCTTGCAGGCTGACCAATAGCCTATTTCGTAATGTGGCAGTTCGACGGTGGTCAGCTGCGGTTCAAGTGTCTCTGCGAACACGCGGTGGTTGTCCACGCCGACCACGGAAATATCTTTGCCTACCGTAAGCCCTCTTCTTGCCGCGCATTCGTACACATACCAGGCGCGCGCATCATTGAAGCAGAAGAAGCCGTCCGGATGCTCGTCGTCGAACAACTTGTTCACGGCGCGTAAAGATGGACCGTTGTTCATTACGTTGCATACCAGCGATGGGTTGAACGCACGTCCGGCCTCCTGCAACGCGGTGCGGTAGCCGGCAAGACGACCGTCCTGCGCGATCATGTTTTCCGCGCAACCCACGTATGCGATGCGTTTGCATCCGGCCTGGATCAGCCGATTCGTGGCGTCGTAGCCGATCATGAACTCGTCCGGCTCGATGCTGGGCACTTTGTTCTCGTGGTCGGTGGCGTCCACCATCACCACGGGGTATTCGTTCAACGATTCGGGAACATGTGCGATGCGGTTCGACATCTTCGAATAGAAGAATCCGTCCACGCCGTACCTTTTCAGTGTGGCGATCTCGTTTTCCTCGCTCGCCTTGCCGTCGGTGCTGACGGTGAACAGCATGTAGCCGTAGGCGCTGGCCGCGTCCTGCGCGCCCAGAATGATGCCGCCCGCGTATGGTGTGGTGGCAACTTCCTCGCTGATGAAGCCGAGGATTCGGGTTTTTGTTGGTACGCAGGCTTCGCGCCAACGGATTGATTTTGTACCCGAGCTCGGTCGCTTTGTTGCGTACGAGTTTGGCGAGCGCGCGGATTTACCCTGCCTTCGTCGCGTCCGTTGAGCACCAGGGATACAGTGGAGATGGATACCCCCGTTTGTTCGGCGATTTCCTTCATTGTCGTCATAATCGCAACACTATACCCAAATAAACGCGAAAAGCGCGCTTTTTTACATGGAATGGTTTCGTTTCACCACTGTAAAGGGGGTTATTTCGACAGAATCTCGTTTACCAGTTCCTGCTTGGCGTGGATCTGTCCTTCGAAACCGGGGCGGATGTCGAGACGGATCACCACGTCGGTGCGGTATCCCTGGCCGGCGAGCTTCATGGTGGCGTCGCGGATCACCTTGAGCACATCGTCGATGTCTCCTTCGATGTTGGTGAACATGGCGTTCGTCTCGTTCGGCAGGCCGGATTCACGGATTACGTCCACGGCCTGCGCCACGTACGTGGACTTCTCCGGGCTGGCGCCGGCGGGGAGATGGCCACCGCCGCAAAGCGTGTTGATATACGGTTTGCCGGTTTCCGGATTGACGGGCACTTCCTGCTTTTCTGCGTTGCGATCGAGCGTCATGATTACCTTTCTCAGCGTTGTCTCGTGTGTTTTTCGTGCGATTACTTGTTGTACTGTTCCAACGGTTGCCGTGGTTCGCGTGGTTTGCGTGGCTTGGCTCAACGCCACTTCCACGCGTGGTCCATCGGACCGGAACCATGTCCAAGATCGAGCTGCGCTTCCAAAGCGCCGGTCAGGTACAGCTTGGCATGGTCGACGGCCGTCGGCAGCGCCTCGCCAAGAGCCAAATGGCTGGCGATGGCGGAAGACAGCGTGCAGCCGGTGCCGTGCGTGTTCGGGTTGTTGATGCGACGGGAACGGAACCAGGTGATCTTGCCATCCGGCTCGACAAGCACGTCACTCGCGTCATGCGTGCCGTGGCCGCCCTTGACGAGCACCGCGCAGCCGAAATGGCCGGCGAGCAGATGACCTGCGGTCACCATGTCGTTCTCGGTGGAGATGGATTCGCCGTTCTCATAGTCGATTGCGCCCGCACCTTGCTCTACGGCCAAGTCGCACAGTACCTGGGTCTCCGGCATGTTCGGCGTGATCACGGTGGCCAGCGGGAACAGTTTGGACGTCAGCGCCGCGATGGCATCATCCTCGATGAGCTTCGCGCCGGACGTGGCCACCATCACCGGGTCGAGCACCACGTTCTTCGCGTTGTGCGCGGTCAGACGGTCGGCGATCACGGTGATGAGCTCGGCGCTGGACACCATGCCGATCTTCACCGCCACCGGCGGAATGTCTTCGAACACCGCGTCGATCTGCGCCGCAAGCATTTCCGGGGGAGTGTTGGTGACCATCGTCACGCCGGTGGTGTTCTGCGCGGTCAGCGCCGCGATCGCGGTCATGCCGAACACGCCGTTGGCGAGCATGGTCTTCAAATCCGCCTGAATGCCGGCACCGCCGGACGAATCCGATCCTGCGATGCTCAATACCGGTGGCAATGTGCTAGTCATGGTAACTCTCCTTATTAGGCTCACTGATTCATTGGTTATCTTCACTGAGCTCACTGATACAGTGTAGAACCACCCTTGCGGAACTTCTCGCTCATCTCAGCGGGCTTGTCGATTTCCTGTACGACGGACTACTTCACACGCGGCGCATAGCCGTGCTTCGCGTCGCCGCGCACCGCCTTCCAGCGCGTCGCCATTTCGCGGGTGGCCGCTTCCGGATCGTCGGCACCGGCGATCGCGGACACCACGAACCAGCCGGCCGCCTTCGAACGGGCCAGCATCTCCATATCGTCGGCATGTACGCCGCCGCCGACCACTACCGGGAACTCGCTCGCCGCGCAAATCGCGTTGATCTGTTCCACTCGTCAAGCGTGTGCCCGGAACCGTCGTTGCCGCCCACGGAAAGCCTCCGGCTTGGTGGTGGACACATGTAGCGGGCCGGCGCCGATGTAGTCGATGCAGCCGCTCGGCAGCTCGTTGATAAGCTTCACCAGACTTTCGGTCTCGGCGGACAGGCCCACGATGGCATCCTCGCCGAGCAGCGCGCGAGCCTCCTGCGGTTCCATATCGGTCTGGCCGATATGCACGCCATCCACCTTGATGCCCTTGTCGCGCGCTGCCACACCACATCCACGCGGTCGTCGATCACAAACGCCACGGAATCGGACTTGCCCGCTGTTCTTGATGACCTGCGCGATATCGCGGGCCATTTCGGTGATATCCTTCGCATCCGCGTTCTTGGCGCGCAATTGGATGAACGTCGCGCCCCCACGCAACGCGTCATCCACCACATCCGTCACCGGCCGGCCCTTGCAATCCTGCGGACCGACCACGAAATACGCGCTCATATCAAAGCAGTCGCGCATCGAGGCGAATGGATAATTATTCATTGGTTTCCCCTTTGTTGTCCTTTGGGCAAGTGCTCCAGAAGAAGTCTTGTTATTTTCCGTCGCACCGCACTGAACGTATATATTCCGTATATACGATTGCGATGGTGCGAAACCATCCACGGAACGTTGCGGTCAGTTGGTTTCGATGATGTCGGACGCGGCCACCTGATCGGCGGTGACGTTCCACAGCGCGTCGAGCAGCGCCACCTGGAACGAACCGGGGCCATCGGATTTGACTTCGGCGATTTCGGACGCACGATCATACAGCAGCGACGCGGCAAGGGCGGCGACCAGCGGCTCGGCCACGGCAAGATACGTTGCGGTCACGCCGCCGAGCGAACAGCCGGCGCCGGTGATCTTCGTCATCATCGCGCTGCCTCCGGGCAGGCGGAACGTGCGCTCGCCGTCGGTCACCAGATCAACCGCGCCGGACACCGCAACCGCGCCCTTGCCGACGGGGGAGTGCTTCGCCAAATGGCGGGCCACACGTTTGGCCGCGTCGATGGCCGCGTCGACCTCGTCAACGGCCTCCACTCCAGCCGGACGCGTGGTCGGATCAGTGCTGTCGGCGTCGGCCAGCCCCCACATCGCATCAAGCGCGATGACCTCGCTCGCATTGCCGCGCACAATGGTCGGAGGCGCGTCACGGAACGATTCAAGAATGAACGTGCGTGTTTCGCCAATGCCCGCAGCAACCGGGTCTAGCACCCACGTCTTGCCGTTTTCGTGCAGTTTGCGCGCGATTTCCGGCAGCGCGTCCTTGAAGAACGGCAGCAACGTGCCCACGTTGATGTAGTTCGATCCGGCGATTTCGGCGGTGGCGATCACATCATCCGGCAGATAGCTCATGGCCGCGGTGCCGCCCGCCGCAAGCTGTGCGTTGGCAACGAGATTGATGGTCACGAAATTGGTGAACGACTGCGCCAGCGGCGTCTGCTCGCGTACGTCCATGACGGCTTGTTTGATGGCGGCACGCAATGCGCCGAGTGCGTCATTGGCGGATGAGTCATCGCTCATGATCTGCTCCCTACGTTGGTCCTAACCAACAGGTTCAAAGGGTCAGGCGTTCATGCCTATCTCAGCTTGATGGACTTGGCCATCAAGCACCCCCGCATATTTACAACAGTGCTTAATCTATCTACGTCCCTTGACAGGCGCGATTTCGTAGGTGATTTTGGGCTTCCGTAGGTGGTTGCTGCCGGATAAGCATCGGCGAGATGCCTGGAATTAGGCGTTTGCTCGTGTCCGGATTCGAAGCTGATCGCCTACGGAAGCCCAAAATCACCTACGGAACGCAGTCAGTCGCTTTACGTGACATTTTGCCTGCCGTAATAAAATGAAGTCCAAGAAACGGCTTCATTCCAACGATTCCAAGCAGTCGCCCACGCCGTGTCAAACGGAAACGTTAGGAAAAAAAACGCATTAAAACCACTCCTGAGGTAGTCTAGAGGTGGTATCTCGAGTGGTACCACCAATCACGAGAAGACACGAAAAAGGAAAATCGAAATGCGCAGGTTCGGCAAGATCGTCGTCAAGCCAAACAAGTCGAATCCAAAATACATCGAGGCATCCTACCCCACACCGGTGGACGCCTTCGGACAATGGCCCGGACTGGCGGCGAGGCAGACCACCACCTTCCCGCTCACACCGGAAGGCCGCGACGATGCGGCCGCATGGCTCTCCGCAGCGCGAAAAAGAATCGATGCCGGAGTCTGGCAGCCCGAGAGGATCATCCGAAGGCGTGAGCGGGAGAAAGGCATGACCTTCGCCGAATTCGTGGACAAGTGGAACCGCGTCCGCTTGGAATCGGGAGTGCTGCACGAAGGCACGACGCGGCTGTCGGAGTATTACGGACGCATCCTCTGCAGACGCTTCGGCCACATGGTGCTCGACCGCATCGGCCCGAAAGACATTGAAGCATACGACCAAGAGCTTGCCGCCGAGACCACGGACCACGAGCGGCGCGTCAGGCTCCTCTACCTTCGGCAGATACTCGCCGCCGCCGCCAAACCGGACGCCGACGGCCATTCCGTCATCAAGCGCTCGCCTTTCGATGTCAGGATCCCACCAGTCCGTCGCCGAAGTGAGACCGAACCGGCCACCGCGGAAGAGCTCCGAGTCATCCACGATTCCATGCCACGCCATCTGCGCCTCGCCATCACACTCGCCATCGCCGCCGGAGGACTGCGCATCGGAGAGGTCTGCGGACTGCAAAGGCAGGACATCGATCGATCGATCGCCGCACCATCACCATCCGCCGGACCAGACTCGCCGAGAAACGCTCGATCGCCGGCGACCCGAAGACGCCGGCCAGCCGACGCACGGAGCCACTGCCGGAATCCGTCATCCCGGAAATCAAAGCACACCTCGACAGATGGGTCCAGGACAAACCGGACGCATGGATCTTCCGTGGACGAATCAGCATCATCCACGACCGAAATTCGCCGATCGCACTATCGAGCATGCGCAGCGACTTCATAGCCGCCCGCCACAAGGCCGGACGCGACGACCTCAGATTCCACGATTTGCGCGTCACCGCGCTCACCATGCTCGCACAACAGGGCGCCACCGTCCGCGAACTCATGGCCGCCGCCGGACACACCACACCCAACATGGCCATCCACTACCAGCGCACCACCGAAAAAAGACAGCGGGCGCTCGCCGACAAGGTGGCCGCCACGCTCGATCCGTCCAAGGCGTCGAAGGCGTCCGAGCGTGACCAGGAGATCGCCAGGCTGCGCGCGCGGCTCGCCGAACTAGAGGCGATGGGGGAGTAGATACGGTAAAGCCCGGCTTTCATCGGGCCGGGCTTCGTGATTACTGCTTGGTGAGAGTGCCGCATGAGCTGATCTTTAACTGCTGACCATTACTCACCGTCACTTCCGGATAACCGCCACCAGGGAAGTCGTTCTGGATGATGTTGTCGCCGTTATCGGTGGAGATCTCCCAATAGCAGTCGCTTCCCACCTGGCTTGTGGCGCGGTATGTGCCGGCGTCGATGTCCTTGCCGACCTGCCACACGCCGTCGGAGATGGAATTCTTTTTCGCCTGGTCCACTTGGCCGGTCAGGGACTGCAGCTCGGCCTTCTTCGCGTCCACCTTCTTCTGCAGGTCGTCGTGCTGTGTATTGAGGTCCTTGATGCCGGACTTCACGTTGTCCGCTTCGGCGATCGCGTCCTTGGCGTCGTTGTATTCGTCGGCGATTCCGTTGTATTCGTCGACAAGATTGTTGTAATCCTTAATGAGCTTCGAGTAGTCTTTTTTGTCGGCCGCCATGCTCTTGGCCACTTGTTTCACGGCCGCCGACCTGACGCCGATTGTGTGCGCTATCGGGCTGTGATCAGCACGGAGAGACACACCAGCGCCACGCATACGCATGCCGCCGATTTGAAGCTCACATTGCTCTTCGTCAGAGCTTTGATTTTCGTTTCCAGCTTGTGTGGCTGGTGGATTTTCAGACCATTCTTCGATGACATGGTGCACCTTTCTCTTCTCCTACACCAGCTTCAGCTTAGAAAGACAACACCCCTGCCGCAAAGTGGCTGCAAGGGTGTGTCGTTCAGTTGGACTTCTTTTTACTCGTGCCATCCATTGGCTCCGAGAGAAATCCGGCACGGCAGCCTGTTGCTGCACGCGCCTTACTCGAGGCGATGGGGAAGAATTAGTGGTTATTCGAGATCAGCGTCCCCATCGGCGGGACAGTGCGCCAGCTCCTCGCCATCAACGGTAAGGGCAAGCATCCAGGTGGGATTATCACCCTTTTGATGGATCATCGTGTCCGGGATGCTGGTTTCAAAGGTGGCGTCGTCGGTGGAGAGATTCCATCCTGATACTTGTTGCTGTCGTTCGTCGACAGATTCGTTATCTTCCGCTCGGTTTCGCCGGACTCCGTGAAATCGATGAGATTCACTTGGTACCAGGTGCCATCGGGATCCTTGACCATAAGCGTGTAGGCATAGAATTGCTCCGCGTCCAAAGCCTTGACATTATCGAATCCATCGATTGAGATGCCGAGATACTGACCTGTCGTCTCCACTCTCGCCGCCGGCATCAGGTCGGAATCGCCATCGCAGAAACCGGACAACCCACTCGCGAGCGGAGAGCCGTCATCACCGTCGTCGGAATCCTGCGAATCGGTCTCAGAATCCTGCGAGTCGGTTTGGCTGTCGGCGCTCGCCGACTGGGTGGATGCGGATTGATTGCCGCAGGCGCTTGTCAGTGCGATTGGAAAAATGATGGCGAGTGCTGCAGCGATCGCCTTGTGAGTGATTCTCATACTCTCTCTCCTTCTTCTCTGACAGTCTACGCTTTCGTGATGGTGTGCTTGTAATGTTAGGCAGAGGGGGAATGGGAGTTCGTCGTGTTCGAGCCGTGATTTTCATGGAAGCGAGCCTCTGCCGCAAAGATGAGGCAGTACTAGTCACTTCATCGCGCCACATGCAATGCCACGCCATCACACGAGCGCGGCGAATCGCTCAGTATCTGCCGGTAGTCGTTGACCACCTGCATCGTTACGCCAAGCTCGCACGCGATGAGATATGGATCCCCGTCGTACAGGCGCTCGGCGCTTGCGTATTCGGCCGGATTGACGAGCCACAGCGCGGTTTCTTTGCGCGTGCGCCGTTCCGCTTTCGCGCCGATCGCTCCGCACCCTGGATCACCATGTCTGGCATGCACGAGCTCGTGGCAGAGCGTGCAGAGTTTCTGATGATCGAGCAGGCGATTGTCTACGATGACGAGGCGCAGGGCGTCGCAGTACAGGCCGCACAGGCCGCGCCCCAGCTTCCGCTCCTCCACGCGCACATCCATCGATTCCGCCTCCAGCAGCAGGTCGTCGTATCTGTCTATCGGCCCTCACCGCCGTTCATTTCGGCCTCCTTGTTCGGATCAGTGTTTGCGGCTACGTCGAAGTCCTCCGGATGTGCGGCAATCCGGTCCACCAGATCATCCGTGATCTGGGACTCGCGCTCGCGGGCCTCGTATTCACTGGCAGTTTTGATGATTTCTCGAAGCGTCGCGATCGGATCTACTTCGCAAGCTTGGCAAAGCAGGAGAAACTCGGAAAGCTTAATGGGAGCTTTTCGGCCTTTTTCGATATCGCTAATTCGAACATGACTTACGGCGTTGTTCATCATGTCGGAGATGGTCCGATACGAATAGCCGGAGCCGGCGATGATTTTTGCTGCTGCATGTTGCGAGGCGTAATCAAACGCCGTCCATTCGTACTTTGTAGCCATGTGCATAACGTTAGCACATGTTGACACGCCGCACTTGCGCAAGATGTAAGCACGAGCTAACATCGACCTCATTAAGTAAGCATGTGCTTACATGTGGAGGTGAAAACAGATGACGATTGACAAGAAGGTTGATTGCATCAAACTTGCAAAAGCAGTTATCAGGCAAACGAGGAACGACGTCCTGATTAGCAAGACACAGATGACTGACATCGCCGCTCGATGCAATCGAAATCGAACAACTGTCAGCAGGGCTCTTGATGCGGAAGACATGACGTTAAGTATGTGGTTTGCCTCGGTTTCCGAAAGTGAAGTCGATCCGCTGCAGCTCATTACCGAGAAGATTCAGGAGCAGTCAGCGCTCGCCGACGTGGCTTGACGCATCACAAATAGGGGAGAGGAGAGAACGCATGCGAGAGACAGTCACTGCGAACCAACAACCGCTGTTCGATCCGACCGCGCTCGCGCGCGAGATAGCCAAGGAAGCCGTCCGCCAGACGGCATACGCGCCACGCTGGGTCAGTCTCAAACAAGCCAGCGCGATGCTCGGCGGAGTCGACCAGAAGACTCTCCGCAAATGGGCAAGGGCCGGACACATCAAGATGCGTCAGCCAAGCGGATACCACGGCAAGCTCATGGTCAGCGTCGCGTCCATCGAGGAATTCGACGCCAAGGCGAAATACGGAAACTGAAAAACACGGAAGGACATGAAATGAAGGACATCAGGAAAGCCTGCGTCAAAGCAGTCTTCGACGACTTTGACCAGTGCGGCGACGCCATCAGGCCTGCCGTCAACGGTGAATGGGAGGAGATCGACGCGAGCCGTCCGCTCGGCCACATCGTCGGCTATGTCGACATCTGCGTCGGCGACCTCGTGGACATCGTCGTCGACGCGATCAACAAGGAGCTGTGACGATGAGCTGGATGGACGATGGAGGATTCGAGATCAGGACATTCGCCGACAAGGCCGGGGGAGCGATGGCGCAGATGAGCTTCCGCACCTCCACAGGACACTTCGACATCATCCTCAGCAAAACCGACCTGCAGCGCATCAAACGCGAATGCGGATGCGCCATCAAGGAACTCGACCAGAAAGGGGGAAACGGAAATGACCGATAGCGACTTCCACCGCGAAGACGACGTGAAACCAGCGGAGAAGCCGCACGTGGCGGCCATCCTCGTCCTCGCTCTCTCGGCGGGCCTGTGCCTGTGGGTGCTGTTCGGCACCGACGCGTGCCGCCACCCGCTGGAGCACGTCGCGGCCTTCGTGTGGCTGACCATGGCCATCCCGCCCATCGCGATGGCGTGGGCGGCCGGACGGAGGCCGGATCTGGCCGCCAGGGTCGAGTCCATGCTCGGCGCCTGACACCGGCCGGAGAACAAGGACGGGACCAATCGGTCCGACGGCGCGTGGCCGAATCCCCTTATCCATTACTTTCCCGCACATTGCGCGGATTGCATACACACGGCCACGACCAATCGGGCATGACGCCCCTGGAGGTTCGAATCCTCCCTCCGGCACTGGGATGCCGGCCGTCAACGCCACCCGGCGGCTTTCCCTTCAGCTTCGCCGCACGGGAACGATGGAGTCTTCTCTCGTCACTTCTCTTCGGGGCTCCAGCGGACGGCATCCGCCAAACGTCGCAACGACGACAGAAAGGACAACGAAAATGCCAAAGGCAAGCGACCAGGAACAGGCCGAACGCTGCGCGACCCCGCGCCGCGACCTGAGCAAAAGCGAGTACACCAGCGCCTTCCGCTGGAGGTCCAGGCGGATCGATTCGAGCGTGGCCGAGCACGCGTCGCTGGTGATCGCCGAGAACGACGGCCTCAGCATCGACGAGGCCATCGCCAAGGTGACTGGCGGACGGGTTAATCCAGCGATGCCCGCGCCGCATCCGGCTCCGGAGCGTCATGAGCCGATCATCGTCACCGCCGAGCCCGAGCGTGCTCCGCTCGGCGAGGACGCGGAGGAGCTCATGTTCGTCGACTTCGACCAGATCCCGCGCGACATGCAGCCCAACAGGACGCCGAATCCACGCTACTTCGGCGTGGCCGAGCAGCTCCGCCGCCACGCCGGCCGCTGGGCATGCGTGAAGACCTTCGCCGACCAGAAGGACCCGCGCGAACGCGCCCGCCAGATGCGCCAGCGCATCCGCACCGGCAAGCTCGCGGCATTCCGCCCGAGCGGACGCTTCGACGCGGTCATCACCACACCGGAACCGGACGGACCCACGCTCGTCTACGCGTCCTGCCGTCCGATGGAGGCGTGAGGGACACCATGGCCGGAGAAACCACACTCGCCATCGTCGGCAACCTCACCGCGGATCCTGAACTGCGCACCACCCAGTCCGGCAAGCAGGTATGCAACGTGACCGTCGCGTCCACGCCACGCGTCTTCGACAAGCAGACGAACCAGTGGACCGACGGGCAGGCGCTCTTCCTGCGCTGCACCGCGTGGGGGGATTTCGCCACGCACATCGCCTCGACCCTGTCAAAAGGCATGCGCGTCATAGCACAAGGCAGGCTCACGCAACGCTCATGGCAGGACGAGCAGGGAGCCAACCACACCGTCATCGAAATGCAGCTGGACGAGATCGGGCCAAGCCTGCGCTACGCCACCGCGCAGGTCACCCGCATCAGCCGTCAGCAGGGCCACCAGCCGGCGGGCGGATACACCGGAGGCGCGTCCTTCGGAGCCACGGTGCCGACTGCCGGCCCGCAGGCTCCAGCCACCGACCCATGGGGACAGCCCACCGACGGAGGAGCCGCCTTCGGAGCCTTCGGCACTCCAGGAGACGACGTGGAGAAGGAGCCCGAATTCTGATGATCGAAATCGACATCCCGATCAGTAGGCACATCTGGTGGACCCAGAACCGCCGAAGCCGCACATGGGTGACGCCATACCAGCGGAAGAAAACCGTCAAACGCATCGCCCATCTCATCTTCCTCGACCACATCAACCGGAACGGAGGCAAGCGTCCGGCGGACACGGAGACCGACTGGCCGGTGCACGTCACCGCCATCATCCACCCGCTCACACACGGCAGATTCGACCCCGAAAACGCCGCCCCGATGGTCAAGGCCATCCTCGACGCGGGAACCCAGGCCGGCATGTGGCCCGACGACAACGCCGAATACATCATCGGCCCCGACTACCGGCCCGGCACGCCAAGCCCGGACAAGACCACCTACCACATCGCCATCCGCATCGAACAGGCCGACCACCGGTAGCGGGCACGAAAGGACACGACATGGCAAACAACGAAGGCTACGCACGCCTGTCCAACGGCCTCTGGCGCAACACCAAGATCCGCAAGATCGCCAGAAAGGACCCACAGGCGCTCGCCGACTGGATCATGGCCATCAGCTTCTGCAGCGACAAGCTCACCGACGGACGACTCACCGAGGACGACATGCTTTTCAACCTCGGCTTCGACGAGGAGTCCATCGACAGGCTCGTCGACCTCGGTCTGCTCGACCAGGACGATGACGGCTGGACCATCCACGGTTATCTCGACCTGCAGAACAGCAAGGCCACCGTGGAGAAATCCAAGGAGGACGCCCGCCAGCGCAAGGTCCGAAGCCGCCGCAAGGCCACCGAGACCACCGGACAAGACCAGTCGCAGGTGACAGACGAGGACGTCACACGTGACTCACGCGTGACCTTTAACCAAAACCAAAACCAAAACCAAAACTCTCTCACTCCTAACGTCGTGAGAGAGTGCGCGCCCGCGAACGAGACCGAGACCGAACGCAGGGGAACGCGAGCTCATCGACATGTGGACGCCCACCGAAGCCCACCAGGGGAGTCGCGGACGAACTCGCCGGCAAAGGCCGGCCACGCGTCGACCTCGACGAACTCGCCACCACCTTCCGCCTCAAGCTCCACGCCAAAGGCCTGAAGCACTACGGCTACAAGGCCACCCTCGACGGCCTCGACAACGCCTTCTTCGAGTGGATCCGCAGCGAATCCCGCCAGCTCGCCGAAGGACGCCCCAGCCATTCCGGCACTCCGGCCGACACCCGGAAGCCGCACACGCACACCTGGACATGCGAGCACGTCCTCGGCCTCCTCGACCGCACCGCCGCCACCGCCACGCCGGACGACGCCGCATGCATGCTCGCCGCCCGGCTCAACGACGGACTCGACCACGCCAAGGCCATGCAGGCGCTCGCCGACGCGAGAGTCGTGGCCTTGACGGAGGCGCGGCATGAGGGCCCGCGGACACGTGTTCGCCCACGTCGACTGGCGGCGCATGGACGAATCCCAGCTCGACGGCATGCGGTACGTCGCATACACGCCGACCGGAGTGGTCGACGGACGTTTCGCGCCCATGCCGACGCGCAACGGCCTGCCGATGCCATACCTGGTCGACGAGGCCATCGGCTTCCCGGTCATCCTGCTGACCGCGCCCGACAGGGACAACATCCTCCTGCCGCCATTCGAATCGATCCTCACGCTCGAACGGAAATCCTGAACACCGAAAGGAAAACACCATGGAAGAACAGAACAAGACCACCGAATCCGGACAGGCCGCGGCCGACCTCGACAGGAGCCTCGGACGCCTCGACGCGGCCGCCCAGCTCGACAGGCTGGTCACCGGCCTGCAGCAGGCCGCCGGACGCCTCGACGCGTACGCGGCATCGCTCATCGGCAGCGACGACATCATCGTCGACGAGGCCGCCAGCCTCATCCTGCACCTCAACCGCAAGGTCACCGACAGGGCGCACAGCATGCGCAACGCATGCGAGAACCTCGAACAATCCGACCGTCTCCTCGCCGAGAAGGCCAAGAGGAAAAGCCTCATGGACCACATCCTCACCATCCCGCTCGACGGAGAGGACGACTAGCGTGACCACCACCAGCACCAAGCCGGAAGCGCTCCTATGGATCGACGTGGAGACCACCGGCCCCGACCGCACCACAGCGCAGATCCTCGAAATCGGCATGGCCTGCACCGACAGCACCGCCACCCAGGACGCATACGGCGCCTTCCACGCGATCGTCAAACCCGACATCCTCGACACCAGCCGCATCACCCCTGGGCATGGGAGCACCACACAGCCAACGGCCTCATCGCCGAAGTCCGCGCCGCCAGCACGCGCCAGAACGGCCCAGCCGCCGTAGGCAACGCCGCGGAGGAATACCTCGAATCACTCGAACAACGGTTCCAGCTCGTACCAACCGGCACCAACGTCGACTTCGACCTCGGATTCCTCGGACTCCTCGCCATCGACACCAGCCCGCTCAGCCGCCGAAAACTCGACCTGACCACCATCAGACGCCTCGTCGCCATCCTCGGAGGCCCCGACCCATACACCAGCCACCACGAAGGACGCCACCGCGTCGAGGACTGCATCACCAGAGACATCCACGACTACCGCCACTACCTCGAAACCATCCAACTCAAGGACAGCGGCAAATGAAACGGAAAAAGGCGCTCGCGGACGATGGACGGACTAGCCGCATTCATCCTGCTCACCGCGGTCTTCATCGCATGGCTCGGCGGAGACCACGACGGCCCTGCGGGACCACGGAAATGACACCAACCACGAAAAGGAAACACAATGAGCGTGCTCTACCACGGAGGAGCCCCCGACCTCCAACCCGGCGACAGCATCGAACCAGGCCACAGCCGCGACAACTACGACGATTGCCCGATCTGCCGCGCCAGACGCGAAAAAGGCGCGGACGCCATCGAAGGCACCGGACACCCCGAACAGGTGTACTGCACCAGATACCGCGACTACGCCGCCCTCTACGCGTCAATGTACGGCAAGGGCGACGTGTACCAGGTGCGCCCAGTCGGAGAACTCGAAGCCTCCGACGAGGACTTCGACGGCTGCTACCGGTGCGACCGGCTGGTGATCGTCAGAGCCGTCGAAAGACACGTCACCCTCACGCCCAAACGCCGCCGCAAGGTCATCCGCCTCATGCAACGCCTGGACGACGGCCCCTGCATCAACCCACTGCCACGCAACGCCACCCCGCAGATGGTCGAAAAATTCATCCAACGCTCCGCCGCCGACACCATGCACATCATGCGCCAAGCCGAAAGGAGCATCCGATGACCGACCACGACACGGAACACAAAGGAATCATCATGACCATCACCGAAGACGCCGACATGGACCCAAAACCATACACCCTCACAGCCATCTCCATCGGCCTGGAAGGCGCCGCCACGGGAATGGCGCTCGCCGGCGGCCATTGGCTGCTGTCCCTGCTGTTCCTGCTGCTGACCGTGCTGTTCGCCATCAACGGATGGCGGGCGGTCGGCAGGGCGCGCATGCGGAAGACCGAATGCAGGGGAATTCGTCGTCGACGGATGCCACAACCTCATCATCGCCGGCGATGACTGACGCCAACCACGAAAGGACAAGGAAATGACCAACCACGAAGTCTGGGACAAGACGATCGAGCTCAACGGAGTCGCAATACAGAGCGTCGTCTGCATGGAGGAATGCTCCGAACTCATCAAAGCGATCAGCAAACGCCTGCGCGGCGAGCTCGACATCGAGGACAACCTCGCCGAGGAGATGGCCGACGTGACGGTCTGCCTCTACCAGTTGTCCCGCATGTACGACGTCGACGACGCCGACGTCCACGCATGGATCGACCGCAAGACCGAACGGCAGCGCAAGCGCAACGCGCTGCAGGGAGCCATCAAAGCGAGGACACGGAATGAGCGCTCCATCCGCCGAATGGATCATCGGGTATTTCGCGGACGACATCACGGCCATGCGGACGAAGACCGAGAAGCGATACGGCAAACAGCCACTCGAAATCAGACTCGCCCACGAAGCCGAATGAAAACGCGAATACCGCAGGAAAAGGAAGGAAAACAATGAGAGACAGTGACGCAGACATCGCCATCAACACGCTCAACAAACTCATCACCCAGGAACTCAAGGCCGCACGCGCCGGAAGTTGTCAAGGCAATAGGCCCCTCGAGGAATGCGCGACGACCAGATCCAACGCCTATGCCTTCGCCAGGGACAAGATCAAAGAGGCGCTCGCTGATGCCGTGGAGGAGCGGGATGCGGGGAATCCTTTCCTGCCCCGGCGTGACGAGTTGGTCACGCAGGACATGCACACCTGCGATTTGTGCGGCCGGTGGTGTTCGGGTCCCGTGTACCGCGTGTGCCTGTGCTACGCGGACCAGTCCGGGGTGGCGTCCGAAGTGTGCGCCGACTGCATGTGGAGGCTTGGATTCAGGCCGGTCAGGACGGTGCCGCTCGCGACGTATTGGCGGTATGAGCGCTGGGTGTCGGAGCATCCGACTGCGGGGAGGTGCTCCGATGATCTATCTGATCGTTGACGGCGAGCTGGTGGACATCCTCACCGAGATGGACGAGGCGCTCGCCAAAAGCCAAGCGCTCGCCGAACATGCGGTCAAGGTCGAAATCGCTGATCTCGTCACCGGAAGACGCACCATCATCAAACAAGCAAGAAAGGGGAATCGCCGATGAACGGATTGGAAGAGGAAGTCAGGCGCGAGAAGGAGACCCTGCGCGGCAGGGCGCCGTCGTTGCGCTCGCCGATCGCCGAGGCGGTCATCCAGGCGTACGCGGACGGCTACGGCCGGGAGCCTGCGCCAGCCGTCGGACGTGGAGGTGGCCGCCGCGCTCAGATACCTGCTCCGCCAGGGACTGCTGCGCGAGGGCATCACCATCATGGCCGCGAAGTTCGCGGTGGCCGGCATGTGCTCGGCCATGGCGGAGGCGCTCGAAAAAGGAGGAATCGTGATAAAAGCGCAATACACGAAGCGAAACCACATGCTCAGCATCATCGACACCAACTGCTCGCGCACGCCGACCGTGAGCGCCAAAACCGGATGCGTGGACCTCGTCTTCGAGGATGACGAGACCGCCATAGCGGTACGAGACGCCATCGCCGCCGAACATCCGTTCGAACCGAAGGAGCCGCCGGCGAGCGCCGAACGACGGGACATGGCGGAGATGAGTGGACTGATTTCCGAGCTCGAGGGCGAGGCCACCGAGGAGTACATCGATCTGATCCAGCATCGGAGTGATATGTGCGACTTGCAGTTCTGTCTCGGACGCATGGACGCGTTCTACGCGGCCATCTCGCGTTGCAAGAGGAGGCTCGGGCTCCAGGAAGGGCCGGCCGGCGCGGAGGAGGACGCATGAGCGACATGTACGACCTCATCGAATCCGGCGAGCGCCGCCGGCAGCTCGCGCAGGCATGGGAGGCTGGATACTCCGCCGGATGGACCGATCAGCAATGCGACTTCCCTCCACACACCGCCGACAATCCATTCAAGGAGGACGCCGATGAGTGACAGCATCAATCCGGACCACTACCGCAACGGCCCGTTCGAATGCATCGAGCTGACGCGCCTGCTCAGCTTCGAATGGGGCAACGTGGTCAAATACTGCTTCAGATGGAAAGGCAAGAACGGCATCGAAGACCTGGACAAGGCCGTATGGTACGCCAAGGACGCCATCATGCACGGCTATGTCCCGCTCACCGACGAAGGCCACAGGGACGAAGTCGTCGCCCTGCTATCCACACTCGCCGAAGCGGACTGGGCCGACCTGAGAGACGTATGGGCCGTCATGGCAGGAGGATGCAGACAGCATGCCCTGACCATCCTCATACGCAAAAATCGCCGAAATCGAAAACGGACGGACGAAGGAGGAATCATGAGACGAATCATCAGACCATCAGGCAGATACTCATGATCCCAGCGCTCCTCTCCATCTACCTGGCGCTCGCCATCATCGAACACCGTGAAAGGAGACGAGGGCGGAAATGAGGAAATCCACCGAACACGACATCATCCGATGGCATGAGCGCGGATACACGGTGGCTGAAATCCGCCGGATCATGCCGCAATGCACCACCGACGAGATAACCGCCGTCATCAACAACCATCCCACCGAAAACGGCGCTCGCCGACGGTAGAATCTAAGCAGAACATCCGTTCGAACCGAAGGAAGTCATGAGGGACACTGAGACGCCATGCCCGAACTGCGGCAATCCAACCACGGCCGGATGGGCCATCTGCCAATCCTGCCTGCGCCGGTATATCGAGGACATCGGCTCGCTGGCCCACGTGATTCCGGCACTCCGCGCGCTGGCCGACCGCACCGCCCGCATCGGTGGACGCTCGCACGCGCCATCGCGCGGAGTCGCGCCACTGCCCATCAGCACCCACTGGCAGGAGCAGTGGGAGCGCGCCTCGCGCCTCATGCTCGACATCGCCTCCACCGTCGACATCCGCTACAGCCTGCTCAGGCCGGAATCATGGCGCAAGGCATGGCGCAAGGCCATCTCCAACCGCAACAGCCTGGCGGCCAGCGGCAGGACGCCGGACCTCATGCTCGACCTGCACGCCACGCTCATCGATTTCGACGGCATGATGCGCGAGCGCGATCCTCGTGTGACGGTGGTCTCCTGCACGGAGTGCGGCCAGCGGATAGCGGCCCCGTTCGGCATGAGGGCCGGTGACTGTCCGTCCTGTGGCGTTCGCCTGGATTTGGAGGCGTTGGTCACGGAGCATGAGCGGGACGCGCGTTCGCGCACCGTGGACGGCAGTCCGGCCGAGTTGGCGTCGTGGCTTTCCAATGTCATCGGACGGCGCGTGTCGCGCAAGCAGGTCGAGTGGCTGTTGCGGTCGGGCAGGCTGCATGGCTGCGAGCGCCTTGGCTCGGGCAGGTGGCGTGTGGTGGCGGGTGAGTTGCTTGATGCGGCGTCGCATGTCGGCTGATGCGACACGCCGAACATTTGTTCGATGTCCGCTCGCCGTTTAATGTGTATGGTGAGCGCGAATTGTGGGTGGCCACAGGTTGCCTTGTTCGTGCCCTTTCGTGATTGGAGGCCATCCGGCGTTTGCCGGGTGGCCTTCGTGCTTCGGTAGGCTCAGCGGTAGAGCTGCGGGACGGCACGGATTCCAATGAGCGGACCTCTAACCGGTCATGGTTTCCAATTCTCAATTGCCCGTCAACGATATGGTGCCGGCCCGCGGGTCGCTGGTTCGACTCCAGCCCGAAGCGCTTATGATTATCCGTGTCCGGCATGGTCCACTAGTAGAACCGGCCACCAGGGCTCGTCAGCGCCACATCCATGGGGTGGTTCACCTGATGTGCTTGAGAATGGCGAATCTGGCAGTGGTTTGCGGGGGAGCTTTCGAGGTGCGGGTACCCCGACATGCCGGACCTTCTCCACCAATGGGGGATTCGATGTACAAGATATGCTCCACCTCCGGCTGCCCGCATCTGGTCTCCTCCGGCTCCCTGTGCGACGAGTGCAGGAAAGCCAAGGACAAGCGCCGCTCGCGCGGCCGCAATCCATACACCTCGAAAGCCCATCGGCTCGCACGTGCCCGTGTGCTGGCGAGGATCCGCGATGCGTCTGCCCAGGTGACGGACCCGACGGATGCGGCAGGCACCATGGCCTGTGCGGGCGCCCCCAGCACCATCGCCGACCATTGGCCGCTCGAACGAGTCGAGTTCATCGAAGCCGGACTGGACCCCAACGACCCGACACGCATGCGCGGCCTGTGCAAGCGTTGCCACGACAGCAAGACGGCAAGAACAGAAACCTTCAGGCTTCAACGGACGAAGCCTTCGCTGATTCATCACTATCGACGCCACGAACGCGTATCCGTCGAGCCGAGCCGATCTGGGACATAATTTTAATATTATGTGCTCATTATCTCTTAAATCTTTAACATTAGCTCCTGCATCATTCTTAAACACAGCCGAACCTGCAACTATTACATTAGCTCCAGCTTCAAGCACTGATACGAGATTTTCTATATTAATTCCACCATCTATCTCAATATCTACGTTATCAAGACCTTTTCTATAAGCTTTGCTTTATCTGCTAACCTTTTCTAATGACTCCGGTGAACTTTGTCCGCCAAAGCCAGGATGAACGCTCATAACAAGCACCATATCCACCAATGAAAGATAGGAGGCTCAATAGCCTTTACTGGTGTTGTCTCTATTAAGTGTTATAGCTGCTTTTACACCACATTCCGTATCTTTTCAATTGTGGCAACAACATCTTCGCACGCCTCAGCGTGGACAGTTGTTATATCCGCACCACGTTTACAAATTCTTCTATATAACGGATTGGTTCTTCGATCATAAGAACATCAAATACTCTGCTTGTACAGCTTCTTATTGATTTGATAACAGGCATACCATAGGAAATGCTTGGAACAAACCTGCAAATCCCATGACATCAATATGTATATACTCTGCTCCTGCTTCATCAATTGCTTTAATATCTTTTCTCAAGATTTTTTAAAATCTGCTGATAATATTGAAGGTGATAATATAGTCATTATATTCTCCATTTCTGTGCCAATATTATTTTTAACCTATACAGCCAGCCCTGGCATATAGATAATCAATTATCGCTAATCTATAATTAATATTTCTTCTTGTTACTTTTGCTTATATTTTCCTTCCTTTTACATAACTTGTATAACGTCTTCTGCTTA
>VOFK01003785.1_pt1 | contig 27621 bp, 41 predicted proteins | sample 5384121 | NCBI WGS metagenome assembly VOFK01 (sample SAMN12384730, study PRJNA508395) | human gut metagenome | isolation source: healthy gut J | host: Homo sapiens | reverse complement strand
TTCGAGAACTGGAAAGCGCCGATAGCTCCGACTTAGAGTGGATCCGAATGGAAAAGACTCTCTTACCAACGACCGGGAAAAGATCTCGGCCGTAAGTGAAATAAATACTGTAATAAAAAATAAAAAGAAGAAGCATGAGAAGAATTTATCTTTTATGGCTGCTAGGCATCATAATGCTTATGCCCATCAGTCTCACGTCTTGTTCCGATGATAACATTGGTTCTTCCAATGACTTGATCGGCACATGGGAAAGTGTGTCTCTTTCCGGTTGGTATAAAGAAAACAAGGAAATTGTCGAACAATGGGAGGACGAACCAGACGATGACTTCAAGATTGTCTTCAACGAAGACGGAACTTTTGAATCGTATGAAAGGTATTATGGCCAGTGGCACGGAGGATTGGAAGGAACATGGACGTACAAAGGAGGTAAGATCTATATGCGTGACTACGAGTACGATGAAGAAGAAGAGGTCGTAACAGTGAAGAAACTGACCTCTTCCCAATTGGTCACCGAGTACCATCATAAACATATGGATACGGAAGAGGGGATCGTCTACGAAGAATATCAGAGCACGGTCTATCGCAAGATCTCGGATTGACCGATCCTGTCTGTAAGCCCATAAACGGCTGGAAAGATAAAAGATTACTAACTATAAATTGATTTCAAAAGATGAGAAAGAGTTTACTTTTTATTTGTAATGACGCTCCTCGTATGTTCCGGCATACAAGCACAGATCGTATCATCCCGCAGCGTTGGGATTGAATCCACTCCACAACGCCCTTCCGAGACCATGTGGTATTTACGAGGCGGACTGAATATGGCTGGATTCGCCGGTGACGGTGCGGAAGGCATGGGGAGAAAAGCGGCTTATAATTTCGCTGTCGGTTTTCAAAAGCCGATCACGAACATCGGTGCTTACTGGGGCATGGATTTCGGATTGGGATCGAGAGGCTGGAAAATAGATGAACTAAAAACCATGACGAACAACCTCCAAGTATCTCCATTCACTTTCGGCTGGAAATATGGGATAACGGATGACTTTTCATCGACGGCATATCGGAGGATTCATCAGCTTTGACTATTTAGGCAAGATGAAATACGATGGCGAGAGCATCAGCATGGGCGACTGGGAAGAAGATGAGTTGGATATAGAATGGAACCGGTTCGACGCAGGTATGAACATCGGATTCGGAATATGGTACGACCGTTTCAACCTTGACTTCACTTTCCAACGTGGATTCGTGGAGGCTGCTACCGATAGCGAGGCTTATACCAGCAATATCATGCTACGTTTAGGCGTTGCATTCTAAAAAAAGTCACCCCAAAAAAAAGATGTCTATGACTTACCTAACGATAGAAGACAAGTCATAGACGTTTTTGCATGATCTTAAACATTTCAAGATATATGTCACGATTTTTATTCTCAATCACATTCCTATTCCAAATTTCCATGCTGGTAGCTCAGACATTCGTGGAGATCGGGAATACCTATCCGGTAAAGTGTGGATGGTAATAAATATGTTGTCAATGGTTTCATCACCTTCGATAAACTCACCGATGAGGAGATTTACGCCAACACGTTATTATGGACGGTGGAAAACGTATGTCCGAAACTTCAAGAAGGGATAAACGACCGAAAACGATAAAGGCAAGAGCTTTCGCTGCGATTGGATCATCGGGTCGCTGGCCGGCTCCGGATTTGAGAACACGTATTATTGCCGTGTCAATTTCCGTGTAGCGGATCAAAAATTGGTTTACTACATATCGGATGTACTGATCGAATCGCCGGCTTTCGTGATGAAGAAAGTGACCCCTCTCGAAAAGTTGACACCAGACAAAAAGGCAGCGCATAAACAAACGATGGAAGACTTCACGCAAAGCGAATCGTCTGTGCTAAACAAACTATTCGATTTCATCTCGACCAACCAATTATCCGAGATCACGCATTGGGACGCAATCAGCATCCGTAAGCCCATAAAGGGCATGAACGAGGATGAGTGCAGATTGGCGTTCGGCAAACCTCAATCCATACTAGAAACCAATGGCGAGATACAATGGATGTACAGCAGTTCTTTTTACTTATTTTTCAAGAACGGGCAAGTCCAAACCATCATAAAGTAAACAATATCTTTTTACCACCCAGTTCATATAGCAAAGAAATGCGAACCAGCGTACTCGGATTGCTTCTTCTCTTAATCCCGAATCTTTTATGGGCAGATGGAAGAGAAGTAACAGATAGTCTTACTTATTCCTGCGAAGACAGGACTACACGATTCAAGGTAAAGCAACTTATACTTCCGGCCTCCTTAATAGCGGTTGGATCATGGGGCATAAGCAATGGCTTTCTACGATCTGTCGACAATTCCGTGCGAGACGGCATGACCAACCTCCGGGGAGAACACTACTTCCATGCCGACGATTACATTCAATACCTGCCGGTCATCTCATACGTAGGATTAGGATTAGTAGGTGTGAAAGCCAAACACTCGTTCAAAGAGCGGCTGATCGTCACGACTACCTCTTTTATTTGACCATGGGCATATTGGTGAATGGGACAAAGTACTTTGTCGATGAGAAACGACCCGATTCCTCAGCCCAAAACTCTTTCCCCTCGGGACACACCGCCACGGTTTTCATGGGAGCGGAATTGGTACGGTCGGAATATGGGATCGGATATGGAATCGGTGCCTATTTGGTAGCCGGAGGCGTAGCTTTTCTACGGCTTTACAACGATCGGCATTGGTTGAACGATGTGGTAGCGGGAGCGGGTTTTGGCATATTGAGCGCACGTATCGGTTACTGGCTATTGCCGGTCAACCGAAAATTATTCCGATTAGACAAGAAAAAGAGTGCCACTGTCATTGCGACCTCGCCGTTCTATCAACCAGATAACCATGCGTTCGGAGCGGCCCTGGCCATACGTTTTTAGTCAATCAATCGATCAACAACGGCTCCTGTTTTCCCCGAATCATATACGACAAACATAGAGCCGTCTTTCTCGATCATGACGCCACGGCCTCGTTCCTTCTCCTTGTTTTCTTGATTATCGACATTCACGGCAATCACTTTATAATGATAGAAAGTCGTGATATCATCGAAAATGGTATGACCTACAAAGATGCGGTTCACATTATATTTCTCTAATATTTTCCGCAAATCATCCCGGTCTAGCGGATGATACTTATCCGCGCTACGTACCATACCCCCGATACCAGATCGGTCCATACGTAGCGAACATAAAAAGAAAGATCGGAGCCTTTATCTATATTACGTTCTTTTTTTTCGTCAAGAAGAGACCATCGCTCACGATCTCATTCACGGTAGGGATATCGTAATTCCGGTCTAAAAACTCCTTGCTCAACCCAGCATGGACAAACAGGTTATCTCCGACCACTTGTATAGAGTTACGAGTTTTCAACCAATGTCCCAACTCGCTTTTCTGCCAAAGCTCCGGATAGGTCATTCCTAAAGTATCCGCCAATTGAGTATATTTCTTCTTCACGTATCGCAAATCATTTCCCAAAACCATGGTCTCATGATTTCCGATTAAGAAAGTCACTTTTCCACCGGCATCTTCCGCTTCTTTCTCCAACTTGTAGATCAACCAATAGATAGGGAGTACGTCGACGCCCCGGTCAAAAGACGTCACCGATTATCACCAATTGGTTGGCCCCGAAAAATCCAATTATAGTCCGCATCGATCACTTTTCCCGCCTTTTAACAAGGAGGGCGAAACAAGACCAGTTCGCATGTGGATCTGAAAGAACAAACGTCTTCTCAGGTTGCACATCTTTTCCATTTCGGACGAGACGGAGTGTATGGTTACCGGAAACAATCTCTCTCCGTTATCGGAAACACCTCGAATGAAAAGGTGGTAGGTATACTTTTATAATGCTTATCCAATAACCGGCCTTTCCCATCTACAGATATCGCACGCATACTACCATCATCCGCTTTCAATAGATAGGGGACCATCAATCGATAAATTCTCGATCGCTTGACGAAGTTTCTTATCTTTCCCACAAACTGGACTGAAGCAAGAGGTCAGTAAAACCAGAAAAACAAGGATACGGCATTGAATAGAATTCATAGCAGCTTAAATCTTTAGTTCGTTAAACCTGAAAACAATGTATGTATTTATTATACAAATATAAACGAATTCTTTTCACGAACACTCACTATCTTCGCGTAAAATAAAAAAGGGAATAAAATGACTTTCAATTACGACGTAATAGTAGTAGGCGCAGGACATGCCGGCTGTGAAGCCGCCGCCGCCGGGCGAATCTAGGATCAAAGACGCTTTTGATCACGATGGACATGAACAAGATCGCCCAGATGAGTTGTAACCCGGCAGTCGGGGAATCGCCAAAGGACAGATCGTACGAGAGATCGATGCGCTAGGCGGATATATGGGAATCGTGACCGACCAGACCGCTATCCAATTCCGTATGTTAAACCGTAGCAAAGGACCGGCCATGTGGAGCCCGCGTGCCCAAAGCGACCGTGCCCGTTTTATCGATTGCTGGCGGGGCATACTGGAGAATATGCCGAATCTATCCATCTGGCAGGATATGGTTCAAGAACTGATTATCGAGCATGGACAAGTCTGCGGCGTTCGTACGGGAATGAATGTCGTATTCCGTGCCGGAGCGGTGGTGCTTACGAACGGGACCTTCCTAAACGGCCTGCTTCATATCGGAAGAACCCAGATACGGGGCGGACGTATCGCCGAGCCTGCGGCGACCGGACTTACCGAGCAACTTATCTCTTTAGGTATCCAAACAGATCGCATGAAAACCGGAACACCGGTCCCGTATCGATGGCCGGAGCGTTCACTTCGATGAAATGGAGGAACAACCGGGGGAGAACGATTTCCATAAGTTCTCCTACATGGATACCAGTCATCGTAAATTAAAACAATTGAGTTGCTGGACTACCTTTACGAACGAGACTTGCCACGATATATTACGGGAAGGTCTCCCCGACTCTCCTCTTTATAATGGACAGATCAAAAGTATCGGTCCCCGTTATTGTCCTAGTATCGAAACGAAAATCGTGACGTTCGCCGACAAGACGCAACATCAACTATTCCTAGAGCCGGAAGGCGAGACCACGCAGGAATACTACCTAAATGGCTTCTCCTCTTCCCTACCCTTGGATATCCAGCTTCGTGCGCTCCAAGCGATCCCCGCTTTCCGTGACGTGCAAATCTATCGTCCCGGATATGCGATTGAATACGATTTCTTCGACCCGACTCAGCTAAGACACAATTTGGAGACCAAACAAATCCGAAATCTTTTTCTTCGCCGGACAGATCAACGGGACTACCGGATACGAGGAAGCCGGCGGACAAGGTTTGGTAGCGGGTATCAACGCCCATCAATTGCCACGGCGGACAACCTTTTTATCCTCGGAAGGGATGAGGCTTATATCGGTGTCCTTATCGATGATTTGGTAACAAAAGGCGTAGAGGAGCCTTACCGTATGTTTACCTCTCGTGCGGAGTACCGCATCTTACTGCGCCAAGACGACGCAGATATGCGACTCACCGAAATCTACCAAATGGGATTGGCCAAACAAGACCGCTACGATTTACTGCGAGAGAAAAAAGAGAGCCGTGACGCTATCATCCGTTTTGCGGAGACCTACTCCGTAAAGCCTCAATATATAAATAGCGGTTTGGAGAAACTGGGCACAGCCCCCTATCCCATGGTTGCAAATTATTCGATGTCGTACTCCGTCCGCAGACGACCTTGGAGACCCTTGCGGATCTAGTTCCGGCCCTTCGTGCGGAGCTGGACAAAGTCCCGGCCTCTCGTAAGGGAAGAGATCATCGAGGCCGCCGAGATATTGATTAAGTATAGCGGCTACATCAAACGAGAGCAAATCATAGCGGACAAGATAAACCGCTTAGAGAATATCCGGATCAAGGGTAAATTCGATTACAATTCTATCCAGTCTTTATCTACGGAAGCCCGCCAGAAATTGACCCGGATAGACCCCCGACACGATCGCTCAAGCGAGCCGCATCCCGGGTATTTCCCCTAGCGACATCAACATCCTTTTGGTACTGCTCGGAAGATAAAACACGAAATGTTCCACGTGAAACATATTAAAGGAGATATTCAAATGAATGAAGCTAAAACACTGGTTATACGAGGAAATCTGGTAGATATAATCAACAGGCGCACCTTTGGGGCAGAGATTTCAATTCAAAACGGGCGCATCAAAAGGCAATCCCTACCGGACAAGATGAGGGATCTTACCTCCTCCCCGGCTTTATTGACGCGCATGTCCATATAGAGAGTAGCATGGTAATCCCTGCGGCATTCATTCACGCAGCCGTACGCCATGGCAGTATCGGTGCCGTGGCGGACCCTCATGAGATAGCGAATGTAATGGGTACCGAAGGAGTCGAATATATGCTCGACAACGCGAAAGGATTCCTTTCTACACATGGTTCGGTGTCCCATCTTGCGTACCGGCTACGATTATGGAAACCTCCGGTGCGATCATCATAGACGCAGACGAAACCGCTCGTTTGTTGGAACGAGAGGATCTACACTTCTTGGCAGAGATGATGAATTACCCCGGAGTCTTAAATAAAGATCCGGAAGTTATGCGCAAAATAGAAGCCGCGAAAAACGCAGGGAAACCCATCGACGGACATTATCCCCAGCAACAGGCCCCAAGCTAAAGGCATATATCGAGTCTGGCATTTCCACCGATCATGAAACCATCTATCTAGAAAAAGGCCGTGAAAAATGTGAGCTTGGGATGCATGTCCTTATTCGGGAAGGAAGCGCGGCGAAAAACTTTGACGCACTTCATCCGCTATTGAAAGAGTATCCCGAACAAATCATGTTCTGTACGGATGACGCGCATCCTTCGTTTTTAAACAAAGGACACATAAATAGGATGGTAAAAAAAAAATCGCTGGATTTAGGATATGATCTATATGATGTATTACGGGCCGCTTCCTATAATCCGGCCATGCACTATAAAAAATTCCCGCAGGTTTCTTACGAGAGGGAGACTCCGCCGATTTTATCCAAGTAGACAATTTAAAGGATCTAACCATACAGGCAACCTATATACAAGGAACCTGTGTATACGATGGAGAAAAATGCACGCTTCCACTCCAAAGCCTATACATCGTAATAATTTCCACACGAAACCGATCACATTAGAAAAGCTAGCGGTAAAAAGCGAAAAGGGGAACAGATGCGTGTCATTGTTTGCGAAGACAGCGAATTAATCACGAAAGAAGAACTATATCCTGTACATACATTCGATGGATTTGTAGAATCGGATACAGAACGAGGCATTTTAAAACTCGTCATTCTAAATCGCTATCAAACGGCTCCTCCGGCTATTGCCTTTATAAAAGGAACAGGGCTCAAAGCTCGGTGCCATCGCTCAAAGTATTTCCCACGATAGCCATAACATCATCGCTATAGGCGTAACCGATTTCGAGCTTATGCAAGCGATCAATGCGGTAATAAAGGCTAAAGGTGGAATCGCAGTAAGCAGTATGGACGAAGTCACTCTCCTGCCCTTGCCGGTAGCGGGATTGATGAGCGACGAATCATTGGAAGAGACGAGCCGCCGTTACGAAGAAGATCGAGGAAAAAGATCAAACGGTTAAAGACCCCGATGGATTCATTACAAATGACGCTTTCTTTTTATGGGATTGCTGGTGATCCCATCCTTGAAACTTCGCAACAAAGGTTCGTTCAATAGCGACACATTCCAATTACTTCCCTATTCGTATGATAGCCGATAAAGACGAACATATCAAGACGATCCTATCGGTCATTCCGGAAAAGCCGGGATGCTACCAGTATTTCGATGAAAACGGAACGATTATATACGTCGGCAAGGCGAAGAACCTAAAACGACGGGTATCCTCTTATTTCAACAAGGTACATGACAGCAATAAGACACGTGTGTTAGTCAAACAAATCCGGGATATCAAATATATAGTCGTCGATACGGAAGAAGACGCGTTACTACTGGAAAACAACCTCATCAAACAGTATCGTCCCCGCTATAACGTATTATTGAAGGACGACAAAACCTACCCTTCCATCGTGGTAAAGAACGAGTACTTTCCCCGGGTTTTCCAAACCCGGAACATCGTTCGGGACGGATCACAATATTACGGTCCCTTATCCCTCTTTGTTCACGGCGAAAGTGATGCTACAGATGCTAAAGGAACTTTTTACCCATTACGCACTTGCAAATATCCCTCACTCCCGAATCCATCGCACAAGGACGCTATAAGGTTTGTCTGGAATACCATATCAAGCGTTGTAAAGGGCCTTGTGAAGGCTTGCAATCATTGGAAGAATACCAGCAAAATATTTCCGAGATCAAAGAGATTCTGCGAGGCAACATCTCGCAAATCAGCAAACACCTCTATATGAGGAGATGCAATCGCTCGCTGCAGAGCTCAAGTTCGAGGAAGCGCAAAAAGATCAAGGAAAAATACGAAGTCATCGAGAACTACCGTTCTAAATCTACGGTCGTAACCCCGATGCTACATAATATAGATGTATTCACGATCATAGAGAATGACCATTCCGCTTATGTAAACTTTATGCATATCGGAAACGGGGGCGATCGTACAAGCCTATACATTCGAGTATAAAAAACGATTGGACGAAAGCAAGGAGGAATTGTTAAGCCTAGGCATTATCGAGATGCGGAATCGTTTTAAAAGCACCGCCCGGGAGATTATCGTACCCTTCAAGCTGGACATGCAGCCAGAGAATGTCACTTTCACCATTCCCCAAAGAGGAGATAAAAAGAAACTGCTTGATTTATCCGAGATGAACGTTAAGCAGTTTAAAAAGGTAGACCGCTTGAAGCAAGCGGAAAAGTTGAATCCGGAACAACGGAATACCCGTATCTTGAAAGAGATCCAAGAGGCCGTGCATCTGGAAAAACTGCCCGCTCATATCGAATGTTTCGATAATTCAAACATAGGGAAGCGATGCGGTAGCGGCTTGCGTGGTATTCAAGATGGGGAAACCGTCCAAGCAGGAGTATCGTAAATACAATATAAAGACCGTAGTCGGTCCGGATGATTACGCCTCCATGAAAGAAGTCGTCCGTAGGCGTTACGGGCGAGCGATCGAGGAGCGATCTCCCCTACCCGACTTGATTATAACAGACGGTGGAAAGGGGCAAATGGAAGTGGTTCGCTCGGTGGTAGAAGATGAATTAGGCTTGTCCATTCCAATCGCCGGACTAGCGAAAGATGGTAAGCACCGAACCTCGGGTTATTATTCGGGTTCCCACCCGTAACCTTGTTGGCATGCGTTTGGACAGTCCGCTATTCCATCTGCTTACCCGGATACAAGACGAGGTACACCGTTTCGCCATCACTTTCCACAAGAATAAACGAAGTAAAACCCAGACGAAATCCGAATTAGATACCATTAAGGGGTATCGGTGAGACAAAAAGTATTACTTTTACGTCACTTTAAAAGCGTAAAACGAATCAAGGAAGCAAGCTTCGAGGAACTGAAATCCGTGATTGGCGAGGCGAAAGCCAAGGCACTACAAGAGGGACTGGATGGAAAGCGAACAGAAAGCGAACAAAAATAGAACAAAAGCGAACAAAAAGCGAACAAGATGAGAACAGTTACACAACGTGTGCAGCACGCTTCCGTCACGATAGACGGACAGCTTAAGTCCAAAATTGGAAAGGGGCTATTGGTATTAGTCGGTATCGAGGACAAGGATACGCAAGAAGACATTGAATGGTTGGCAAAAAGATCACCAACCTACGCATATTTGACGATGAAAACGGGGTCATGAACCGCTCGGTTATCGAAGCGGGAGGCGAGATCATGGTTGTCAGCCAATTTACCTTACACGCCTCTACGAAAAAGGGAACCGCCCCTCCTACTTAAAAGCGTCTAAACCGGATATCGCCATTCCGATGTATAAAAAGCTTTTTGCGAAGAGGTAGGGCTTCAACTCGGAAAACCTGTACAAACCGGAACATTCGGAGCTGATATGAAAATTGAACTTTTTAAACGACGGGCCGGTTACTATTATTATCGACTCTCAAAATAAAGAATAAGTATGGCAGATATAACCTTACAACAAGCCCAGCAAAATGGTAGACTCTTGGATCAAGACCTATGGGCGTTATTTCAATGAGCTTACCAATATGACCATCCTCACCGAGGAAGTGGGCGAGCTAGCCCGGATCATGGCACGTACCTACGGTGAGCAGTCTTTTCAAGGAAAGTGACAAACACCGATTTAGGCGATGAAATGGCGGATGTGTTATGGGTATTGCTCTGTCTCCGGCCAACCAGACCAGAGTAGATCTTACCGCCGCTTTCGAGAAGAATCTCCAAAAAGAAAACAGACCGAGATAAAGAACGACATATAAACAATCAAAAAACTATAAGCATATGGCACATCATCACGATTGCGAATGTGGACATGATCATCATCATGAACATGAACACGAATCAAATTCCGTACAGATAGACCGTTATCATGAAGCTTTCAATAAGTTTGAGCCGGCCCTGCCGGATACCCGAGACCACCGAGGCTGTAAACGCTCTTTTAGAGAAACATTTCCAAGAAAACTTTTACACCGGAAGTATTGAAAACGATTCATGGTTGCATCGACTTGACCTCATTAACCAGCCTTGGATACCAAAGAAAGTATCTGGAAGATGGTAGACACGGTAAATGATTTCGAGGGAACTCGTCCGGATGTCCCGAACGTAGCCGCTATTTGCGTCTATCCCCTATTCGTGGAAACGGTTAAGCAGGCACTTACCGCGCAAGAGGTTAAGATCGCGTCGGTTGCCGGAGGTTTTTCCTTCCTCACAGACATTTACGGAAGTCAAGATCGCCGAAACGGCCATGGCTGTCATGCAAGGAGCCGATGAAATCGACGTTGTCATGAACCTAGGCTACCATGGAAGACAATTTCGAGGAACTGACGGAAGAACTACAAGAGATCAAAGAGAGCTGTCGCCACGCCCATTTAAAGGTAATCTTAGAGACCGGAGCTTTAGTCACAACGGAGAACATCCAAAAGGCATCCATCCTAGCCATGTATTCCGGTGCGGACTTCATCAAGACCTCCACGGGTAAAGGATACCCGGGAGCCACTTTCGAGGCCGCCTATACCATGTGCAAGGCCATCAAAACCTACCATTCCATCACCGGAAATAAGGTTGGCATCAAGATCTCCGGAGGCGTACGCGGCGGAAGACGCAGTTCGATATTATACGATCGTAAAGGAAATACTGGGCAACGAATGGCTGAACAAGGATTTGTTCCGTATAGGAGCGAGTAGTCTGGTCGGTGATATAGAAAAACGACTCAGGGAAATAGTCCATTCTAATAAACCGGGCGCAGATGACTTAGAATCCTGTGTCCGGTAAGCACTCTCAAAGTCAGTTAACTTTACCTTAGCATCGAAGTTAACTGACTTCGTCAAGTAAAGTTAACTTCATTGGCTATTGAAGCATACTTACTTTTTACTAACAAGAGCCATCTCTACAATTAATAGATAAAGGAATTTCTATTTGGAGCGAGTCATAATATAATCCGCCAACTGGATCAAGGATGTCCGTGCCCCGGATTCTGGCAATCTCAAAAGAACATCGACCGCCTTATCATGATATTCCTTCATGCGGGCCTCAGGCATATTCGATTCCACCGTTCGCCTTGGCAAACTCAATCAAAGAATCGACATTCTCCGCCGCGAAATCCTTCCGTAAAATCATATCCAAATAACGGGCGGCCTCCTCTTCCCTACCCTGCCGCAAGGCATATAATAATGGAAGCGTAACCTTACCCTCACGAATGTCATTTCCCGTCGGCTTACCGATATTCGCCTCCTTTGAAATAATCAAAGATATCATCCTTGATCTGGAAGCAATACCCCAGATACTCGCCAAACTCACGGCAAAGAGCGATCACCTCCGCAGAGGCGCCCGATGAAATGGCCCCAATCTCCGTGCAAGCGGAAAGCAAGGTAGCCGTCTTCTTCTTGATAACTTGCAGATAACAATTCTCGTCTAAGATACTCTCCTCGGCGGTCTCCAATTGCTTGATCTCACCTTCGGACAAGTCTCTGCCTAAATTAGAGATAATCCCGACAATCCGCAAATCGCCGGTTTGTATGGAACGGATCAAAGCGGTAGAAAGCACATAATCACCTACCAACACGGAAATACGGTTATCGAAGATAGCGTTCAATGAGGGAACGCCACGACGTTGCTTCGTCTCATCGATCACGTCATCGTGAATCAATGTAGCGGTATGCAAAAGCTCCAGCAAAACAGCGGAATTGATCGTGTTATCCGTAACCTGTCCACAGACCTTGGCGGTAAGGAGCACCAATAACGGACGCACATGCTTCCCGGTAGAATTCAGTATAACGTCGATAGCCGATTGTAACCGGGTCGTCTCGCTGCGTAGAGATGCCTCGAAATCCTTATTGAAACGTTCAAATTCAGCGGAAACCGGTTCTTCTATTTTCCTTCTTTCATCCATAATTCCATGCAAAGATTCGCAAAAGTAACAAAAACTATCGAGTAAGCGAGTTTTTCGTACATTTACCCAGATTTTGTCCCACTAAAACGTGTTAAAAAGTAATGAAGTTATTCCTTATAGATGCGTATGCGTTAATTTATCGCTCCTATTACGCCTTCATCAAGAATCCGCGTATCAACTCCAAGGGTGTGAATACCTCCGCCATTTTCGGTTTTATCAACAGTCTGGAGGATGTATTAAAACGTGAGAACCCGACTCATATAGCGGTGGCCTTTGACCCGAAGGGACCGACTTTCCGCCATGAGGCCTTCGAGCAATACAAGGCACAACGGGAAGAGACGCCGGAAGTGATCCGTCAATCCGTCCCTATCATTAAAGAAATCATAGAGGCTTACAATATTCCATTCTGGAAGTACCCGCTACGAGGCGGACGATGTGATCGGCACCGTGTCCAAACAGGCGGAGAAGGAAGGCTTCGAGGTGTACATGATGACGCCGGATAAAGATTACGGCCAATTGGTGTCCGAACATATATTTATGTATCGTCCGAAATTCGGAGGCGATTACGAGATCATGGGCGTGCCCGAGGTCTTAAACAAGTACGGCCTCACGAGTACGGAGCAAGTGATCGACTTGCTGGGACTGATGGGCGACGCTTCCGATAATATCCCCGGCTGTCCGGGTGTCGGCGAGAAGACCGCTCAAAAACTACTGACCGAATTCGGAAGTATCGAGAACCTGTTAGCGAACACTGATAAGTTGAAAGGCGCGCAAAAGAAGAAGGTAGAGGAAACGCCGGAGCAAATCCGTTTCTCCAAATTCTTGGCGACGATCAAGACGGATGTCCCTATCAAGTTCGATGCCGCCCGTTGCATTCGTGAAAAGCCAAACGAAGAGCGGCTGACTGAGATTTACACAGAATTGGAATTTAGAACATTTATTGACAAACTAAGTTCTGAGCCGGTCAAAGCCGCTCCGAAAGGTCCCGTTCAAGGCGATTTGTTCGCGATTTTTACGCCCGAGAGTACGGAAGAGCCCAAAAATCGATTCTCACGGACTTAAAGTCCACCCCCCCCATAACTATTATTTAACTGATACAGAGGAAAAACAAGCCGATTTAGCCCGCTTTTTATTGGGTCAAGAATTTTTCGCCTTTGACACGGAAACCGACGGTATCGATCCCTTGAAAGCCGGATTGGTCGGAATGTCGTTCGCCGTGAAAGAAAACGAGGCTTGGTATGTCCCTGTTCCCGCCAACTCAGTAGAGGCGGCGAAAGTAGGGAACGCTTCTCCCCTGCCCTGCAAAATCCGAAATCATTAAAGATCGGGCAAAACATCAAATTCGATATTTTGGTACTTCGTAAATACAACGTGAAGGTAGCCGGTCCTCTGTTCGATACGATGATCGCCCATTACCTGCTGAATCCGGAATTGCGGCACGGAATGGATTACCTAGCGGAGACCTACCTCAAGTACCAGACCGTCCACATCGAGGAACTGATCGGCCCAAAAAGGAAAGAACCAGTTATCGATGCGAAACGTACCCGTGGAGCAAATCGCCGAATACGCCGCCGAGGACGCGGACATCACGCTCAAGCTAAAGAATTATTTCGCGCCCGAGTTAAAGAAGGAAGGACTGGAATCCCTCTTCACCACGATCGAGATGCCATTAATATATGTATTAGCGGAAATGGAGGCCACCGGCGTCACGCTGGATACGGTAGCGCTTAAGCAATCTTCGGGGAACTTACCGCCTCCATGAACAAACTGGAGCAAGAGGTTTACGAGCTGGCCGGCACGGAATTCAACATCAACTCCACGAAACAGGTCGGCGAAATCCTTTTCGACCGCTTGAAGCTGGACGAGAAAGCGAAGAAGACCAAAACTGGCGGTTACAGTACCAGCGAGGATGTATTGGAGAAACTTCGCAGCAAACATCCCATCATCGGCAAGCTCCTTGAATACCGCGGACTTAAAAAGTTATTAAGTACCTATATCGACGCTCTACCCGAGTTGATCAATCCGCAGACCGGAAAGATACATACCTCTCTTTCAACCAAGCGGTAACATCTACCGGACGCCTCAGCTCTACCAATCCGAACCTGCAAAACATTCCGGTACGGGACGATCTGGGCCGTGAGATCCGTAAGGCATTTATCCCGACAATACGGATTGCCTCTTCTTCTCGGCCGACTACTCCCAGATCGAGCTTCGTATCATGGCCCACCTGAGCGGTGACCCGCATATGATCGAGGCTTTCCAAAGCGGAGCGGATATCCACGCCGCCACAGCCGCCGAGATCTACGGAATCCCGGTAGAAGAAGTAACCAGTGATATGCGCCGGAAGGCGAAAACCGCCAACTTCGGTATCATCTACGGCATCTCCGTCTTCGGGCTCGCCGAGCCGAGCGTCTGGGCATCCCTCGTTCTGAGTCCAAGGAACTGATAGACGGTTATTTCAGCACCTACCCCCGCATCAAGGAATACATGGAGGAGAGCATCAAGGTAGCCAAGGAAAAAGGATACGTAGAGACCATTTTCAAGCGCAAGCGTTTCCTTCCGATATCAACTCACTCACAACGCCGTCGTCGTACGCGCGCTATGCCGAGCGAAACGCGATCAATGCCCCTATCCAAGGGAGCGCCGCCGATATCATCAAACTAGCGATGGTACGCATTCACGAACGCTTTGAGGAAGAGGGATTGAAAAGCAAGATGATCCTCCAAGTACACGATGAGTTAAACTTCAATGTCTACAAAAGAGGAAGCCGAGGAGGTAAAGAAAATCGTGCTGGAGGAAATGGAAAACGTCATGAAACTACAAGTCCCTTAATCGCCGATTGCGGCGAGGGAGAGAACTGGTTGGAGGCGCATTAAAATAATGCCGGAATTCCCCTAAAAAACATGTACGTGTTTTCCGAAAAACATGTACGACTTTTTCCAAAAACACGTACGTGTTTTTTAAGACCATAACAGCCTAAGTAAAAACAACAGGGTGTCCTAAATCGCCGGAAGCTTTTTTAGGACACCCTATTTATTAGTGATCAAAAGGAACTCTTATTGCTTATAAATCTTCTTAGAGATTATTCCATCCGCCGTCTTTATACGTAAGATATAATGCCCGGAAAGTATCGGCAAGGTAGTCGTATATTGTTTCCGGCTATCTATGGTAGTTCCCCAGACAGACGCGCCGTCGTAAGTATAAAGCATCATATTTTCTATCGCCACATCCGATTGAACCGATAATAGGCCGGAAGCGGAATCAAACACATATTCCAAATCCGAGACAGACGGCTCGGTAACCTCATTAGAAACCACTAACGAACCATCGATCTTTAGGCAGAACGTACGATAGCTTTCACGGATATCCGTATACTTGGTTTCCCACAGCTCACTCAAGTCACCTTGGTAGGTAGCCATTACGGCAAGCATATCACCAATACCCCAATCAAACGAGCCACTATAAGATACCGTCTGGCTCTTCCCTGCCGGAATCTCCAGCCAATTATTCACCTCCCAACTGTAATCGTCTATCGAGAGATTAGGATCTCGCACGTAAAGGCCGGCCGTACCTTGGAAATTCGTTTTTTGCTTGTTATAGAAAGTCACCTCAAAGGTAGCGGTCCCACTTTCCGCATCATACTCGACCTTTACAGGATCGGCGGTCAAGCTATTCCGTGCCTGTGAGAAAGAAATAACGCTATCCTTCACATCCAACAAGATATAATCATACGGATGATTTACCGAACGGATCGGACGTAGGATGCTATCTCCTTCCATTCCTCCCAGTACGTACATATACAGAGTAACCGTAGTATCCGGGATACCTAGGGACTCACAAAGGAAAATCTTTCGTTATATAATTACCTAGCTGAAAGTCCGCGATCGTATCTAAAAAATGCCGCTTCGCTGATAGGCAACTCCACCGCCTCATTCTCCTCGAAAAAGGCTAATGTATGGACATAGCTCCCATCTTTCCCCAAGTTAAATAGGTTATAAGTAATCGGAAACTTCTCACCTAGCTTGATACTTTCAATATCTTTAGTACCCAAAGAACTGATCGTTAACAACTTCACAGGCTTCGAGTCATCAGACGGTTTTGCGGATACCCGTGATCATGGCTTGGCGTTCATTGTAAGTACGTAAATTATCGTCAATCGCACCTAACTCAAAATATCCACTACCAAACCAGCCCGTATTTAAATGGAAAAGTCCGCTCCGATTATAGCCATCGCAAACAAATGCCCATTTATAGGCCTGATTATTTTCTCCGCTACCTCCTTCATAATAAACCGGACGTTGAGCGGCTAGTTCCGTTTTCAGCAGATCCGTCCATTCTTTTCCGGAAAAGAAGGTCCTATCATACAATTGTATATTCTTATCATATCCAAAATTATTAATGAAAGCCTTCCGTACATCTTCTTTATTAGCCCCCATATCCCATTCATAATTCATATAGGCAGCCGCTCCACAATGAAAAAATCAGCGTGGAAACAGCCTCTATCTCATCCCAAGAGGAAGACTCATCAAGAGTAGCAGGCATATTTTCCCAATCATACGTTGTATGCCCAAAATTAGCGGAAACAACCAACGTACTTCCCGGATTCTTATAATTTACGTTACCCATACCGCTTTTCGGATATTGATAATAATTCATGATCTGCGCCATAGCGACACCTTCCCCACCCGCAAAAGTTAGAACATCATTGACAACCGGGCACATCTCATTGTAGGGAGCATCATCCTTCCATTCCGTTTTAATCAAAGGGATCACCGCCTCCGAAACCGTGAAGAAGCCTCAACACTATCCACCGCTAGAGGCATCCCGGACGTAACGCCTTTTACATAATGGATATACATACGCATAAAATTCTCCATCGTAGCGGACAGACCTTTCTCCGGCAAAGCCCCCTTATCGGATATACCCAATAACTGCTTTCCACGATCTTCTCCGGATACGATTACAAAACCTTGGTTATCCCCTACGTTATACAGGTAAAAAGGCATTCTCCACACTCGAGGAACGTAATTTAGAAGGAGCCTCGATGCCTTCCTCCGTCCCTACGTAGGCCAACTTAAACTCAGGAAAAGAACCGGCCCTCAACACCGAGGTATTCTCCATCGAATACTGTTGCTGGGCAATCCGGAGCGCTTCGGCCGAACCTATCGGATCAGCCGAAAGTGTTTATACACATAGCGTAGCACAAGCTAACAAAGCCAAGTAGACGTGTTTCATTGACATAAAGTTTTGAATGAATATTAAATACTAATACATACAAAGTTATCAAAAAGCTTTCAAATTCTTTCTATACACAGGCAAGTCTCTACGCTAATTCATGCAAGAAAATTATGACAAATTAGCCAAAGGATCAGTAAATCTAATAGTATGATGAGAATCTTGTCTAAATTTCCATATTGATTTCCTACATTTACAGACTTAATGTAACGAAATTATGATTAACACTTTAACATCTTTGCGATTTATATTCGCCATGATGGTTTTGGGGCGCACTGTTATGTAATAGATAATCACTTCGATATCCATTTTTCAAGGAGGGATTTGTAGGGGTTAGTTTCTTTTTCATGCTAAGCGGGTTTTATTATAGCGTACAATTATCAAAAAGAAATTTAGTGAGAATAAGATCACCAAACGCACTTTTTGGATAGCACGCATCGCCCGTATTTACCCCTTTACACTGGCTGACCTTATTGATTGCCGTCGCTTTTAGGAAACTATGTAATAGCATCGGGAACTATAGATTGGTGCAAGCATTTCCTCGCCTCACTCACATTGACAAACGCCTATATACCAAAAGACAATTACTTTTTTTCATTCAACAGCCCTTCGTGGAGTTTATGTTGTGAACAGCTTTTCTATATTTGTTTTCCTTTCCTTATAGCATTCACGAAAGACTACAGAAAATTACTTAGCATTTTCTTGATTTGCACGATATTGAGCATTGTCGGTATGTATTTTACTCCTATGGAAAGTATAAAAGGATATTGGTATGTTAATCCAATCACCCGACTTCCAGATTTTATAGCCGGGATGCTATTATTTCAATTATACGACTATTTGAAAACCAAGAATATCACCTCCAGCCAAGGAAGTATCATCGAGATCGCGTCAATAGCATTATTCTTAAGTTTCTATCTGTATGCCGCTGAAATCCCCAAAGTATACCGATACTCCTGCTATTACTGGCTTCCCATCGCGTTTATCCTAATAAGTTTTTCCTTGCAAAAGGTATAGTCTCACGACTATTATCTAACCGCCTCTTAGTGATTGGCGGAGAAAATCAGTTACAGTTTCTATTTGATTCATCTTTTGTACTGCTCTCTTATGCTAAATGGCAAAAAAAGAAAGCGACTTTCATATAGACTGGTACATCTCGATCCCGCTTCTATTTTGTGTCATAATCCTGTTGAGCCTGCTTTCTTACTACCATTTCGAGGAAGCCTATGAACAAACTCGTTAAAACATTATTAAACAAACAATCGATGAGGCAACCGGTTAAGCATGAAGAGAAAGCCTAAGAAAATAACCGTATCAGCCTAAAAATTGATTATCTTTGCGAACTCAAAACAAGTTCGCTTGGAGCGACTATATAACAGATTGATAATAAAAAAAATACGATAATAATATGGCATTACAATGTGGCATTGTGGGACTTCGAACGTAGGAAAGTCTACCCTTTTCAATTGTCTATCCAACGCGAAGGCACAATCAGCGAACTTTCCGTTCTGTACGATCGAGAACCGAATGTAGCGTGATCACCGTACCCGACGAGCGACTGAATAAACTAGCGGAAATCGAACATCCGCAGCGAGTGATCCCCACCGTAGAGATCGTGGATATCGCCGGATTGGTGAAAGGGGCGAGTAAAGGCGAGGGATTAGGCAATAAGTTCTTGGCTAATATCCGTGAGACAGACGCTATCTTGCACGTATTGCGTTGCTTCGACGACGATAATATCGTGCACGTGGACGGACGTGTGGGCCATTCGTGATAAGGAGATCATTGACTATGAGCTTCAGATCAAAGGATTTGGAAACGATAGACAGCCGTATCGCCAAGGTGCAGAAACAAGCGCAAACCGGAGGTGATAAGCAAGCCAAGATCGCTTACGAGGTACTTTGTAAATACAAAGAGGCTTTAGAACAAGGAAAAAGCGCACGTACCGTTTCTTTTGATACGAAAGACGAGGAACGCATTGCCCACGATTTATTCTTGCTGACGGATAAACCTGTCATGTATGTTTGTAACGTGGATGAGGCTAGCGCCGTAAACGGCAATAAATATGTAGATGCCGTACGCGAGGCGGTTAAAGACGAGGATGCCCAGATTCTAGTAGTCGCCGCTAAGATCGAGAGCGAGATCGCTGAGTTCGATACCTATGAGGAACGCCAGATGTTCTTACAAGAGATCGGATTGGAAGAGTCTGGCGTAAGCCGTTTGATTAAATCGGCTTATAAATTATTGAATCTGCAAACCTTCTTGACCGCCGGACCGGACGAATGTCGTGCGTGGACGTTCCATAAAGGCTGGAAAGCTCCTCAATGCGCCGGTGTTATCCATACGGACTTCGAAAAAGGATTTATCCGTGCCGAGGTGATCAAGTACGAGGATTATATCGCTTATGGCTCCGAGGCTGCTGTTAAAGAGGCCGGAAAGATGAGCGTTGAAGGTAAGGAATATGTTGTGCAAGATGGAGATATCATGCATTTCCGTTTCAATGTATAAGGAGTAATCGAAATAAATTATATTTTGAAACCGGGTAAAAATAGCGTAAAGCTAATTTTACCCGGTTTTCTTATATCCTTTAAATCTATATGTATATGAAAACGTTTTCTCAATTCTGTACTTTGTATGTATCGCCGTTTTTTGTACGCATGCCCAAAAAAAAGAATGTGACTAGTGTGCTGGAAGTGATGGACATTACGACCGGGCAACGTTCCGTTGTCAAAATTCCCTTTTAATCGAGGCACTAACTGACTCCGATGGTAAATTGGCTTGTATATAATAGTGGAGGAAAATATATAAGCTTCTGAATCTCCGGGAGAGCCGCGATAATCAATAGGACTACGCGAACCCGTTGCAACAACGACCATATGATCTCCGCAGATGGGAAGCAAATAGCGATCAGTAACGGAACAAAAAGAAGATGGCCGGTCGCGTGTCATACCCCTGCCTTTCGAAGGAGGTGTTCCCCGGTTGATTACCCCACTCGGTCCTAGCTACCTACACGGATGGAGCCCCGACGGGAAACAACTCGCTTATTGCGCCGAGAGAAACGGTAATTTTGATGTTTACGTCATTCCTGCCCTAGGCGGAGAAGAAAAAAACGTCTTACGACAGCCGAAGGTTTGGACGATGGCCCCGAATACTCCCCCTTGCGGACAATATATCTGGTTCAACTCCGTACGTACCGGGCTTATGCAAATCTGGCGCATGAAGGCGGATGGTTCCGAACAAACCCAGATGACATTCGATGAGACCCGAAATTCTTGGTTTCCCCACATCTCTCCGGATGGAAAACAAATCGTTTTCATCACCTATACAAAAGGTGATCTGGAACCCGGACAACACCTCGCCAATAAAAACGTAGAGTTACGCCTTATGCCGGCCGAGGGCGGAGAACCTAAGACTTTAGTCAAACTATTCGGCGGGCAAGGTACGATAAACGTAAACTCTTGGGCACCCGATAGCAAGCGATTCGCTTTCGTCAGTTACCGGTTAAAATTGACTCGTTCCCGTCTCTCCTGTATTCGGAAGGAATAACCCCTGTCTGCTTAATAAACGCACGACGGAACGTACTGATAGAATGGAAGCCCGAACGTTCGGCTATCTCTTGTATACTGGCCAGAGGTTCGGCTTCCAATAAACGTTTGCTTTCCTCTACCCTGAAATGGTTTACGTAATCCGAGAAGGAACAACCTAATTCTTTATTAAACAATTGGGATAGATAAGAGCGGCTCATCGGGAAGATCCGCTGTAAATCCGTTAAGCGTAAATCTTCCCGTAGATAGGGCTTTTCACGTTCAAACCACGCCTGTACTTCCTCAACATACCTTTGGCGTATGATGCCTTTCTGTTCCTCACTACCTTGATCATCATCCGTATCCTCCTCCAAATCAGGTAATCCCCATCCGCTCTCGAATGTGTGATCCAAATGGATAACCTTTAGAACAAGGCCTTATAAAAGAAATAGTACCATAAAACCAATAAAAACGTTTTGTCGATTACATATAGGCTAACCCGATCCGTAAACAACAATACCAAATAAAAAATATACATAGAAGAAAGGATCAGCATGGTCTTTTTCAACCAGTCCAGATCATAATCTTCCGGGTCCCGATACATTTTCCCTTAAATACACCTTAAATCCCTCACTATAGCGCAAGATCAGATAAATAGGAACGATCATATACAGAAGCGTGAAAAAAATAAAATCAAAAAGCCTTATAACCACATCCAGATTCAAGGTATCGAATACCTCGCCAAAAGAGTTATAACGATGAATATTTCCACCGGATAGCCGGTAAATCAAAAAAAAATACCCAATACCCATATCGGACTGGTAAAAATAAAGAAACGGCGAACGGTCATATAGCAAGGTCGTAACACTTCTATCACGTAACAAGCTAATGTAGCTACCACAATACATCCCATAATCAGCACATCCGGATGAAATATCTCTTTTTTGAATCCTCTAAATACAGGTTAACCGATACTCGTACCGCCGCTAAAAACGCCCATAATAACATACTCCACCCCAAAATCTGTTTTGCCCTATTCTCACGGGCCCGTAGTAGCAGGGTAATACCACCAAAAACACAAAAAGCCTAATATCTGTAAGCTTAGTAGAAACTGAATTTTATCCAACATAATAACACTACCTCCTATCTATTAAACAATACGCCCCCCGAATGTTCTTTTTGACCCCTCAGTTAACAATATGAACGCCTTAGACAATTTGAACGATCTAATTTTATACGATTTCACCGACGTTTTTAGACCGTAAGCACCTCCCTTTCCCCTTAACCACCCGATATTTGCATCCAGAAGTTTCACACAAAAATAAGTAAAATAATGAGAAATTTAGTACTCTTTACCAGTATGATTTTAAGCTTTTGGGGTTGCTCCAACGACAAAGACTTCGGAGGTCTTGAGAATATCGGCTGGAATGAAAAAGCCACTCCAAATAACGACTCGTATCCTAACTACAAAAATCCACCAATTTTTATACAAGAATTTAAAGAAGGCTCTATGCTCGGACTACAAATCACGTCCGGTACAGTCGACGATTTATACAATGGCATATCCACTTATAAAAACGTAAGCGTAAAAGCTTATAGAGTGAATGGAGAAAATCCGGTGGCAACAGAGTCCGGAAGTGATCCTTGACTCTAATGAAGCTACGATATACGCATATTATCCATATCAAGAAGATATAAATTTTAACGCCCGTCAGATACCTGTTAAACTGGCCCCGAACGCATTGGAGACCGATGATTATATGTATGGAACCCATGCGATCGGACAAAAAGCGGTCAACAGTACCTCGCCACTTGTATTACTCAGCGCATGAATCATGCCCTATCGCTTATATCTTTCCAGCTGAACCTAAGCAAAGGCAAGACAGGTGCCTTTATTATAAGTTCCGTTCAAGTAGGAAATAAGCCCGGTGGAACAACTTTTTAGTCAGCGAAGGAACCCTCGATATCACGACGGGCGATATCATCGGTTCTACCGCCCGTAGCACGTCCGCATCCACGGTATTATCCTTGACGAATCCGGTTACCCTCATCAACGAGAAATATTGTGATCCTATGCGGCTCATGGTAATTCCACCTTCCGGCACGATCGGAACCGGAGACGTGGAGACCTTATTCACGATCAACGGAGAAACCTACAAATTTGACATACCCGCTAACACCCAATGGGAAAAAGGGAAAAAATATTTATATAAGCTAAGCTTTTAACGGAAGGTCGTTACAATTGCGAGACGTCTCTATCACAGACTGTTACCGGGTAACGACGAAGGATTGATTGGCAATATCATGTAAGTTTTTTATGTTTAAGAGAAACAACGGGTCTCGTCCAAATACCCTTTTACATTCAAGGGCTATCATTCCCTCTCAACTTATCGCCAAAAAACACTCTTCTATTTGACTATTACAAGGACGAGACCCGTTTAATAATAACTTTATATCTCTTGGATATATTGATTATTATAGTATACAATAAAGCAGGTTACTTTGCGTATTAAGAGGATAAAACAATCGTTACTATATAATATATAAAAATATCATTTTATAACAGGAATAATAATTAATAGTAATAGAATAATAAACTATATTGGCTCAAATGTTTATTGTTTGAAAGGTTCCATTAAAACATTAGACAAAATGAACAAATTATTATTAATTACGATCTTGTTAATCATCTTTACCGGATGTCATGAAAAAAATCAACAGTGGATGTCCAAAGAGAAATCAATCGCACGAAAGTCGGTTCTTGAAATGACCACCCGGTCCCTATACGGCAGGTTCTTCAGTATTCACCGAAATTCTGCCCGAAAAGGATCCGAAATAGGATTATTTATAACCTATGGTAATCAAGACAGTTTATATAAAGGCGCATCTCTTTTATAAAAACGTAAAATCAAAGGCTGTAGGCTCATCAAAAGGTTCTTTAAAATGGAAACAAACACCGCAGGTATTCCTCAGATCTAATCGACCAGTCATGATCTACGCTTACTCACCTTATAAAGTACAAATGTTAGATCCCACTTCCATACCGATCAAAATATCCCCAATCGCGGCGGAAACCCCTTTTATAAATATGGGAGGCTCTCGCAAGGTCAAAAAAAGAGGTTAACCGTAAATCTCCGCTCGCGAAACTCTCCATGAATTACGCGTTATCACTTCTCTCTTTCGAAATATATCAAGATTCGAACATTAACGGGCTATTCAAGCTAACCTCCATACAGATCGGTAACCGTGCGGGAGGTAATACCTTGCAGTATACCGGCACAATGGATATTGTAACCGGAAATATCAAAGGAATTCCCGGGGCACACAAGGCCACTTTACTTACAATAGATCCATCCGTAACTTTACGACACGCGAAAGCGGAGGAGCAAAATATCCGTATAGTCCCTACCTACTCCCCTATCCGGGAAAAAGAAGTTGAGGCGATCTTTACGATCAATGGGAAGACTTACAAATACATCATTCCGGAAGGCACCTGTTGGAATAAAGGATATAAATACTCATACAAATTCTACTTCGATGGTAAGGAGATTAAGTTTCACGACTTAGTTGCCTGCATTTGGATACCTAAGTTGAATAAAAAATAATTCTTTTTTTGCCTATTTTTGTAACAAACAAATCCCTTATCCCGTCTTCTTTGTGAAAGCCCCCACTCTAAGGCGCACGGACGAAGGGCGATCCAAAAACATAGTATTAACGAAAAAGTCAATTACAATGAAAAAGATTACTAGTGTTACTGGCCATCCTCCTTATCAGCCAAGTAGGATACGGGCAGCAGAAGATGGATCAATTATTCAATGCTTTCCGGGGTGAAAGCGATGTTACTTCCGTAAATATCGGAAACATAACGATGAAGCTAGCCAGCCTGTTCACCGAGACAATGGGAGTAAACGGTATAGAGATCCTTGAATTTGATAATTGTGCCCAAGAGGTGAAAGACCGACTGTCTACCGCCATACGGAACCTGAGAGATCCTGATTATGAGACGATGGTCACGGCAAATGAAAGGACAGTCGCACGAAAGTTCTTTGTCAAAATAAAAGAGGATATGATCCGTGAACTGGTCATATTCACGACAGGAAGCGACAATGCGTTAATCCGTATCAAAGGAAAGATCAGCCCGTCCGATCTAGACCGGGTAATCAATGAGCACAAAAACTGGAAATTATTAAGGGCGATACTGATGGACGTTGATGTTTTTAAACAACGGTTCCTTACCCTTTTCATCCTAAACTCTATCGGATCGCTTATGCCTTATTAGACAATAAAGCGGATGCGGAAGACATACTTCAAGATGCCTATTGCAAATTATGGAATAAAAGGGATGAGCTGGGAGATATCCAGAATCCGGAAGCATTTTCCATAACATTGGTCAAGAATCTTTGTCTGATTTCCTGCGCTCGCCCAAAGCAAGCCGAAGAGACAACGAAGAGGCATTGGAGACCGTTCTATTAACGATTCCGACTCCTCGCCGGAAAAGGAATTGGAAGAAAAAAAGAGGATATCCGGCGTATACAAGAACTGATAGAACAGCTCCCCGAGAACCAGAGGCAGGTAATCCGCCTGCGTGGTATTGAGGATTGTTCCTATGAGGACATTGAACAGATTACAGGGCTTAGCTCCTCTAATATAAGAACATTACTTTCCCGGGCACGCAAATTGATCCGGGAGAAACTAGAAAAGCAAGTTGTCATGGATGATAAAAAAGATAGATGAACTAATAAACAAGGCACTCCAAGAGGATTTAGCCTTACCGGAGGGACTTTCCGAAAGGCTGGAACGACAAATCGACTTCCTAGCCCAAAGAAGAGGTATCTCCCGAGTATCACGAAGACGTTCCTTCTATTGGATAAGCGGAATCGCCGCCGCTATTCTCGGCGCCCTATTCCTAATCTTCACGGAGACAAATCGTCCGGCTCCCGTTATGGCCGATACCTTTACCGATCCTGAAGAGGCAGCTGTCGTAGCCCAAAATGCCTTGGCGTTCATGTCTAGGAATTTAAACAAAGGTCTCGGGCAGGTCAATGAAGCCGGTCAAGAGATCACAAAAATAAACAAGATCGTAAATAAACATTTAAATGATTAATAATGAGACTCAAATATCTATATACAATACTGCTTCTCTGTTGCGTGAATATCTGTTTTGCCCAGAACAAGCTTTTTCGACAAATATGCGGATATGGATGATGTTACTTCCGTATATATCTCCAAGAAGATGTTTCAGATGATGCCGGTCATGGAAACCGCCGGACTCAACCTTGCCAACCTGAAAGGGAAAATAGAATCCCTGCAAATACTCACCACCCAAAAAGCGGATTTAAGGGAACGAATGCGAGGGAGTTCAAAGCCTTGATCGGAAAGGATCATGAGGAACTCATGCGAGTATAAGACGGAAAGACCAAAAAGCCAATTTCTACGTCGAGCAACAAGGAGAACTGATACAGGAGTTGATCATGATAGCCGACATGGACGACGGGGGCCAGCGCGTCATGCAATTGTTAGGGCGTTTACGCCCAAGATGTGCAGGAAATTACCAGTGAGATCAACAAATAATAGGATAATTTCGTGAAAACCATCGGCTTTTTATAGTATCTTCACCACCATAAGTTAAACAAAAATCATATGCGTATGAAAAGATTCATTTTTACAGGATAATCATCCTGTTTGTAATGGCTGGATGTGAGGCGGCCATTCATCGACCGGATGGTCTTATAACCGTGGATGTAAACGATAGTTATTCAACCAAAAAAGAGTTGGGTCCTTCAAGACTTCATGGAGGGAGTATATTCCGCTGGAAACAAACGATGAGTTTATCAATCGGGCATGCGTGCAGGCGGTTGGTTATGAGAAATACATAATCGTGACAAACTTTACGATGATGGCAATATTTTCGTATATATGGAACGGAAAAGCTTATTCGCAAATAAATCGCAAGGGACAAGGTGGAGAAGAATACGTGTCTATGAGATCGGTTTCGTTAGATGAAGAAAACGAAGAGATTTTTCAAATGATTTTCATGCGAAAAGATAGGGTTTATGATTTGAAGGAAATTTTCAAACGAAGTCTGAATCAAAGAAGCGAGAAAAAAGTTCGTTTTACGTGGAAATGCTTGATTATGACAAGAACAACTTGATTTGCTATGATAAGTTTAATTTTAAAAATTGTTCTTGCTTGTGTCGAAGTGATGGAAGTATAACGAAAGAAATCACGGTTCCATATAAAAGAGAAGCAATTATTCCATATCGTTGAAAGACTTTTATGATAAAGGAGAAACAAGAGCAGCTGGATCCCAGTCCGTAT
>VOFK01001246.1_pt1 | contig 27624 bp, 27 predicted proteins | sample 5384121 | NCBI WGS metagenome assembly VOFK01 (sample SAMN12384730, study PRJNA508395) | human gut metagenome | isolation source: healthy gut J | host: Homo sapiens | reverse complement strand
AAGGAACCGCTAAATTTACTAGAGCTATAATCTCTGTGACTGATAGAATCTTTAAGCCTGTTTGGTGGTCTGTGTATTCGGTAATAGGCAATGTAGATGACCGATTTAATATTGCCGAGAATATTATTTGGGAGTATATTCAGAGACAAAATATTTAATGTTTCTAGATGAATTGAAAAAGATGATGTTGTTTTTCGATGGTAAGGATGAATATCCTACATGTAAATATTCTACGTTTAAAGAATACCTTGCAGAAGAATTAATGGAGATAAGCCGAAAGAAGATAAGTGGCTGCGTGACGAGAACGGAGTGATAATAAGTTCTATTGCTGGATAAAAAAAAGGAAAATAATTATGAAAAAAGGATATTAAATATATACTGTATTATTCTTATTGCTATGTTGTATCAGTAGCTGTTTGGATGATAAAAATGATTTTAATTATAGGCAAATCAATGAGTTGAATGGATCGATTGAGAATATGAATGGATGGTATACAGTATGTGGAAGAGGATCTGTATTTAAAAGAGCCTACATTTAAATTTACAATTGATAGTATTCATCGGATGAAGTTATGAGTGGTATTTAGATAAGAACTTGCTAGATGTAAAGACTCTGATTATACATTTAATGCAGCAAAAAGAAACGATGAGAAGTATGGTGACATATTCCGGTTATTGGATAATAAAACAGGTGCAAGTCAGCGGAAATAACGGTGCGTTCTCCTTATTTGGTCGCTGTCGGTCGACTACGCCATCATCCTCTGCAACCGCTATAAGGAGGAGCATGAAAAGCTTCCCATCCGTGAGGCGGTCATCGTCGCGCTCAGCAAGGCCGTGCCGGAGATCTGCGGCAGCAGCCTCACGACGATCGGCGGTCTGGTGGCCATGCTCTTTATGGAGTTCCGCCTGGGCTTTGACCTCGGCATCTGCCTGATTAAATCCATCTTCTTCTCGCTCTTTTTGCCGTGTTCTTCCTCATGCCCGGCCTTCTCATGCTCTTCGGCAAGAAGATCGACGCCACGCGCCACAAGAACTTTGTCCCGAAGATCCCCTTCGTCGGCCGCTTCGCCTACGCGACGAAGAAGATCATCCCGCCCATCTTCCTCGCGGTCATCATCGTGGCCATGCTCTTCGCCAACAACTGCCCGTACGTCTACGGCTTCAGCTATCTGAAGACCACCAAGCAGTCCGCGCAGCAGATCGCGGACAATATGATCGATACCACGTTCGGCTCGAGCAATATGGTCGCCGTCGTAGTCCCGGCAGGGGACTACGCGTCGGAAAAGAAGCTTCTGGACGAGCTTGGGACCTATGACGAGGTCGACTCCACCCTCGGCCTTTCCAACGTGGAGGCCATGGGCGGCTATATGCTGACCGACGCGCTCACGCCGCGGCAGTTTTCTGAGCTGACGGATCTTGACTATGAGGTCGCGGAGCTATTATACGCGGCCTATGCGGCCGACGGCGGCAACTACGGCAAGATCATCGGCGGTCTGCCCAAGTATTCCGTGCCGCTCATCGATATGTTCACCTTCCTCTACGGCGAGATGCAGGACGGCTATGTCTCACTCGACGCCGATATGACCCGGACGCTCGAGGACGCCTATTCGCAGATCACGAACGCGAAAAAGCAGCTGCAGTCCGACGACTACAGCCGCATGCTCGTCTATCTGGACCTCCCCGTGGGCGGCGATGAGACCTACAACTTCCTCGACCAGATCCGCGCCGTCGCGCGCAGCTATTATCCGGACGGCGACGTGTACGTCGTGGGCGATTCCTCGTCTGAGCAGGACTTCAAGGCCTCGTTCTCGCGCGACAATGTCGTCGTGTCGGTCCTGTCTATCCTGATCGTGCTGGTCGTTCTGCTGTTCACGTTCAAATCGGCCGGGATCCCGGTGCTGCTGATCCTGGTCATCCAGGGCAGTATCTGGATCAACTACGGCATCCCCACCATCACGAACAGCCCCCTGTTCTTCCTCAGCTATCTGGTCGTCTCGTCCATCCAGATGGGCGCGAACATCGACTACGCCATCGTCACGACCAGCCGCTTCATGGAGTTCAAGGACAAAATGCCCAAAAAGGACGCCATCATCGAGACCATGAACCTCGCCTTCCCGACGATCATCACCTCGGGCCTCATGATGGTCATCGCCGGCATCCTCATCGGCCAGATGACCTCCAACGCCGCCATCGCCGGCATCGGCGACAGCCTCGGGCGCGGCACCATCATCACGATCATCATCGTCATGTTCATCCTGCCGCAGATCCTGCTGCTCGGCGAGAAGGTCATCGACAAGACCTCCTTCGACGTGCCCACGCCGGTCTCGCAGCACCAGTCCTCCGGCCGCGTGCGCATCGACGGCATGGTCCGCGGCGAGATCCGCGGCCAGATCCACGGCATCGTCCACGCCTATGTCGACGGCGACGTGAACATCAGCCTGCTCTCCGGCCAGACAGAGCCGGACCCCGGCGAGGACACCGACCCGGCGCCTTCGCCGGAACCCGAGGCGGAGCCAAAGCCGGAACCCGGCGAAGAAGCCGCTCCGCAGGACGAACAGCCGCAGGAAAAGGAGGCCGAAGCACATGAAGAATAAGCGGAAAGCCGCGCTGCGGCTGCTCGCGGCGCTTCTGGCGCTGACGCTGCTCGCGCCGCTCGGCCTGACGGCCTCGGCGGCGGACGGCCCGGATACCATCTACATCGATTCCGCCAGCGATTTTGTGAGCTTTGCGAAAAGCTGTGCGCTCGACACCTGGTCGGCCGGAAAGACGGTCATCCTGCGGGCGGATATCTCTCTGGCAGGGATGGACTACACGCCCGTGGCCGCCTTCGGCGGCACGTTTGACGGCGGCGGCCATACCATCTCCGACCTGAACCTCACCGGCAGCTACAGCCCCGCGGGCCTGTTCGCCGTCATCCTGTCCGGCGGCAGCGTGGAGGATCTGAACGTGGCCGGTTCCGTGGCCGCGGCGGGCGACAAGATCGTCGCCGGCGGCATCGCGGGCGAAAACTACGGCCGCATCGTCTGCTGCAGCTTCACCGGCATGGTGCAGGGCAGCGCGCAGATCGGCGGCATCGCGGGCGTCAACCGCGTCTCCGGGCAGATCATCAGCAGCACATTTGACGGCAAGGTGCAGGCAACGAACGCCACGGGCGGCATCGCAGGCCTGAACGAGGGCATCATCCGCCACTGCACGAATACCGGCAGCATCAACACCAACAACGTCGACGCGTCGCTGAGCCTCAGCGACATCCAGATCGACACGACGCTCGATCTTGCCAACCTCACCACCTCGCAGACCTTCCTCACCACGACCGAGACCGGCGGCATCGCCGGGACCAACACCGGCCTGATCGCGGGCTGCAAAAATACCGGCACGGTCGGCTATGAGCACGTCGGCTACAACATCGGCGGCATCGCAGGCTCGACGAGCGGGTATCTGCGCAGCAATACGAACGAGGGCACCATCCTCGGCCGCAAGGACGTCGGCGGCATCGCCGGCCAGGTCGAGCCGTACGTGGCCGTGACCGTGTCCGAAAGCACGAAGGACCAACTGCAGACCCAGCTGCAGGACCTCAAGACCCTGACCGACCGGGCCACCGCCGACGCAGGCGGCGCAGCCAGCACCCTCGGCTCGCAGCTGGCCGGGATGGGCACGTATCTCGACGGCGCGGCCAACGCGGCCAATAACCTCCGCGCCACCGCAACGATCGACGCCGGTGCACTGGCAGACGGCAGCGTGACCGGCGGGGCAGACCTCACCGTGGGCGACGCCTCCGCTGGTATCGGGGCCGCCATCGGCGCCGGGAAGGACGCGGACCTCACCATCGACACGCACCCGCTGGAGATCGGCAGCAGCACGTCCGCCGGGATCGGCGCGGGCGTGGGCGGCTTTGTCGACCCTTCAGATCTTTCTCTCTCCGGCGGCACGGACGGCAGCGGCGCGCTCAGCGCCTCGCTGCAGATGAACGCCGACGCCTCCATGCCGGAGCTGGCCTCCGCCCTGAGCGGCATGGGCGCGCAGATGCGCGCCATCGGCTCGCAGACGGCGAATCTCTCCACGACACTGCAGAACGACGTGCAGGCCATCAGCGATAAGCTCGGTGAGATCAACGACACCGTCTTTGCCGCCATGGACGAGCTGGAAAACCGCGACCTCGTCACCGACGGCTCGCAGACCGACCCGGACAGCATCACCCTCGGTGCGGTGCGCGCGTGCGAGAATACCGGCACGGTGCAGGCCGACCGCAACGTCGGCGGCATCGCGGGCGCGATGGGCCTGGAATACAGCGTCGACCCGGAAAGCGACGTGAGCCAGAGCCTGTCCTCTTCGGAGCGCAAGCAGTACGAGCTGCGCGCGCTGCTGCAAAGCTGCGTCTCGACCGGTGCCGTCACGGCCAAGAAGGACTGCGCGGCCGCCATCTGCGGCCGGATGGACCTCGGCCTTGCAGAGGGCTGCGAGGCCTACGGCAGCGTGGAGAGCCAGAGCGGCGACTATGTCGGCGGCGTGGCGGGCATCTGCAGCGCAGCCATTGAGAATTGCTACGCAAAATGCGAGCTTTCGGGCGGGCGATTCCTCGGCGGCATCGTCGGCAGCGGCGTGACGGACAGCGTCACGGGCGGCGGCAGCACCGTCTCGGGCTGCACCGCGCTCGTCTGCATCGGCGCGTATGAGCAGTACGCCGGTGCGATCGCGGGCAGCGACGCGGGCGCGTTCGCGCAGAACCGCTTCGTCTCCGACGCGCTCGCGGGCCTGAACGGCAGGAGCGTCGCCGGTGCGGCAGAGCCCATCGCCTACCGGACGCTCATGGAAGACGAGACCCTCCCCGACGCCTTCCGGACGTTCACCGTGCAGTTCGTCGCGGACGGAAATGTCCTCAAGACGGTAGAAGTGAACTACGGCGAGTCGCTGGACGAGAGCGCGTACCCCGACATCCCGGCCGTGGACGGCCAGTACGGCGTGTGGGACCACCCCACGCTCAACTCCATCACCTTTGACACCACCGTCACGGCGGAATACCATACCTGCGTCGACGCCCTGTCGAGCGACGCGCAGCGGGACGACGGCCGCCCGGTCTTCCTGGCCGAGGGCGCCTTCTCCGATACCGACCGGCTGCAGGCGCAGCCGCAGGCCATCACCCCCACCGCCTTCGGTGAGATCTCCGCCAGCGTCCCGGAGGCCATCCGGAAGTATTTCCAGAACATCTCGGACGGCCACGCGCCCGCGGCGCATGTGGCGAAGTCCGTCATCGAGCAGTGGCAGCTGCGGCTGCCGGAGGATGGGGCCGACACGCACACCATCCGCTTCCGCGTCCCCGACGGGCAGAAGGGCGCACCGGATATCTACCTCATGAACGCCAACGGCGTCTGGCAGAAGGCGAAAACGACCAAGATCGGCAGCTATTTGAGCTTTGAGGCCTCCGGCCAGACCGTGCAGATGGCGGCGCTTTCCACCTTCCCCGTCTGGTGGGTGTGGATCGTGCTGGCCGGGCTCACGGCGCTGCTGGTGCTGCTCATTATCCACCTGATCCATAAGCTCGGCAAGACCCGCCGCCGCCAGATGCAGGCCCTGCGCAAGGCCATGCAGGACGAGCAGAACGCGAATGACGCCGCCATCGGCGGACTCGAAGCCGACACGCAGCCCGCGCCGCTCACGCCCGAACAGGCAAAGAAGCGGAAAAGCAGGCGCCGCGTCTGGCTGATCGTGCTGCTGGTGCTCGCCGCCGCGCTGACGGCCGGCGTACTGATCTACCGGGCAAACCTCAAGAGCAGCGTCGACGCGCTGCTGCTGCTCAAAAATCTCTCAGCCCGCAAGGAGCTGGACATGGACGCCTCCGTGCAGATGGACCTCGGCGACGAGACGCTGCAGACCGACGCGCATCTGTTCCGCACCCAGGCGGACGGCAAGACGATCCTCTGCATCGAGGAAAACGGCGTGCGGCTGTATTATTACGACGGCGCGATCTATCTGGAAAACGGCAGCGCCTACCGCACCAGCGGCCTGTTCCCGGATTATTCCACGCTCGGCGAGCATCTGCTCGAGCTCTATAACGCTACAGACGTGACCTACGCCCGCGAAAGCGGTGAGGAGGTCTACTCCGTGACCGCCTACGGCCAGGACGCCGCGCAGGCGCTCTCGCTGCTGACGCCGACGATCGCGGACTCGCTCTCGGCGGTCGACAGCATCGACCTCTGCATGCACGTGCAGGACGGCGAGATCCGCTCGATCGAAGCCTCCGGCAGCTGCGAGGCGCAGGACGCGGGCGGCGTGACCCAGCCGATGAACGTCTGGGCGGAGCTCACGATCCAGTCCGGCGTCCAGACCCCGCACAGCGTCCCCCAGGCCGTCACAGACGCCATGGCGGGCGGCGGCTATCAGGGCAAGCTCGAGCTGACCGAGGACCTGCTGCGCGTGATTTCCGCCGTGTCGGAGCTCGGCAAGCGCGACCCGCTGGCCGCCCGCGTCGGCCTCACCGCCAACTGCGGCCCGGTGATCTTCAATACCTCGCTCGACTACTTCCGCACCACCGGGAATGGCCGCAGCGTCAGCGGCATCCGCGCAGGCAGCGTGGAGCTGTGGTTCACAGGGGAGAAGGTCCTGACGAAGGACGGCAAGACAGCCTCGGCCAGCGAACAGGCGCTCACCAAGTGCGCCGATCTGCTCGACATTGCCTACCGTGCCTGCCTCGAGGGCGGCGTGACGAGCACGCAGACGGAAAACGGCTATACCTACACCCTCACCCTCAGCGCCGACCGGACGCGCCAGGCCGCCTGTGCCATCGCACCGGACGCGGAGAAGCTGAACGTGGAGTATCAGCCCGGCACGATCAGCCTCGACGTGCAGGACGGCAAGGTCACGGCCCTGCGCGTGGAGCTCGGCGGCAGCGTGCAGGTCGCGGCCGTGGATACCCAGGCCTCCCTTGCGGCCCAGTTCACCTTCCGCAGCGATCTGACCGCGGAGGACGTCCGCGTCCCCGCCGCAGCGCTGGAAAAGCTGTAAAAAACGCAGAAAACGCCCGGTATGCAAGGCATACCGGGCGTTTTGCGATTATTTTTCCCAACGGTCGATGAGCGCCTGAATCTGTGCGGTGAAGCGGGTAAGATCCCGGTTCGGCCGCTCCTTGCACCCCTGCGCGACGAGCAGCAGCCGCTGTGCCGCGGCGATGAGCGCGTCAAAGACGCTCTTCTTGCGCGCTGCGCCCTTTTTGGCGATGGGCCGGCCGGCAGGGAAGGCGGTGAGCTTCCCGGCCGCCAGATCGAACTGCGCGCCCGAGAACGGCGCGATGGCAACATACCCCTTCTGCTGCAGCAGCGCCTGGAAGGCCTCGCAGGCCTCGGTGTCGCCGTGGTTGATGAAGACGACCTCGGGCTTGCGCTCGAACGCCTCGACCCAGTTCAGCAGCCCCTTCTGGTCGGCGTGGCCGCTCGTGCCGTGCAGCACGGCGATCTCGGCGTTCACGGCGATATCCTCGCCGAACAGCCGGACCTCCTTCACCCCGTCGAGCAGCGCCCGGCCGAGCGTCCCTTCGACTGGTAGCCCGCGATGAGGATGATGTTCTCCGCCATCCAGAGATTGTGCTTCAGATGGTGCCGGATGCGGCCCGCGTCGCACATGCCGCTGGCGGACAGGATGACCTTGGGCCGGGGATCGCTGTTGATGGCCTTGGAATCCTCCGCCGTGAGGGCAAGCTGCAGCCCCGGGCACCAGATGGGGTTCTGGCCGCTTTTCAGGACGGCCTGCGTCTCCGGGTCAAAGCAGTCGGTATCGCACTGTAAAAAGACGCTGGTGGCCTCCTCGGCCAGCGGGCTGTCAAGGTAGACCGGGAACCGTCGTGGCCGTGCACAAGCTTTTTCTGCTTGATCTCGCGCAGCAGGTACAGAAGCTCCTGCGTCCGGCCCACGGCGAAGGCCGGGATGATGACGCTGCCGCCGCGGTCAAACGCCCGCTGCAGAACCTCTGTCAGCTCCGCGCGCACGTCCTTGGGCTTGTCGTGCAGGCGGTTGCCGTAGGTCGATTCCACTACGAGATAGTCCGTCTCGGCGACGGGCAGCGGATCGTTCAGGATCGGCTGGTCGATGTTGCCCACGTCGCCGGAGAAGACGATCTTTTTCTCTGTGCCGCCCTCCCGCAGCCAGAACTCGATGCAGGCCGAGCCCAGCAGATGCCCGATGTCGGAGAACCGGACGCGCATCCCCTCCGCGATCGGCACAATCTGGCCGTACCGGCAGGGGCGGAAGAGCGAGGCCGCGCCCTTCGCATCGTCAACCGTGTACAGCGGCTCGACCGGCGGCTCGCCCGCGCGCTCTGCCTTGCGCGTTTTCCACGCGGCTTCAGATTCCTGGATGTTGGCCGAGTCGCGCAGCATGACGTCCGCCAGCGCGCAGGTCGCGGGCGTGGCGTAGATCCGGCCCCGGAAGCCATCCTTGTACAGCTGCGGCAGCAGCCCCGCGTGGTCGATGTGCGCGTGCGTCAGAAAGACGGCGGCGACGTCCTTCGCAGCCACGGGCAGGGGAATGTTCTCATAGACGTCCACGCCCTGCTCCATGCCGCGGTCGATCAGGTAGCTCTCGCCGCCCAGTTCCAGCAGCGTGCAGCTGCCGGTGACCTCGTGCGCCGCGCCGACAAATGTGATCTTCATAGCGGATCCCTCCTTTTTTATCAGTATAGCACAAACTGCCGGAAGTGCAAATACGGCGCGCCGCCCCGCCCGAAAAAATATTCCGCGTTTTTTCAAAAAGTTCTTGACTTTTTGGCGCTCTTCGTCTATAATCAGCCTTGCTGTTTGAGTTGCTGGTATAGCTCAGCCGGTAGAGCAGCTGATTTGTAATCAGCAGGTCGGGGGTTCGAATCCGTCTACCAGCTCCACCGTCGAAAGACGCTTGCTCCATTCCGCTTTCCGCAGAAGCGAAAAGCTCCATATCCGCAATCGCCTTTCTCCTCTTCATTTTGAAACCGCTTCGCTGGGTTTCAAAATGAGTACAGCAAAGTGAATATGGGGGAATTCCCGAGTGGCCAAAGGGGACAGACTGTAAATCTGCTGTCAATGACTTCGGTGGTTCGAATCCACCTTCCCCCACCAATCCCGAACACGAAAGTGTTCGGGATTTTCGTATATTCACAGAAAAATCTGTATATTTCAAATGGGAAAGTGTTGAATCCGAACGGCTGATTCTGCCTGACCCTTATTTTGACCCTTTATACGGCGGTTTCAGGCAGTCCAATCTGACCACTTGATACAGAATGTCACACACTGGATTTTGCTGCTTCTGTGCTTTCGCGGATGCGGCGAAGATACTGCCCCATGCGGTTTGCACTTTCGCGTTTCATGCCGGGCGTGGCGTGTGCATAGGTGCTGAGCGTGAATGATGCAGCTGCATGACCCAGATTTTCCTGCACGGTTTTAATATCGTCTCCGGCTTTCAGGCTGTTCACGGCGAATGTGTGTCTGAGATCGTGGAACCGAAGCTCTGATAACCCCAGTGACCGCATTACACGCTTGAAGTTCATATAGAGCGTCTTGTTGTTGACGTAGCGCCCAAACTATTGTTTTATTGTCTGTCGCTGTCCAGCCAAGCGACAAATTCTTCTAAGGACAGTTCCCCAGCAACGCACCTGTCGCGCTTTTGGCGCGCTTCTTTTGACCATGCTTGAAATTCCTCACGGGTCATTAGACCATAGCGAATACGGGCGTTGTGCGCCTTGTAGGAGCGTTTGTATTCCTTGACTGCCGGATTTTCCAGCTTGCGTTTTTCATAGAGCCGCAGCGCACCGCTGTCCTTGCACGTTTTTGTAGAGCCGTCAATCAAACGGTCGCAATACTCGGATTTGTAATTGCGCACCACGCCGAAATAGCGTCCGCAGAATTTGCACTTCCGATAGCGCAGATTTTCCCGCGCATAGCGCGCCAGCAAAAACGCAGCCAGATCATCCAGTGTTTCCGTCAAAAGGACTTCGGTATGAAACTGTTCCGGCAGCACAAGTTCTGCGCCCGAAAGATAGAACTCCAACAGATCATCGTAGGGCAGAGAGATATTACCGCCTTTTATTGCGTCCTCTACTTGCAGCGTTCCATATTTCAGCGGCAGCATTTTGACTGGATTCGCTGCAAGCAGTTCCAGATAGCGCGCCGTCATATCCGCAGTATCTTCCACGGCGAAGCATTGGTCAGATAAAAATTGAAGCTGATGTTGCAGCGTTTTATATCGCTCTGCCATCGCTTGCAGTGGTGCTGTTCCGTGCGGTTCTCCACGGTCATAGCGCAGACGCAGACGCTCCATCTCGGCGGTCAGCGGCGCAAAGAGCGGTGTTTTCCGCAGCCAGAACAGCGCAATTTCAAATACACGCTCAAAGCAGTCCTGCACACAATCCCCTCGATCAATCTGCTCGATCAACTGCCCGATTTGCCGGATATGTGCGTCCAGCGGTTGCAGATCGACATAGAGAAAATCGGCAATCGCCATACCGAGCGGCTGCTCTTTGTGCCACAGGCGTTGATACGGCGCTTTTCCGTCGGGGCAGGCTGTACGCAGCTCTACATACTCCGTTCTATCGTCTGTATAGGCTGCCACCCAGATTTTTCGTTGGGGGTTGGGTGCGGTTTTCCGGGAATCACGGCATCACGTCCTCTCTAATAGGCTTATCGTCGAAACTTGTAGTCAATCAGACGATTGACATTTATCATCTGAATTGCTATACTTATTCCATAGACGACCTAGTGATATTATATTATATCATTAAGTCTACTATGTCAAGAACTTTTATTTACAAGGAGGACACATGAACAACAACTATGAAAACCTACCAGCAGTCTTGAACGCAACGCAGTTAGCGTCTGCGCTCGGCATTTCCAGAGCAGGTGCGTACCAGCTTTTGCACACGGAGGACTTTCCGACGCTGCGCATCGGAAAACGGATGCTGGTGCCAAAAGACCGTCTGATCGTCTGGATTGACCGGAACACAGGAGGTGACCATGCAGAGAGCAGATGAAAAAACGACCGTTCCGAATCCATCCGCTGCAACAGATGGGGAACAGCCGCTTTTCAAAGAACCTGACGCCAGTATAGCAGATTTTCCGCTGCCTGACAACGAAGATTTTTCAGACGATTTCTTTCGGCGTATCAACGATCCTGGATTTCTTCCGACCTATTCCATGCCGGAACTCTACGGCAGTATCTTTCACAGCAAACCGCCGATCATCCAAAATCTACTCTATCCGGGTACATATCTGTTTGCCGGTGCGCCGAAAATCGGCAAGTCATTTCTCATGGCGCAGCATGCCTTTCATGTCAGCAGCGGAAAACCACTCTGGAATTTTGCGGTGCAGCAGGGAACGGTTCTCTATCTGGCTTTGGAGGACAATCAGGAGAGACTGCAACAGCGGCTTTATCGTATGTTCGGTACAGATATTGCGCCCGCGCTCTACTTTTCCAATGCAGCAAAGCCGCTGGGCGGCGGACTTGACCAGCAGATCGAGACCTTTCGCCGGGAACACCCGGATACAAACCTTGTTATTATCGACACGCTGCAAAAGGTTCGGGAATCCGGAAACGAAAAATGCAGCTATGCCAGCGATTATGAGATTATCAGCAAACTGAAATCGCTTGCCGAAAAGCTGCGAATCTGTCTGCTGCTGGTGCATCATACACGCAAGCAGCAAGCGGAAGATCGGTTCGATATGATTTCAGGAACGAACGGCTTGCTCGGCTGTGCGGATGGGGCGTTGATTCTGCAAAAGGAATTTCGTACTGCGAAAACTGCCACACTGGACATTTCCGGCCGAGACCAGCAGGATCAACGGCTGTATCTGTCGCGTGACGAGCAGACGCTTGCATGGAATCTGGAGCGTCAGGAGACGGAGCTATGGAACGCGCCGCCAGACCCGGTTTTGTCGGCGGTAGCATCGTTGGTCACACCGGAGAATACAAAATGGTGTGGTAGCTCAACGGAACTTGCCGCTGCGCTCGGTACGGAAATGAAGCCAAACGCGCTTTCCATGCGGCTGAATATCCGCGCGGCGAAGCTGGAGCAAGATTACCACATTCGTTACGAATCAATCCGGACACACGCCGGGAGACAAATCATTTTGACCTATCTCCGGTGACAGCCGTGACGACCGTGACGGCTTATTGTGCGCTGAAAAACATCGTCACAGCCGTCACGGTCGTCACGCGCAGCACAGTGTTATGCAGATTTCAGCAGAGCAAAAACGTATCCATTTGCATTAGCAAGTATGGCATTTGGTAGCACAAATGCCCGCTTGTCAGGGAGAACCATGAAACCCCAGCGCGTTTGCGTCTCCTCGTGAGACGCAAAACTGTGAGACGTAATAAAATCAGAAAGGAGCGATTCATGCGTAAACGAAACAAGCACATCAGTGTGTGGATGACCGAGCAGGAATATACACATCTAAAACAACAGGCGGCGCGAAGCGGATTAGGTATGGACCCGTTTATCCGCAATCTGGTTCAAGGCATTCGGATTTGCGAAAAGCCACCAGAACAGTATGTAGACATGCTTCGAGAATTGTCTGCAATCGGGAATAACGTCAATCAGATTGCGCATTGGGCGAACAGCAAGGGGTATGCTTCACAGGCGGAAATCCATGAAGCAGCCGTTCGTGTAAATGAAGCTTACATGATGGTCAGAGACGCGTTTCGATGAGCGCACAGGAGTAGTTCCCATTGCGTCCTCAGAGGTTGGGATTGTATTCCGCTGTGCGCACACGGTCAAGGCCGCTGGATTGCTGGGGCAATCCAGCGCGAGCGGCGCAGTTTTGCAAACTGCGCCGACCTTGACAGTGCGCCCCCAGCGAAACGATGGCAGCCAAGAGGACGCAAAGCAGGAGCAGCCCGCCGATGGCGGGCTGCTCTCATATACGAAAAACTTTCGCAAACTTTGTCTATTTTTCAAAAAACATCCCCCGGGGGAGCTTCACAATCAAAAAATGCTTTGATAGGATAAAGGCACAGTTCATACACTCCCAATCCTCGAATGCAAAAACGGTATCGCGCTATCTTGGGGAAGAAGTAGCGTGATGCCGTTTTTGCAGCAACTTCGAGCATGAAGAAACGGCACCGGGGGCAAGTACAAATGAAAGGTGAAAGATGATGAAAAAGACGACTCGCTACCTCGCGGCGCTGCTTGCCGCGCTGATGCTGCTTGGACTGTGCGCTTGCAGCGCACAACAAACGCCAGCAGAAACTACGGAACCACCGGCTGCAACGAATGAAGCAGCTTCAACCACGAAAACGGAGGAAATCAGCACCGAACCTGAAACCACGGATGCAGAAGCTGCCACTCGGACGATCACCGATGGAAATGGCCGCGAAGTAGAAATTCCACAGACGGTTGAAAGTATTGTTTGCGTTGGCGTAGGCGCGCTGCGCTACTCCTGCTATATGCAGGCGCAGGACCTGGTTGTCGGCGTTGAGGATTACGAAACCAAAGCCGGTATGTCTCGCCTTTATAACTATGTGAACTTTGATAAGTTCGGCACGCTGCCGGTAACCGGCACGAACGGCGAACCGTTTGTCGAAGAAATCATCCATGTTGGTCCGCAGGTCATTGTCATGTCTTCGTATGCAAACGTTGACCCCGACGAGCTGCAAAGCAAAACCGGGATTCCGGTTGTTATGGTTCCCGGCAGTGACACGACCCTTGATGATAAAGCATATGAAACGCTGCGGATTCTTGGCGAGCTATACGGCAAGGAAGATCGCGCCGAAGCCCTGACAACCTATCTGCATGGGATTGAAGATGATCTTGCTGCCCGCACAGAGGGTGTTGCAGAGGAAGAAAAACCCTCTGTCTATGTCTGCGGCGTATCCTTTAAGGGCGCGCACGGGTTCGAGGGTACAGAAGCGTTCTATGGCCCGTTTGAGCTGATTCACGCGAATAACCTTGCAAATACGACCGGACAGACCGGCGCATTTGACATTGACACGGAACAGGTTCTTGCATGGGACCCGGACGTGATCTTCGTTGACTTTAACGGTATGGATTTAATCAAGGAAGATTATGCAACGAACGCAGATTTCTATAACAGCCTGACGGCTGTGAAAGAAGGACATGTTTACTCGCAGATTTCGTTCCGCTCCAGCGCATCGAATCTGGAAACTGCACTGGCCGATGCGTATTATGGTGCGACCATTCTCTATCCGGAGCAGTTTGCGGATGTGGATGTAGAAGCGAAAACCGGAGAAATTTTTGAAATGCTGCTGGGCAGCAACCCTTATCAGGACCTAAAGGACGCTGGCTATGAATTCAGACCTGTCACAATCGGCGAATAACGATTCCGGCACGGCCTATCGCCGAAATCAAGTCAAAAGCTGCTGCTTTCTTGGAATATTGTTTATCTGTCTGTTGATCGCGCTTGTGCTGTCCTTGCGGGCAGGCTCTTACAACACGCCGATTGCGGAGTTGGTCAAAGGAATCTTTGGAAAAGCAGCCGACGATAAAATCAACCTTGTCGTTCGCAACAACCGTTTGCCCCGGATCTGCACGGCACTGATTGCGGGGGCTGGTCTGGGACTTGCCGGTTGTGTGATGCAGGCAATTCTCCGCAATCCGCTTGCATCTGCGTCCACGTTGGGTGTTTCACAGGGCGCTGGCTTTGGCGCGGCGTTTGCGATTATTGTGCTGAACATGGGCGCGGTAGGAAACCTCGGCAGCATTGCAATTCCGCTGTGCGCGTTTGTTGGCAGTATGGCCGTTGCACTGGTTATTTTGGGCCTGAGCCGATTTCGTCAGGTTTCTACACAGGGAATTGTCCTTGCAGGCACGGCGATCAGCGCCATGTTTTCTGGTGCGACAACGCTGATGCAGTATTTCGCAGATGAAATTCAGCTTAATACGCTGGTTTTCTGGACGTTCGGCAGTCTCGGCAACACGAGCTGGGGCGACGTTGGGAAAATGCTGGTCGTGCTTATTTGCGTCTCTGCCTGCTTCTTCCTGCGCCGCTGGGATTATAACGCGCTGCTGAGCGGTGAGGAAACAGCCGTCAGTTTGGGAATTAACGTGAAGCGGCTTACGCTTTCCAACATGGTACTTTGCTGCCTGCTGTCTTCGGTGATTGTGTCCTATATCGGTCTGATTAACTTTATCGGCTTGATTGCGCCGCACATAGTTCGCTTGGTTGTTGGCAACAACCACGTCTATCTGCTGCCCGGCTCTGCGATGGCGGGCGCACTCATTCTGTTGCTGGGTGATCTGTTTGCGCGTGTTGTCATCAGCCCGATTATCCTGCCGATTGGCGCAATTACCTCGTTCCTTGGCGGCCCGATGTTCCTCTATCTCCTGTTCAAAGGAGGAGATCGGAAATGCTGAGCGTTGAAAATCTTGCCTACCACTACAAAGGCGGATCAGCGGTTCTCAAAGACGTGAACTTCAATGTAAACACAGGCGAATTTCTGGCGATTCTGGGTAACAACGGCGTTGGAAAAAGCACGATGCTGAAATGCTTCAACAAAATTCTTACACCAGACGAGGGGAAAATCATACTGGACGATGAAAACCTCCTGCAAATGAGCGCCAGACAGGTTGCGCAGCGAGTAGCGTTTGTTGCGCAGAACGTGCCAAGCACGCAAATGACGGTTCACGATATGGTTATGCTGGGACGCAGACCCTATATGAAATGGGGATTTACGGAAGACGATCATCAGATTGTTCATCATGCAATGGCCCAGCTTCGGATTGAACCGCTGCGCGGACGCTTTCTCAATGAACTATCCGGCGGTGAACGGCAAAAGGTGATGCTGGCGCGTGCGCTGGCGCAGCAGCCGAAGCTCCTGCTGCTCGATGAGCCGACGAGCAGCTTGGATATTCAAAATCAGTATCAGGTTTTACAGATTGTTCGGGATATTTGCCATGAACAGCATTTGACAGCGATTGTCGTGATTCACGACCTGAACCTTGCGCTGCGGTTTTGTGACCGATTCGTTCTGTTACGTCAGGGCGGTGTTTATGCCTGCGGTGGGAAAGAAGTCTTGGACAGAGATGCGCTGCGGGATGTGTACCATGTGGATGCCGAGGTCGTAGCAGTTCAAAAACAGAGTATTGTCCTTGTTGATGAAAAGGACGCAACACGTTCATAAAAGGGAGAAACAATATGGCACATAAATTAGATTCAGAAAAAAAGCTCTGGGAAAAGGCCGCAGCCTTTCACGGCCATGTATGCCCCGGCCTGACGATTGGCTACCGTGCGGCGCTGTATGCGATTGATCTGTTGGGATTGACATTTTCGGACGATGAACAGGTCGTGTGTATTACGGAAAATGATGCCTGCGGCGTTGATGCGATTCAAGCAATTCTTGGATGCAGCATCGGAAAGGGCAATTTACTGTTCCATATGCGCGGCAAACAGGCATTTTCGTTCTATAATCGGAAAACCGGAAAGTCTGTCCGCCTTGTCCTGAAAGCAAAGCCGCGCGACATGACGCGGGAAGAAACGTTCGACTATTATCATAGCTGCGCAGATGATGAGATGTTTGATGTCAAGGAAACCAAAATCCAGCTTCCGGAACAGGCTAGAATTTTTGATTCCTATGTCTGTGATTGCTGTGGTGAGACAACCGGCGCAAACTGGATTCGGCTGTCCGGTGACAAAAAGCTGTGTTTGGACTGCTATGAGACGTATGACCGATTTGACGTCTGAACATTTTTCGGTTGACCACAAATTTGACCCTTTACAGCTTAGACAGGCAATAAAACAATAGACTGACTGATACGAAATTTCACGGATTCTGAACGTAAAATTACGGATTTATACGAAAAATATTTCTAAAAACGTGATTGCCAGACTTCGAATCCACCTTCCCCCACCAAACATGAGAAATCCGAACTTCTTCCCTGTGGGGATTGGGTTCGGATTTTTTGTTTATATCAAGGATATTGCATTTTAATCCTCTACCCCCTGGCTCTGTGTGACTACAGAACCGGGGGCTTTTTCTGTTTGAAAGTATTACTGGAGGTGTGCTGTCGAATACAGTATAACTATGGTAAGAATGATTTTATATCGGAGGTGAAACGTATGTAAAGGAGCCACCTATGAACAATACGGTAAGGATTCCGCAATCAAAAAATTAAAGCTCCTGATCACCGTGGTGGACCGGCCCAAGGGCGAGTTTTACCTGGATGTACTGGGGCAGTACAATGTAAATTTTCAGATGGTGACCAACGGCCAGGGGACGGCCAACTCCCAGCTTTTGGAGCTGCTGGGTCTGGAACCCCACAAGGCGGTGATCCTCAGCGTGGTTCGGGAGGACCTGGTGGAGGAGATCATGAATTGCCTGGAAGACAAATTTCACTCGGTCCGGGGAGGCAAGGGCATTTGCTTTGCCGTACCCCTATCCAGCGTGATCGGGGTCAATCTGTATCAGTTTTTAAGTGACAACCGCATGGGCAGGGAGGGATAAGATGAAAACGGAAAACTACGAGGTCATTTTTGCAATCGTCAACGCAGGCTTTGCCGAGGACGTGATGGACGTAGCCCGGGAAAACGGCGCCCGGGGCGGCACCATACTAAACGCCCGAGGGGTGGTCAAAGAGGACACCGCCCACTTTTTCGGCATCACCGTCCGTGCGGACAAGGAGATTCTGATGATGGTGGTGGAAAAAACCATCCGGGATCGGGTGCTGAACGCCATCTACAAAGAAATGGGCATGGCCAAAAAAGCCAAAGGCATCGCCTTCTCCCTCCCCGTCTCCGACGTAGCCGGCCTGGCCGTACCGGAACCGGAAAAAAGGAATGATTTCTATAAAAAAGCACCCGAAAGGGTGCTTTTTTTGCGGCCAGAATTACAAACAACGGAAGCAAAGGTAAAAACCCATCGTACTCGTCATTCCGAGCGAACGCAGTGAGTCGAGGAATCTTCCAAAGTGGCAGATTTTACCTTGTGTTGGTACTTTTCTGCCACGTGCGTGGATTTCTCCACTCCGCTGGCGCTAAAGGCCTGAATGACATGACGGGGGACGTTTTTTGTATTATCGGAAATAGTTCCGTCCTTTCACGTGCGGAATGGCACATAGGCCGTTCCCTACGGTTTCGCTGGGAGGGGCACGTTTTCAACCGTGGGATTCTAAGGGTGGACGTTGATCATATGGGGCGTTTGTACGGATTCGCATACTGGTTCTGCAATATTTCACGCCCCCCGCTGCCGCATCGGTCAGGGCTACGCCCTGCAGCTTCCCGGTCGGGGAAGCCAAGCCCGGTGGGCGGGCTTGGCTACGTCTTTTGGACTTTATTTTTCTCCCACTGCCACAGAATCAGAAAACCGATGCCCGCAGCGATCCAGGAGGAGATATAGATATCGATGATACATTCCATGGTATGCTGTCTGGGCAGCACCAGCAGGATCCCCAGCACCCGCAGAAGGCAGATGGACAAAAGGGTCAGGATCATGGGCCTGACCGTATCACCCGTTCCGCAGCATGCGCCGGAAAAGCTTTCCGCCAAAGCATAAAACAGGAAAAATGGGGCCATTCGCCGCATAAAAGCAACCGCCTGGGGTACGACTGCCGCCGCATCCTGCACGGGAACAAACAGGTCGCCCAGCGGGGCCGTCAGGAAATACAGGCCAAGGCTTACCGTCCCCACTGCGGCCACGGACATGGCCGCACCGATCCGATTGCCTTTACAGACCCTGTCCCAACGTCCCGCCCCCATATTCTGGGCGGTATAGGTCGTCAGTGCCGGCCCCATGGCATCCGCCAGGAGCCAGATCAGCATATCCAGCTTGTCGCAGATGCCCCAGGCCGCAATGGTGTCTGTTCCCATCGTGTTCACCGCTGCCTGCACAATGGAATTGGCCACCGGGAACAGCACCGATTGCAGTGCCAGCGGAATGCCGGTCCGTACCATGGCCCACAGGTGTTCCAGCCACCGCCGGAGCCGCCGTGCGCCGATCCTTTGCGGCAGTTTTTTCCCTGCCATCCACAGTGCCATTGCCGCACTGACCATCTGGGCAAAAAACCGTTGCGATCGCCGCACCTGCGGTTCCCATCCCCAGCCCGCCCACCAGCAGAATGTCTCCCACAATGTTGATAATCGAACTGACCAGCAGAATATACAGGGGACTTTTGGAATTTCCAAAGGCACGCAGGACACCGGAGGCCATGTTGTATAAAATCATGGCCCAAATGCCCCCGAAATAAATTCTCGTATATTCCAGGGTCTGAGCATAAATATCCTCCGGGACCTGCATGAATTGCAAAAGCACAGGTGTCAGCAGAACACCTCCTACTGCGCACAGGATCCCAAGTACTACCGCCAAGGCTCCGGCTGAGAGCATGCAGGAGCGCAATCCGTCCCGGTTCTCCGCACCAAAGTGCCGGGAAATCAGGATGGTCGCCCCGGCAGCAAGGCCGTTCATAAAATTGATGGGAAACCGAAAGAGCGTATGCACGGAATCAATGGCCGCCAGTGCGGTCTTCCCGGCAATGCGCCCAACGATCACCGCATCCGCCGTCACATACAGCTGCTGCACCAGGCTGCTGAGCATCAGCGGCACCACAAAGGCCAGCAGGGCAGAACCGATGGGGCCGGAAATCAGGCTTTCGTTTCTTTTCACGCCATCCTACCTTTCCTCAGGAAACAGATGACAGGCCACGCCGTGTTCTTTGGACAGCCAGCGCATTTCCGGTTTTTCCTGGGCGCACTTTTCAAAGCATTGGCTGCAACGATCCCGAAATGGGCAGCCCGCCGGAATATCCAGGGGGCTGGGTGGCTCCGAGTCAATAACCGTAATAGGCTTCCTCGGGTCCGTATCCAGGTCCAGGACTGCATCAATGAGTGTACGGGTATAGGGGTGCCGGGCCTGAGTGCGCAAATTCTCCCCAGGTAAAATCTCCACCACCCTGCCCAGATACATGACCGCCACCTGATGGGCCACGCTCTGCACCAAAGCAATGTCATGGCAGATAAAGCCTATGGTAAGGCCCTGCTCTCTCTGAAGTTTAACGATCAGTTCGATTATATTTTTCTGTACGGATACATCCAATGCTGCCGTTGCCTCATCCAAAATCAGGATCTCAGGCTGGAGGGCCAACGCCCGGGCAATTGCTACCCGCTGCCGCTGACCGCCGCTCATGCTGTGAGGGAAACGGTCTTCAAAATCTCCGGGCAGCTCCACCATTTCCAGGAGGCTGCGGCATACCGCTGCCCTTTCCTTTGGGGCGATCAGGCCAAAATTCAGCAAAGGCTCACAGACAATATCCCGCACCCTCATTTTGGGATTGAACGATGCGCCGGGATCCTGAAAAACCATCTGAATGTGCCGCCGTGTCTGCCGTAGCTTCTCTCCCCGAAGGGCCGTAATATCCTGGCCCCGATACAGGATCTGCCCGCTGTCCGGCCGGTCCAACGCTACCAGGAATCGCATAAATGTGCTTTTGCCGCAGCCGGATTCCCCTACAAGACCCAGCGTTTTTCCCTTTACCAGCTGCAATGAGACATCCTCATTTGCCCGCAGCCATCGGCCGTCAGAAGCGGGATAGCTTTTGCAAACATGCAGGGCCTCCATGATCACTTCCGGCTCAGACATAACGCACACCTCCCAACGTCGGAACGGATTCCAGCAGACTTCTTGTATAGGCATTGGTAGAAGATTGGAGAATGGTGTCCCGGTTCCCCGCCTCCTCGATGCGCCCCTGGCGCATCACCAGAATACGGTCTGACAAATAGGCGGCAACGCCCAGATTATGGGTGACCAGCAGGATTGCCGTTCCATAATCCCTGCGCAGTCTGGCCATCTCCCCGACGATCTGGGCCTGGGTCGTCACATCCAGCGCAGAGGTGGGTTCATCCGCCAGCAGCAGCTTCGGCTCATAGCTCATGGCCATGGCAATGCCCACCCGCTGCTGCATACCGCCGGAGAGCTGAAAGGGATAGGAGCGCATGATATTTTCAGGGCTTGGCAGTCGCATTCTGGCAAGCATTTGGGTTCCTTTTTTCCAGGCTTCTTTTTTTGTCAGTTTCTCATGGGTTCGCAGATACTCCGCAAAAACGGTACCGATTTTGCGGGTAGGATTCATCATGGCCCCGCTGTCCTGAAAAATCATGGAAATCTCCCGCCCTCGGACGGTGCGCCACTGCTCCGGGGTAACATCCAGAAGATCCTTTCCGTCAAATACAATATTCCCCTGGGTAACAGCACCGCCTCCCGGCAACAGCCCCAGGATCCCACGGATCACGCTGGTTTTCCCGCTGCCGCTCTCGCCCACCAGACTGACGATCTCACCAGGCTCCATATGCAAAGAAAAAATCCTCCACAGCCTGAGTTTCCCCATAGGCGATGGTAACATGGTCCAGTTCCAGCATTTTCCTACGCCTCCTTGGGGTCAAGAATATCCCGCACGGAATCTCCCAGCATGTTAAAAACCGTAACGACCAGGAAAATGGCCAATCCCGGGAAGATCATCATCCAGGGTGCGGACTGCATACAGGCACGGCCTTCGTTGAGCATATAGCCCCATTCCGGCGCGGGGGGCCTGGTACCGAAGCCCAGAAACGACAGTGCCGCCAGTTCCAGCATCATGCCGCCAATATCTGTAGTGGCCGTAATGATCAGCGTGGGCAGGGCGTTGGGAAGCATATAAGAACAAAAAGCATATGCTTTGTTTTGGAGCCTGTCACAATGGCCGCTGACACATAATCCCGGTCCCGGATCTTCAAAACCAGGCTTCTGGAAAGTCTTGCGTACTTGGTCCAGTTGACCAGGACAATGGCGATGATCGCATTCCGGCTGCCCGCCCCCATAATTCCGGCAACAGCCAAAGCCAGCACCAGGCCGGGAAAGGCCAGCATCATATCCGCAATGCGCATGATCACCCCATCGACCCAGCCCCCAAAATATCCGGCCGTCACGCCTGCCGCAGTGCCAACCAGGAAAATCAGAGCGACCACACCAAAGGTCGCACTGAGAGAAGCCCTTGCTCCGTAAATGACCCGGGTGAAAATATCCCGGCCCATTTTATCGGTGCCAAAAATATGCGCCCGGCTGGGTGCCGCCAGGGCCTCCGTCAGAGAACCTTTCAGGGGATCCGCACCGCCGGTCACCACCGGGGCAAATATCGCCCCCAGGATGATCAGCAGAGCCAGAATCAGGAAAAATGTAAACTGCTTATGGGCAAGGAAGAAATTTTTCTTTTTCATCGTATCTGCTCCTTTGCCCGCATTCTGGGGTCTACGGCCCCATAGGAGGCATCTACCAGAAGATTGATGACCATGTAAATCAGTGCCAGCCAGAGAACGTACCCCTGAATCAGATTATAGTCGCTGGAAGTGATGGCCGAAACCGCCAGATTTCCCAATCCGGGATAGGAAAAAATCACTTCTACCACACTGGTACCACCAAGCAGACTGCCAACGGACAGTCCAAACATGGTGATAAGCGGCAGCAGCGCATTGGGGAACACGTTTCTCCACAAAATCACGGATTCCCGAACGCCCCTGGCCCTGGCCCCCACCACATAGTCCTGGTTCCTCTCTTCCAGAACCGCCGTGCGGACCTGCCTGGTATATTTAGAGGACATGGCAAGGGCCAGTGTCAGCGCAGGCAGAAAAATACTGCGCAGATCCCCGGCAGAACTGATGACGGGAAAGACCTTTATATGAACGCAGAACGCCAGCATCAGCAGCAGGCCCACCCAGAAATTCGGCATGGCACAGCCTACAAAGGTCAGCCCCCGTACCAGATAATCGATCCACCGATCCTTATAAACTGCAGACAGCATACCAAGAGGCACTGCCAGAAGCAGCATCAGGCCCATGGAAAGCAGTGTCAGCTTCACCGTAGGCCAAAGCCGCCCCAGAAGCAGTTCCGTCACCGGCTTGTTCAGCGTATAGGATTTTCCGAAGTCTCCCCGCAGACAGTTCCGCAGCCAGCGAAGATACTGGGTCGGCAGCGGATCGTTGAGGCCCAGTTCTTCCCTGGTTTCCGCCACCAGTTCCTCCGTGGGCATGATCCCTGCGGCAGTATACATATTGCGCACAGGGTCTCCTGGAGACAGATAGGTCAGCAAAAAAGTCACAAAGCTGATACCCACCAGCACCACCAGGATCTGCGCCAGCCGAAGGGCCAGTTTTTTCTTCTTCAAGGCCGATTCCCCTCTCTTTATACACAGCCGAGGCTTTGACCCCGGCTGTGCGAGAAACGTTTTTCTTTAGGCAGGTACGATTTCTGTGGTCAGCCAGTAGTAGTCCGCCGTATGGATATGGGCGAAGCCCACGTTCTTGGAGTAGATCATGGAGGAATTGTAGTAGCCGTCCACAATGACCAGGGCGTCGTCGATGACGATCTGCTGCATCTGCCGGATCAGGTCTGCCCGCTTTTCAGTGTCCATCTCACCCTTGAGCTGCTCATAGAGGGCATCGTATTCGGGGTTGCTGTAGCCGCAGTAGGTACCGTCTGTGGTCCAGTTTGCCATATACTCAAAGGGATCGCCGGTGCCCACTGTGGTCCAGTTGTTATTATTGAGATCGTACTCGCCCGCCGCCAGCTTGCTCCACTGATCGTCCGAGCTGCCGAAATCCGCGGTGCAGGCAATGCCGATTTCCGCCAGATACTGCATATGCGCATTGGAAAAATCATTGAGCATCCGGTTTTCATAGGAAACATAGCGTAGGTCGATTTTCTTTCCGTCCAGTTCCCGGAAACCGTCGCCATCGGAGTCCACGATGCCCGCATCGTCCAGCAGTTTCTTTGCCCCCTCAGGGTCATACTTATAGGGGTTTACCAGCTTGTCATAGCCATAGCTCAGTGTGGAGGGCAGGACAGAGAAGCCGGCAGTGTACAGCCCGCCAATGGTCTTGGAGGAGCAGATGGTATCATTGTCAATGCCCATGAGAATGGCCTGCCGGAGGGTCTTGTTGCCCAGAACACCGTTCAGGTTCATCCAGCTGAAACCGCAGCGTACACCGGAGGCAATGTCCACCGTGTAATTGGCGTCCTGCTGGAAGTTCTGGATGTCCGAAACATTGGTGATGTTCTCCACCAGGTCCACCTGGCCGCTCTGCAGTGCCATGGTCTTGGCAGAGGCATCGCCCATAAAGAGAATATGGACCTTGTCATAGGGTACTTTTTCCCGATAGTTGGGGTTGGCTTTCATATCGTAACCCACACCCACGCCGTTGAATTTGTCGATCATATAGGGACCGGTACCGATGGCACCGTTGTCAAAATCCTTTGTATGCTCCACATCCAGGATCGCCATCACTGGATAGGCCAGCTGGCCGGGCAAATTGGCATAGGGCTTGGAGGTCACGATGGTAACGGTATTGGCGGCATCATCGGCAGTCACCTCCGCCTCATATTCCAGGTATTTCTGAGGCTTGGCAGAACCGCCGGGACCCACCTCTTTCAGGTAATCAAAATAGGCCTTTACGCTGGAGGGAGTAAGGGGGCAGCCATCGGAAAATTTGATGTCCTTTTTCAGGGTAATGACCCACTGGGTGTGTTCGTCATTGACCGTATAGCTCTCCGCCAGCCATGGCTCCACATTCATATTGTCGTCAAATCGAAACAGTGCTTCACTGATGCCATAGCGCATACAGTTCCAGGAGGAACTGATGGCCATAGCCGTGTTGACGGACCCGTCATCATACATCTGACAGCCGAAGTTCAGTACCTTTTGGGATGTCTCCTCTTTGGCATCCTCCTGCTTCCCGGCGCAGCCGGAGAGCAGCAATGCAGCGCACAGGAGCAACGCCATCCATGTTTTCCGATGTTTCATACCTTATCATCCTTTCATAACTTGTTCCCAAAATACGGCGCAAAAAAAGCCGGACTTCCGTCCGACTAAAAAAACATACGCAAAGGAGACACCGCCAAAAATGGCAACAGCTACATTTTGCAGAATGATCCCTGTCCGACGCAAGTGCATTCTCAAAAATAAGCAGGTCTCCTGACTTAAGTTACGTCCGCAGCGCCTTCCCAAAAAATCAGTGGCATCATGCTGCATCCTGGCTATCACAGTGACGGGATCGTCCCGGAATCACACCGGCTTCCCTTTTCATCGGGCAAACGCCCGAACTTATTTTCAGCGGCCAAAAGGCCGACTTTGTGAACTTTTCATTATTATTGCATAACATATTCGTCCTGTCAACAAAATAATGATAGAATTAAATACATTTTTATTTGAAAATGCCAAAACCCAGAAAGCAGACCCCAACGATATGAAAAAGTCCGGATTTTTCATGTACGGGTAAGACTACAGGACTCGATGGCCGCTTTGCCCCCGGCAAAGCGTATGGTTGCCACCAGTTTTTGAACTGGTGGCCGCAAGATGCCAATGGCTTCTTGCATTTAGATGGGTTCGAGTCCCGTAGTCTCCACCAAACATAAGAAATCCGAACTTCTTCCCTGTGGGGGATGGGTTCGGGTTTTTGTTAATATCAGGGATATTTCCTATTAAATACCGATTGGAAATCCAGACGGCGTAACCCAAGCAAACAAGTTTTTGACCAAAGTGCCCCCAAAATGATTCCAAATAGCAAATCGTACTATTCCAAGAAACACCTAAAAGTTAGAAAAATACCCGGTATTCAGCCAGAATACCGGGTATTTTGCAGTTGCGAGCACATGACTCAAGCCTATGACCTCTGGTTTATGAGCTGCTTTTTTGAAAAAACAGAGTTAAATAGTTGAAATAGATTTTGTATCTTTGAAAATACTGCGTTTTTTATCACAAAAGCTCACATGGCTCTGCCAGATTTTGTATAATCTATCCCAACAAAATTAGGGAAAAAGCTTGGTAAACCAAGAAATCCTATTTTATATTTTCGTGCATCTATTATACATGCACTTTTCTGGGATTCTGATAATTAAAAAGTTACATTATAGGACTTATTAAAAAGTCATTGAGTAGCACTTGTAATCGTATTCCCCGAAGATTCTCTTGATAGATGGCGCCCGCCAGGTTAGCAAGACATATGTTATCTGGCATGTTGGGGAAAAGCTGTTCTCAAACTATATTGTGTCCAATATGGTGGAGGACTCGCTGAGGACAAGGTTGTCTGCCGAAGCCAAATCGGTAGAAGATTTCTATTTGCAGGCCAGTGTGCTCCAAGGGAATGTGGTATAATGATTTTGGACAACTCATCAAATGACAAAAAGGAGAGAAACGAGATGCCCAATCCATGCTGGAGGGGATACATGCTTTGGCCTGTGCCAAGACATTAGCTGAGCTCCTGGTTTCTCCAAGACCGGAAGCATAAAAGCGCCCAACTCCTTCTCCGCACCAGATTACCATACAGCCGGAGTCAGCCATGATTCGAATTGCTGCATGGGTCACGTTCGTTCCTGGCCCCAGCAGCAAACAGGTCACACCAGATACGGGAATCGGCATTCTGCCCTCGGCAGAAATGGACACAATGGCATTATCGCCCTTCTCAATGACGGCATGCTCAACGTAAAGGTAAGAAATACTGTCTCGGAACCTTGACAATTCATGGTAATTAAAGATATGACTTCCTTTCATCTAATATTGTCCCAATATGTGTGGAGTAGATTGCTTGTACGCCAAACCTAGGGGTTCATCATCGGTTCATCCCCACATGTGTGGGGTAGATGTATTTGCAAGGGCTTCCTGATAAGGAAACAAAAATCCGGCTGCCGGAGCAGGCCAGAATTTTTGATTCCTATGTCTGTGATTGCTGCGGTGAGACGACCGGCGCAAACTGGATTCGGCTGTCCGGTGACAAAAAGCTGTGCTTGGACTGCTATGAGACGTATGGCCGATTTGACGTTTGAACGTTTTTCGGTTGACCACAAATATGACCCTTTACAGCTTGGACAGGCAATAAAACAATAGACTGACTGATACGAAATTCTACGGATTCTAAACGTATAATTACAGATTTATACGAAAAATATTTCTAAAAACGTGATTGCCAGACTTCGAATCCACCTTCCCCCACCAATCCCGAACACGAAAGTGTTCGGGATTTTTTATATCGATCACCCCTGCCAGCATGGCTGGTAGGGGGTGATTTTTTTGCGTATCCGTTATCCGCAGCGTTGCTGCTTCATGCTGGAAAGCTCCTGGCGGATGAAGAGGATGGAGAAGAGGAGACCGACAAGGTCCGCTGCGGGGGGCAGCCCAGAGGATCCCGTCCAGCCCGAGCCGGAGCGGAAGCAGGACCGTAAACGGAACAAACGCGATCACGTCCCGGATGAGCGAGAGCAGAGTCGCCCGGACAGCGCTACCGAGGGACTGCAGGAAGATGGCCGCTGATTTCTGCACCAGCGTGAATAAGATCAGCAGCAGATAGATGCGCAGCGCCCTTGCGCCAAATTCCATATAGAGCGCCGGGTCCTGTGAATTTGTCCCGAAAATGCCGATGATCTGCGCCGGGATCGTCTGGAATAAAACTGTTGCAACGATGCCGATGCACAGCACGCTCCGCATGACCATGCGAGCAGCTTCCGCACGCGGTCATACCGCCCCGCGCCATAATTGAAGCCGAAAATGGGCTGGCAGCCGGCGGAGATCCCGACCGCCAGATTCACTGCGATGGTAAAGACCTTCATCACCATGCCGATGATCGCCTGCGGGTCGTTTGCGCCGTATTTGCTCTGCGCGCCGTATTTTGCGAGCATGTTCATGGAAACGATCGTGATGGCGGAGCCG
>VOFK01002156.1_pt1 | contig 27690 bp, 32 predicted proteins | sample 5384121 | NCBI WGS metagenome assembly VOFK01 (sample SAMN12384730, study PRJNA508395) | human gut metagenome | isolation source: healthy gut J | host: Homo sapiens | reverse complement strand
TGGAGCTTGTCGGGGATCGGAGTAGTAGTGGGCTTATTTCATCCATTGCCGATATGTCCCCACAACCACGTAATCTGTCTCGGCATAGAGCGGCCTGGTGTTTGTAAGGCGCCAATGTCCATGTTGCCGGTGCCGCCATTTGGTCTGTCACGCATTGTGAAAGTCCACATCCGTCATCGTGCTTTCACAGCCTTTTTCAGCTCCGACTGCTGAACCTTGTTGTCTCATCAATTATGAGAAGCGTCTCAGATAGAGCGTGATGAGTTATTATTGCCGCCGTCAACAGTACCAGCAAGAGCGAGCTGTTGGGTCCCCATCCGTTATAGTACCGGTTAAAATGTCCTTGTTGGTTTATGAACAGAGTGCCACTGTCGACAGACAATATTTATCAACCACTGCGAGTATCAGCACAAGTCTATTTACGCCATTCTTTAGCAACCTCACGCTGCTTGAAAATATCCATTGTGCTCCAGATGAAATATTACGTATTGCTCATCTGGAGCACAATGGATATATTTTCAAGCAGCGCGAGTTGCTAAAAAGAAGGGAGATGTATTTAATGAAATTAAAAGACTTATTGCTGCGATACTCGCAGTTATCATGTGTCTGTCGGCAATGGCACTCCTGAGAGTTCATGCGGCAACAGCAAGCAAAAGCGTGACGACGCTTCTAGAGTAACGGTTCAGATAGGACCCTAAATTGAAACGCTCGATCCCGCTCTTAACAGTACTGTTGACGGCGGCAATATGCTCATCACGCTCTATGAGACGCTTCTCATAATTGATGAGGACAACAAGGTTCAGCCCGGTCAGGCTGAAAAGTACACTGTAAGCGATGACGGTCTTACTTGGACTTTCACAATGCGTGACGGTCTTAAATGGTCAGACGGTACCGACCTTAACGCTAAGGACTTTGAGTACACCTTTAAGCGCCTTTTACAAACACAGAGCTTGCCGCTCCCTATGCCGAGACCGTTATCGGTATGGTTGAGGGCTATCAGGACGCTATCGGCAATCCGGATGAAGACGGTAAGCCCACTACTACTCCCGATCCCGACAAGCTCAACGTTGTAGCAAGCGATGACGGCAAAACTCTTACAGTCAAGCTTGCTTACCCCTGCTCTTACTTTGACAAAATCGTTGCATTCGGCACTATGAGCCCCGTACAGAAGGCTACCGTTGAAGCTAACGGTGACTCTTGGGCTACAAAACCCGATACTTATGTCTGCAACGGTCCGTACATGATTACCGAATGGACTCCCGGCGAGCGCATTGTATGCAAAAAGAACCCGAACTACAAAGGTGGTTGGGATTCAAAGCGCATAGTTAACAACAAGCTCACATTCTTGCTTCTCGAAAACTCAAGTGCTTCCTTCACCGCATACAACAGCGGCGAGGCTCAGCTCATTAAGGATGTTCCCACCGAGGAAATCCCCGACTCTCAAGAAGGCTGCTGACGGCGGAGAATTCTATGTTGACACCAATCTCGGCACCTACTATCTCAGCATGAACCTTAACAAGGCTCCCTTCAACAACAAGAATGTCCGCAAGGCTCTTAACCTTGCAATTGACCGCGACTACATTGCAAACACCATAATGCAGGGCACATACTCCCCCGCCTATAACTTTGCAGGTCCCGGTGTTGTTGATAACGAGGGTATGTTCTTCGATAACGCAGTTAAGGAAAACGGCGGAGAGACCTATATCAGCAAGGATTATCAGGCTAATCTCGAGGAGGCTAAAAAGGCTCGCAGAGGCAGGATATCCCGACGGTAAGGGGCTTCCCGACCATCACCTACTCAACAAACGATGCAGGTTACCACAAGGCTGTTGCAGAGTATCTCCAGAGTGCTTATGCTCAGCTCGGTATCACTATGAAGATTGACATTGTTGAATGGTCTTCATTCACTCCTCAGCGTCGTGCAGGCAATTACGATATGGCTCGCAACGGCTGGGTAATGGACTATAATGACGCCTCAAATATACTTGAGCTCTTCGTTTCTACCAACGGCAACAACGACGGTAAATACAACAGCGCTGCTTTTGACGCTGACATTGCTAACTCTAAGGTTGCAGACTCCGCAGCTCACTTTGCGGCTCTCCACGCGGCCGAAAAGACCATGATGGAAGATTACGCCTGCATCCCCGTTGCTTATTACAATGACTTCTGGCTCCAGAAGCCCGAGCTTAAGGGCGTATGGCACAGCCCGTACGGCTATTGGTACTTCCAGTATGCTACCCTTGAGAAGTAATTTCTCTTAAGACACTAAGCACAAAAACAGATCGCCCGTATCGTTTAAGGTACGGGCGGTTTTTATATGCTTGAAAAGATAATAGCCGTATGTTAAAATCATTTTGTACCGAAAAGGCATAATTTTTTCAGATAGGAATGAATAAGATGAGTGTTATTGACAGATTTTTAAGATACGTCGAATTCGAAACGACCTCAAACGAAAACAACAGCGAGAGCATACCGTCAACGGAAAACAAACAGTTCTTGCGGATTACCTTGTAAAAGAGCTGAAAAGCATAGGTGTAAGTGACGCTTATCGTGATAAATACGGTTATGTTTACGGACATATACCTGCGACAAAAGGATTTGAGAAGCTTCCCAAAATCGGATTGATTTCTCATATGGACACGTCTCCCGATGTCAGCGGAAAAGACGTCAAAGCAAAAATAATAAAATTTGACGGCACAAATGCGCCGATGATAGATGCCAAATATTCGGGAGAGATATTATAGTTACCGACCGAACAACGCTTCTCGGCGCGGATTGACAAGGCCGGTGTTGCCGAAATAATCGAGGCGTGCCGCGAAATTTGCGATGACGCAGAGCTTTGCCACGGCAAAATTTCAATTTGTTTTACACCCGATGAAGAAATAGGCAGAGGTGCCGACAAGTTCGATTTTGAAACTTTCGACGCGGATTTTGCATATACCGTTGACGGCGGAGAGCTTGGCGGAATAGAATATGAAAACTTCAACGCGGCAGGTGCAAAAATAACCTTCAACGGAGTCAACACGCATCCCGGCTCGGCTAAAAACAAGATGAAAAACGCTGTTTTGTATCTTGCTGAATTTATAAATATGCTTCCTGCCGCCGAAGCTCCCGCGCACACCGAAAATCGCGAGGGATTTTATCACGTTTCATCGGTTAACGGCAACGAGAGCAAGGCAACTCTTCATATGATAATCAGAGATCACAACAAGCAAAGCTTTGCAAAGCGCACGGAATTTATTACCGTACTTGTTGAATTTTTTTCAACCGCAAATATGGGAGAAAACACGGTTTCAGCTGAAATTAAAGACAGCTATTACAATATGCTTGATGTCATTAAAGAGCATATAGACATAGTAGAACGAGCAAAAAAAGCAATGCGTAAAGCCGGTGTGGAGCCGCAAATTACACCGATACGCGGCGGAACCGACGGTGCAAGGCTTTCGTTTGAGGGTCTGCCCTGCCCCAACCTTTCAACCGGTGGAATGAACTTCCACAGTATTTATGAGGCAATACCTGTAAATGCTATGCTCAAGATGGTTGAGGTCATTAAAAACTTAGTAAGCGAATAATTGAATAAAGAAAAAGTCCCGTGAAGTTTACTCTCCTTCACGGGACTGCTTTTATGTATTATTTTTATAACTGCGGTATTCTCTTTCTATCCAAGCCATTAACAGATTAACTATCCGCCTTTGCTCGTCATAAGACAATTCTCTGCCCTTTTCTACATGATACCACTTATTTAAACACCCTCGACAGCAGCAGGCGCAGGCATGCTGAGCCTTAAACACGGGGTGACCGCGCATCGGCGTTTGCTTGCCGTCGTTTGGTATAACCGCCGGTGCAAGACGTTTTTTTATAAAATCCTCCGCATGGCTTTTTACGGTATCCAAGCCTTTTTTGTCGATATAATTTATGTCCTCATCGGACAGATGAAATTTAGCTCTGAAAGCAGATTTTTGAAGCCTTGAGAGTGCTTCGTCAACAGTCAACCGAAAACTCCTCTTTTCAGTAAAAATCAAGATAAGCATACACCATTTTTACTGCTTTTGCAATGACTCGTTTTTTGCTCGACAGCAGAATACTATCTTGACAGCTTCACTTTTTTCATCATAACAGCCGAATACACAAATACAACGGCTTCTGTTATAGGCATTGCCCACCAAACTGCATTTCCGCCGAAAGCAACAGGCAATAAAGTATCAGAGCACCGCTTATTACAATACCTCTTGCAACGGATGCGATAAGTGATATCTTGGCTCTCATAATAGCCTGGAAATAGTACGTTGAATAGATATTGAACGGCAGCAGTATAAATGAAATCGCATAAATTCTGATTATTCCGGGAGCTATTGACAGCACCTCGGGGAGTGGGCGTCATAAACAGCTTTATAAACACCTGCGGCATAGCCATAGAAAGAACCGTCCAAATTGCTCCGAAAACGGCGGCGGTTATGATATTGTACTTAAGCATTGTCTTAATTCTGTCTGTAAGTCCGGCACCGAAATTACGCGAAATTACAGGCTGTGCCGCCTGACCTATACCGTAAGAGCAGCACTGTACAAGAGTGCCTACAACAACTATTACCCGTAAACCGCAAGTGCGTCCGTACCGAGATACTCCATTACGCGGCGGTTAAACAGCATTGTGGTTGGCGCCCATTGCCACGTCAACTATAAATGAAGAAAATCCGTTGACGCTTATCATTTTAAAAGCTGTTAAGTATTTTAGAGTGCCCTTTCGCGAATAGACATTACCCCTTTATATTAAAACATTCGACTGCAAATCGGCCAACCGATGCGAAAAAGGCTGTCTGCCCAACAAACGCCTCAACTTGCCGGAGCAAAAAGTTGTGGAGTCGAAGTCGGAAGTAGCCAGACAGGTTTTCAAGGCAACAGCAAGATAATTATACCGCACCATACTATCTTTGGTCCTTTCCATTCTCTGTAATGCCTATGCTTTCATCCAGCGCGGCGCCATCACTACGGAATCGCTGTGAGTGCTGAAAAAGAATCGAATTCCTGCATTTCAAAAAAACTCTGCCACTGCCGCCTTTATAAGTACAGGCACCCGGCAATGCCACTGCCAAACATAGAAAGATTAAGATAAGAATCCTGTTTTCCTTACCAACCTGCATCGCATATACCTTATTTTTACCGTCACCATAGTAGCTCCAAATCCATACTCCTGAAAGGAAGCATCCTGCGTCTTACAAGCCGGATATTTCCGTTTCAGCTCATCCAGCAACGCTTTTACGAAGCACACCGTCACCCTTGCCGTGAATAAAGACTCATGCGTTGTTCACGTTTATTCTTGTACTGTTCCATTACTTCACGAAACTTGTCCAACTGGTAGTTCAGCATCTCCCTATTGCTCATGCCATGCGTATCATCCAGCAACTCACCGATGTGCAAATCCACTTCGATAATCTCATTTTTCCCTCCCCGCTTAACGATAGTCCGGGGGGCGGAAGATGTTCCACTGTTTTCTTTTTTTCATCAGAGCATCCTGTAAGTCCTCAGCCGACACATAAACCTGCCTGGCGGGAGCATCATTCTTCACCACATCGTACACCAGCGCCGGAGTCTCAAAGAAATCAGTCTGCCGGAAAGTATGCAGTTTATAGAACTTCACCGTATCAATACGAATCTCCACATTAACAGCCGGCTTCATGGCAAAAGCACGATTATCCTTGAAAGCGACCAACTGCACAGCCACGTGCTCCCCTGTCATTCAGTTCCGACTTCTCGAATTCCTCCAACAGGAACTTCGTATTCGGTTCCAACAGTCCATGAGAACGAGTAGTCCACGATTTACCCTCAGCACTCAAATACGTATAATACATATAATAATTGCTATCGTTCACCAGATAAGCCTCAAACGGAGTAGTGCTTACCGCTTTGATATCTTCCGGAACAAAGGCAAGATATACATTCAGCACATCGCCGCCTTTCACTTCCGGTTGCCGATAAACGGACACCTGCGGCTTCACCGGATGCTCTGCTTTCCACCCGGAACCAAGAGCGGAAGAGGATGATGCTTCCGTTGTTGCGGCATCCGTACGCGCCGCCGATTGATTCTCCATTCTTTTCTTGGCAGCCCTGGCAGCCGGAGTGGGAACATTATAGTCGTCCGTTTCAATCACCACACACTCACGCACCGGCATCGGGATGTCAAAGCCGTCGGCATCTTCCACCAATACAATGTCTTTTTCCTGAAATCCCGTCACAACACCGCCGCCTACTTCGCTGAGGAAGCGCACTTTATCTCCGATTTTCATAATCTCCTATATCTGTCTTTCATTATACATTATCCGGAGGATGCCTCAAAACCATGACAGGCACACTGTCGCGGCGTCCTCTGTTATCTCTCGCAAAGTTAGAAATTATTTAATGATTACATGCATACATGCTTTTTTTGTATCGCAAAGTTCTCATTCTTGCCACACGAACTCAAAACAGGGGCTGCTTATCATCCGAATCTTCCCAAATATCCGTACCTTTGCAGTCTCCAATTCAAGAAAGATATGAAAGAAGATCCCAGACATATTAGAATCAGCGAATTCAATTACCCGCTGCCGGATGAACGCATCGCCAAATTCCCGCTGCCGGTGCGTGACCAATCCAAGCTGCTGTTATATCGCCACGGCGAAGTTACCGAAGATATGTTCACTTCCCTGCCCGACTATCTGCCGGCAAACAGCCTGATAATTTTCAATAATACCAAAGTTATTCAGGCGCGTCTGCACTTCCATAAAGAAACGGGGGCGCTTATCGAGGTGTTCTGTCTCGAACCTATCCGTCCCAATGACTATGCCCTCAATTTCCAGCAAACGGAACATGCCGCCTGGCTCTGCATGATAGGAAATCTGAAGAAATGGAAAGAAGGTGCGCTCAAACGTGAGATAACCGTGAAAGGAAAGCCGCTTACCCTGACCGCCGAACGCGGTGCGTGCCATGGAACCAGCCATTGGGTGGATTTCCGCTGGAACAATCCGGAAATAACATTTGCCGATATTCTCGAAGTGTTCGGAGAACTGCCCATCCCCCCCTACCTGAACCGGGAGACGCAGGAGAGTGACAAGGAGACTTACCAGACCGTTTACTCCAAAATTAAAGGCTCGGTAGCCGCACCGACAGCCGGACTGCACTTCACGCCACGCGTTCTGGACGCCTTGCGCAAGAAAGGTGTGGAACTGGAAGAACTGACCCTGCACGTAGGGGCCGGAACCTTCAAGCCGGTCAAAAGTGAAGAGATAGAAGGGCACGAGATGCACACAGAATACATATCCGTCAGCCGCAACACGCTGGAAAAGCTGATAGCCCATGAGGGAAAAGCCGTTGCAGTGGGAACGACCTCCGTACGTACTCTGGAGAGCCTCTACCACATAGGCGTCACTCTGCTGCACAGTCCTAACGCCACAGAAGAGGAATTGCACGTAAAGCAATGGCAACCCTATGAAACAGCGCTTGAAACAGCAGCAACATTTCGCCCGTAGATGCTTTGCAGGCAATCATAGCCTACCTCGACCGGCATCACATGGAAACGTTGCATTCCAGCACGCAAATCATCATTGCTCCGGGATACGAATATAGAATCGTAAAAGCCATGGTTACCAACTTCCACCAGCCGCAAAGCACATTGCTGCTGCTTGTCTCAGCGTTTCTGCATGGAGATTGGCGCAAGATTTACGATTATGCGCTTGCCCATGATTTCCGATTTTTGAGTTACGGTGATTCGTCTTTGCTGATACCGTAACTATTCTCGGAGAATGCACCATTTTCATCGATAAAACCAACAAAAAGCTCAGAATTAATGAATAGCGACAATAACCAGGGAAATGTTTCCTCTTGTTGACGAGCAGGGAAACATCATAGGCGCAGCCACCCGCGGCGAGTGCCACAGCGGAAGCAAACTTTTGCACCCGTGTAGTCCACCTGCATGTATTCAACTCCCAAGGAGAATTATACCTGCAAAAACGTCCCGAATGGAAGGACATACAACCCGGCAAATGGGATACCTCGGTAGGCGGGCACGTAGATTTAGGCGAAAGCGTAGAAATGGCACTGAAACGGGAAGTGCGCGAAGGAATTAGGGATAACCGACTTCGCACCGGAAACCGTTACCAGCTATGTCTTTGAATCCGCACGCGAGAAAGAGCTTGTCTTTGTGCACAAAACCGTATATGACGGAGAAGTACGCCCCAGTGACGAACTGGACGGCGGACGCTTCTGGAGTATGGAGGAGATTAAAGAAAATATAGGGAAAGGGGTATTCACTCCCAACTTCGAGCAAGAGATAGGGAGAATCATTCAACTGTAACATAAAAATACACATGCCGGAAACACAAAGATACAGAGAGTAGACAGCTAAACTCTGTATCTTTGTGTTTCTGTGTTCTAAAGAACGGTACAATTATTTTGCCAAGTCTTCAATTACTTTCATAATCTGCCGACCAATTTCTTCGGCTGCTTCCGGCGTAGCCGCTTCGCTGTAAACGCGAATAATCGGTTCCGTGTTACTCTTGCGCAAATGTACCCATTTGTCGGGAAAGTCAATCTTTACGCCGTCAATATCATTGATTTCTTCGTTCTTATAGATTTCTTTTACTTTGGCAAGGATGGCATCGACATCCGTATCCGGAGTCAGGTCTACACGGTTCTTTGCCATGAAATAGGCCGGATAAGTGGCACGCAATTCGCTAACCTTCTTACCTTCGTGCGCCAGGTGACTGAGGAACAAGGCAATACCTACCAAAGCATCGCGTCCGTAGTGACTGGCAGGATAAATAACTCCACCATTGCCTTCGCCACCGATAACAGCGCCTACCTCTTTCATCTTGGTAGTTACATTCACTTCGCCTACAGCAGAAGCGGAATATTCCTGACCGTACTTACGTGTTACGTCACGCAACGCACGGGTAGAACTCAGGTTGGAAACCGTATTGCCCGGAGTGTGCTTCAGCACATAGTCGGCTACGGTGACCAACGTATATTCTTCACCATACATCTTGCCGTCTTCACAAATCATGGCCAAACGGTCTACATCCGGGTCTACCACAAAAGCAACATCGGCTTTACCGCCTTTCATCAGCTCCATAATGTCGCCCAAGTTCTTCTCCAAAGGTTCGGGATTATGCTGGAAGTTACCGGTGGGCTCGCAGTAGAGTTTTTCCACATGCTTCACCCAAGTTGCTCCAACAGTTGCGGAAGAATGATTCCTCCGACACGGAATTGACACAGTCAATGGCTACGCGGAAACCGGCTTTCCTGATGGCTTCCACATCCACCAAGTCGAGTGCCAGCACACTGTCGATATGTTTCTGATTATACGTCAGGTCTTTGCGATAAGAGCCGAGTTTATCCACTTCGGCAAAGTCAAAGGCTTCGGCCTCAGCGATACGGAGCACTTCGTTGCCCTCCTCCTTATTCAGGAATTCCCCCTTTTCATTCAGGAGTTTCAAGGCATTCCATTGCTTGGGGTTGTGGGAAAGCGGTCAGATGATACCCCCGCTGGCTCCTTCCATGGTCACTGCCAATTCAGTGGTAGGAGTAGATGCCAGGTCGATGTCCACAACATCCCAGCCCATACCCATAAGAGTACCCACTACTACGTTCTTCACCATTTCGCCTGAGATGCGGGCATCGCGGCCCACTACGATTTTGTTGCTTTTTACTGTACACGTTTTACGGATAAGCGTAGCGTATGCCGAAGTAAACTTCACAATGTCGAGCGGATTCAACCCCTCGCCTGCACCACCGCCTATTGTTCCGCGGATTCCAGAGATAGATTTGATTAGAGTCATAGGTTAATAATTTAAATTTTGGTTAGTTATTTCCAGATCTGATATTTCCGGATATCGTAATAATAAGGATAGACATACTGCATGGCTGTCTGATGCCCCATCTTGGAAGGAACAATCAGTTTGCACATGAGCCATGTCACGAACATAGCTCAACGGGACGAGCCAGCCTGCCGGAACTGCCGGTGATGAGTAATAGGTCATCATATATCCTTGCAGGAAAGTCCCCGCAATGGATGATGAGGTCACCGTATAGCGGAACTCGTCTACCGTCTCTGCGGCAGCCAGATTGGACAATGTGGTGTCTTTGTCAAGAATGCTATATTCCATGAAGCGCACCAGCACCTGGTCGTTGCTCTTCACCGTATCAGCCTTGTTTTTCGATCCCTTATCAACAATCTGCATGTACACCCCGCTGGTGAAGCTGCACATACTCATCCACAGCATCTCCCCCTGTCCTTGCACTTTGTCGTGGAATCTTGCCCGTAGAACTCCGACTGCGAGATCACCTTTTTATGTTCCGGTCTTTGATAAAATCATTTATACCGTCTTTTTTCCTCTTCCAGCATCTCTGCATAGGTTTTGCTGTTGTCACAGGCCTGAAAGCCCAAACTGAGTGCCAATAAGGACAAAAAGAAATAAAGTAAGTTTCTTCATTTCTGCTATTTAGTAATTTCGTAAAAATGTACGGTCCGGTTCACGTACAGATTATTGCACACTCATAACGTTTATTTCAAACCGCACTTATGTAATCTGAGTTAAAAACGTGGCAAAGATAATATTTCTTTTTTATCTGACGGTATTTCCTTACAAATTCTTCCGACAGTTTACAAAAAGCTTTAAATTTAGATTACAATTGATTGGCAAAAGTTACTTTTATTCACTATTCAACCCTCCACCGCCCAACGCCGGACACTTCATCACAGAGAGAAGCGATGCAGATTATTACAGTCATAATGGGAGCCTGTTTCAGTCGTATTGGGAATGCGGTTCGGCTGTATTGGGAACCCCTTTCACTTGTATTGGGAACATGGTTCCCTCGCATACTAAAGACAGCGGGAGTTATAGTCCCAGCACATGAAAAGTAGATGGGACTACCTTGCTGCTGTCACACAAGCACTTAGCTTAGGATTAAAAACACAAGGAACGCTGTGCATCGCCTTCAGCTGGCAAGCCTACCGTTATCATATCCCGAAAAAGGGCAGGCAGAGCAAGCGAACAACTATTTACGTAAACCATTACGTGCTTTTTCAGGAGTGTCCAAGGGCGACCCGGTTCATTTACTGCATACATTTGTCGCATAATCTTAAAACACAAAGTTATGCAATACCATGAAATTGGAAAAACAGGGATGAAAGTTTCTTCCCTCAGTTTCGGAGCTTCTTCTTTGGGAGGGGTTTTCCACGATATCAAAGAAAAAAGAAGGCATCACAGCCGTATTCCCACAGCAATCGAATCAGGCATCAACTTCATCGATGTATCCCCCTTACTACGGACACTACAAAGCCGAGACTGTTTTGTTGGAAAAGCCTTGAAAGACATTCCACGCGACCGCTACTATCTTTCAACCAAAGTGGGACGATACGGGAAAGACGGAGTCAATACCTGGGACTATTCCGCCAAACGCGCAACGGAAAGCGTCTACGAAAGCATGGAACGGCTGAACATCGACTTCATCGACCTGATTAACGTGCACGACATTGAGTTTGCCGACCTGAATCAGGTGGTCAGCGAAACCCCTGCCGGCATTGGTGGAACTGCGTGAGAAAGGAGTCGTAGGGCATGTCGGCATCACAGATTTGCAACTGGAGAATCTGAAATGGGTGATAGACCATTCCCCCGCCGGAACGGTGGAGTCCGTACTCAACTTCTGCCACTACTGCCTGTGCGATGACAAGTTGGTGGACTTTCTGGATTATTTCGAGGAAAAAGGAATCGGCATAATAAACGCTTCCCCGCTCTCCATGGGACTACTGACCGAACGCGGCGCTCCTGCCTGGCATCCGGCTCCCAAGTCGTTGGCCGCCGCCTGCCGGAAAGCGGTGCAGCATTGCAAGGCAAAGAACTATCCGATAGAAAAGCTCGCCATGCAATTCTCCGTCAGCAACCCGCGTATAGCAACCACCCTGTTCAGCACCGCCAATCCCCAAAAATGTGAAGAACAACATCGCATTCATCGAAGCTCCGATGGACGAGGAACTGGTGCGCGAAGTCAGAGAGATTATCGGAGACCAGCAACGGGTAAGTTGGGCAAACTCTTAATACAGGCTCATCATGAACTACACAATCATCGACGCACATGCCCACTTGTGGCTGCGACAGGACACAACAGTGGATGGCCTCCCCATTCGGACGCTGGAGAACGGCCGTTCCCTGTTCATGGGCGAAATACGCCAAATGCTTCCCCCTTTCATGGTGGACGGGGTGAACAGCGCAGAGGTTTTTCCTCTCAAACATGGACTATGCGCAAGTATCCGCCGCAGTAATCACGCAAGAATTCATCGACGGCATACAAAATGACTATCTCAAGGAGGTTGCCACCCGCTATCCCGACCGCTTTTTCGTCTGCGGCATGTGCGAGTTCCGCAAGCCCGGCTATTTTAAACAAGCCGAACAGCTGATAGACAACAACTTCAAGGCCATCAAGATTCCTGCACACCGCCTGTTGCTCAAAGAGGGACGGGTGATGCTGAACTGCGAAGAAATGATGCAGATGTTCGGATTGATGGAAGAACGGAACATCATCCTGTCCATAGACCTCGCGGAAGGAAGCACCCAGATTGCCGAAATGGAGGAGATCATCGCACAATATCCCCGCCTGAAGATTGCAATCGGACACTTTGGCATGGTCACCCTGCCCGAATGGAAACAGCAGATCCTGCTGGCACGCCATCCCAACGTAATGATCGAATCGGGCGGCATCACATGGCTTTTCAACGAAAAGAGTTCTATCCCTTCAAAGGAGCAGTGAAGGCCATCCGCGAAGCAGCCGACCTGGTAGGAATGGAGAAACTGATGTGGGGGTCGGACTATCCGCGCACGATTACCGCCATCACCTACAAAATGTCTTACGATTTCATCACGAAATCTCCCGAACTGACAGAGTCGGAGAAAGCCCTCTTCTTAGGAGAGAACGCCCGTAACTTTTACGGCTTCAGCAACTTGCACACTCTGCCTTATATCAAGAACATGTCCGAGTAAATAAAAGTAATACCATGAAAAAAAATAAATACATCGTTCCACTCATACTGGTTTTCAGCCTCTTCTTCCTGTGGGCCATCAGCAGCAACCTGCTGCCTACCATGATCCGGCAATGATGAAAACCTGCGAACTGAACACGTTCGAAGCATCGTTCACCGAAACCGCCTATTGGCTGGCCTATTTCATATTCCCCATACCGATTGCCATGTTTATGAAGAAATACAGCTACAAAGCCGGTATCATATTCGGACTGCTCCTGGCAGCAGGCGGCGGACTGCTCTTTTTCCCGGCAGCCATGCTGAAAGAATACTGGGCCTATCTCTGTATTTTCTTTATCATCGCCACCGGAATGTGCTTCCTCGAAACGGCTGCCAACCCATATGTAACCGCGTTGGGAGACCCGAAAACAGCCCCCCGCCGCCTGAACCTGGCACAGTCGTTCAACGGACTCGGAGCATTCATCTCCGCCATGTTCCTGAGCAAACTCATTCTCAGCGGAACGCATTACACGCGTGAGACGCTTCCAATGGATTATCCGGGCGGCTGGCAAGCCTATATACAGGTGGAAACAGACGCCATGAAATTTCCCCCTATCTGGTACTGGCCCTGTTACTGATTGCCATAGCCGTAATATTCGTGTTCTCCAAACTGCCGAAAATAGGCGACGAAGAAACAAGGCAAACGCATCCGGGGAGAAACTGATTGACTTCGGAGTGTTGAAACATTCGCATCTGCGCTGGGGTGTCATCGCACAATTCTTCTATAACGGAGGGCAGACGGCTATCAACAGTCTCTTTCTGGTGTACTGCTGCTCCTATGCCGGACTGGAGGAAGATACCGCCACCACATTCTTCGGGCTTTATATGCTCGCCTTCCTGCTGGGACGGTGGATAGGTACAGGACTCATGGTGAAATTCCGCCCTCAGGACATGTTGGCGGTCTATGCCGTAATCAACATCATATTATGCGGGGTGGTGGCAATCTTCGGCGGTATGGTAGGACTATATGCCATGTTGCTCATCTCCTTCTTCATGTCCATTATGTATCCCACACAGTTCTCGCTGGCACTTACCGGACTCGGCAACCAGACCAAAAGCGGTTCCGCCTTTCTGGTAATGTCCATCGTAGGCAACGCATGCCTGCCCCAGCTGACCGCCTACTTCATGCACGTAAATGAAGAGGTCTATCACCTGGCATATGTCATCCCTATGCTGTGCTTCGTATTCTCAAGCGCATACTACGGATGGAAGAAATACAAGGTTGTTGACTGAAAAGTTAAGCAGTGTCTGATTATTACTTAATTACAGTGTCTAATTATTACTATATAATAAAATGAAAGCAGTTCAAATTACAGCCCCTTCTGAGATGAGGGTGGTTGAGGTAGAAAAACCGGCGGTAAGTACCGGAGAAGTATTAGTAAAAATAAAAATATGTGGGCTTTTGCGGCTCGGACCTGAATACATTTGCCGGACGCAACCCTATGGTAAAAAGCTCCCCGTCATTCCGGGACACGAAGTAGGCGCTATCATCGAAGAGGTGGGACCGGGCGTTCCCGCGGAATTAAAGAAAGGCATGAATGTGACCCTGAATCCCTACACCAACTGCGGAAAATGTGCTTCCTGCCGTTCGGGACGCGTCAATGCCTGCGAGCATAACGAAACACTGGGGAGTACAGCGCAACGGAGTAATGTGCGAATACGCAGTATTGCCTTGGAGCAAAATTATCCCGGCAGGTGATATCACTCCTCGCGATTGTGCATTGATAGAGCCGATGAGCGTAGGCTTCCATGCCGTATCCAGAGGACAAATCACAGACAATGAGTATGTCATGGTTATCGGCTGCGGCATGATCGGCATCGGCGCCATTGTTCGCGCAGCTCTGAGGGGAGCAAAAGTCATCGCAGTGGACTTGGACAATGAAAAACTCGAACTCGCCAAAAAGGGTGGGCGCTTCTTATGTCATCAACTCCAAAACAGAGAATGTGCACGAACGCATGCTGGACATAACAGAAGGTTTTGGCGCTGACGTAGTCATAGAAGCTGTCGGAAGCCCTGTGACATACGTAATGGCAGTGGATGAAGTCGCTTTCACAGGAAGGGTAGTCTGCATCGGTTATGCCAAAAGCGAAGTTGCTTTCCAAACCAAGTACTTCGTCCAAAAGGAGATTGATATTCGCGGTTCGCGCAATGCATTGCCGGCAGACTTCCGCGCAGTAATCAACTATATGAAATCGGGCAACTGTCCGATAGAGGAACTGATTTCCAAAATCGTATCTCCCGAAAACGCATTGAATGCAATGGAAGAATGGGCAGCAGCCCCCGGAAAGGTGTTCCGGATATTGGTTCAATTATAATCTGTTCAAATAAAATCCCTTGATTTACTTTTCCGTATGCAAACAGAAATTTAAATCAAGGGATTTCAATCTTTTCACTTAAGGATATCTCCGTTTCAACTGTCGCTTTCAGCCTTTGGCGTTAAGCAGCGGTTTGAACTTCTCCAAGGCAAGTTCCAATACTTTTTTAGCCTCCTCCAGCGTTCCATAAAATTCCCCGCCGGAAGCGTTCAAGTGTCCACCGCCGTTAAAGAATTCAGCTGCTAACCGGTTGCAAGGGAAACTTCCAACCGAACGCAAGGATACCTTTATCATAGGTTTCTCCGTATCTTCACGCAAGAAACAAGAGAAAACGACGTTCTTGATGCTCAATGGAATGTTCACAAACCCCTCACTGTCTCCGCGAATATAATTGAAATGACTCTGTTCTTTCTTTGTCAGCGTAATCAAAGGCCTGCACGATGCTCCGGATAGACTTTCATCTGCGACAGCACATGCCCCATAAGACGCAGACGACTTTCGGAATAGGTGTTGTACACTTTCCGGTAAATATCATCCTTGTCGATACCTTTCGAAAGCAACTCACTGATTATAAAATAAATTTCACGGTTATTGGAGTTGTACGTAAAGCCACCCGTATCGGTCATCATACCGGTATAGATACACTCCGCCCCCAACTTCGTGATATCATCGAAATATCCCATACGGCAAATCAAACGGAAAACAAAGCTCGAAGTGGAAGATATTTCGGGATGGGAAATGATAATTCTGCAAAAATCTTCAGGATTCAAATGATGATCTACCAGTATCTTCCGCGCAGGAGAAGCCAACACGGCGTCTGCCATAGCATCGATACGGCTGATAGCGTTGAAATCGAGGCAACAGATGACATCGGCTTCCGCTATCAATTTGTCGGCAAACTCTTTATAACGGTCGTACAGAAGTATATCCTTGCTGCCGGGCATCCAACGCAAAAAATCAGGGAAAGCATTGGGAACAATGACAGTCGCATCCTTGTCCTGCGTATTAAGAAAATGCCACAACCCCAGAGAAGAGCCTACTGCATCTCCGTCGGGAGCCACATGGGCAACAATAACTATTTTATCCGCACGTTCCAGCCACTTGGCAAAGTGGTCTATTTTAGATTGCTCTATTACTTTGGTCAACATATAGTTTATCTGATACTTTTACGATTTTATGTCCAGAACAAACAGAACGGTTCCGTTCATCTGCAACAATTGAAAGGGCAAAAGTACGAAAAAGTTTATGATTTATAATAATATGTGCACAGAACCTTTTTCGGAAAGAGGAAGATAAGGAATTCCCAAACTGATGCAATCATCAATCAGCCTGTTCCGATAATAACCGGAGAGGGACGAATCGACCACTACCGTACCCCACGTCAAATAAAGACGCAAACTCTCTATGCTTCCTTTATATCCTTGGGACACATGCAGATAGTCAATGGTGACTGTTGCACCGGACACTTTATTGCGCCAACGGTCATCGCACAGCAAACAGATGCGTTTTCCGGCATAAAAGACTATCCGGTTACGAACGGAAATATCCGAGCCGAATAATCCCCCTGCAATAACGGCAGGGGCACTCCAGATGCAGGCGATTCCAATAGGGAGAAAGCGCACGCTGCAAATAGGACGTATCGGACAAGCTGTCGGCGCAGACCAGCCATGAACGGGAATTATCCGCCAGGCAATGTACGGAAGGACATCCGCGGACATTATAAAAAAAACAATACTGCGTCGGGGAGCATCCGCTACGGATGAATACGAATGATAAGCAGCGCCAAGCAGCAAGCCTGACAAAGCAATGTAAACATTCAGCGCCGTACGCCTTGCCCAAACGCGGCAGACCAGCAACAGGCAAAAATAAAACAGAACGACGTCCCACATATCAACCCAAACATGATCAATAGAAGCCCAAGGGAGTTGCTCGATCCAACGGAGCGACAGATTCTGCACCCGAACCAATCCTTCCACCATATCCGCAACAACTTGTTGCAAACCGGGAAAAGGAGTCAGTACAAGCAGTACGACAGCAAATTGCATATACAATCAATGACACCAACGGGATCACCCAAAGGTTAGTCAAAAGAAAATGAGTAGAGAATCGAGAGAAATAGAACATAACCAAAGGCGCCGTCCCTACCTGAGCCTGCGACAGAAACAGTTGCCAGCCCCCATATTTTCCGTAGAACCGTATTCTTGACCGACACCAATCCGTACAGTCCGGGTTGCAGAAGCAAGATTGCCGCAACAGCCGAAAAAGACAGTTGAAAACCTACATCAAACAACCATACGGGCTTGAACAACAACATCAGAAAAGCCGTAGCCCCCCAATGTGTTCAAAGCCATCTTGCCGCAAAGGCTGAAAAAAAAGAGTGGAGAGCAACCAGAACGAACACATGATAACGGCACGTATCACAGAAGGAGACAACCCCTAAGTAAGAAAGGCAAATCCCCATAAGAATACGATTACCATTAACAGCAGAAGCGGTTTCAAAGCCCCGCCATCTGTTCCACAATGGAGAAAGGAAAACAGCAGCAAGGCGGAAATGAAGCCAATATGTCCGGAAAGCGCCAGTACATGACTGGCTCCGGCAACCGAGTAGGTTTCAATTATATGCTCACTCAATTCCTCCTTATCGCCCACTGTCAGTGCAGAAAGTACGGCCAGTTCATCTCCTTGCAAACCCATATCCCGATATAAACCGGCTACCCTGTCCCGACAGTCCAAAGCCTGTTGACGAAAAGTAGAAGAGCTGTCACAACCAATCACCCGCCATCGCCCGGCATGCACATAAGCAGTTCCGCACACTCCCTTCCGAAGCAAATAGCGGGCATAATCAAACTCATCCGGATTTCCATTGCTTACCGGTGCAGACAAACGAGTGCGTACCAGCAGCTCGTCCCCCCGCTTCAGGGAACCCGCTGCCGAATCTTTAGGAAAATAGAATAAGAAGACCTTTTCAGAAGAAGTGTGCAAAAGTGTATCGTCCCGCACTTCTCCTTTCAAAACTGCACGAAACAAAATGCTGTTTGTCTTGATTTCAGGTTTCGCAGCAAGAGAAACCTGATAGACGGAAAGGGTTTCCGTATCCGGAAACTGGTATTCAGCCTGTTTTAACTGCAAAGCTGACTAAAGCCCCTCCCAAGACAAAAAGAGAAACAGAACACGACAACTCCATAAAACCGGCAAAGGACATAATACCTCCGGCTAAGGATATACGCCCCTATCAACAATAAAGCTCCTGCCACCCACAAGCCGACAGGTAATATATAAGGATATTTGTCCCCATATACTATTCCACCCGCCAACGGCATCAGGAGTCGCAGGAAAGGATGCCGCTGTAAGCTGTCTGTTATCAATAAATATTACAGATTTCTCAAAGCATGGATCGCTTCTACCGGGTCGGGAGCAGAGAAAATAGCATTACCGGCCACCAAAACATCAGCTCCGGCCGCTACCAGACGGGCGCCGGTCTCCAAGTTTACACCTCCGTCAACCTCTATCAGAGCTTCCGAACCGGTCACCGTTATCAATTCACGCAATTCACGTACCTTATCAATGGTATGCTCAATAAACTTCTGACCGCCAAATCCCGGATTCACACTCATCACCAACACCATATAGACATCATTTATGATATCTCTTAACATAGCCACCGGGTAGCCGGGTTGATAGTAACCGCAGGCAACATTCCCGCTTCACGAATCTGCTGCACCACCCGGTGAAGATGCGGGCAGGCCTCATAGTGTACATTCATTATACGCGCACCCAAAGCCTTTACTTCAGGAATGAACTTCTCCGGCTGTACTATCATCAGATGTACATCCAACGGCTTTTCCGCAAGCTTTGCCACATATTTCAGCACAGGGAAGCCGAAAGATATGTTGGGAACAAACACACCGTCCATAATGTCGATGTGCACCCAGCCGGCTTCACTACCGTTAATCATTTCAATATCATTTGCCAAATATGCAAAGTTGGCAGACAGTATGGAAGGCGATATTATAGGTTTCATAACAGTTATACTCTATCAGGTTACATGAATTACAACAAACAAATATAGCGAAAAAGATTTCAGATAAGTAATTAACGCACCTTGTAATCTTCGGTCAATTTAAAGCCACGCAACAGTTCGTCGGTTTTCAGCCGTTTCTTGCCGGGAAGGCTGCAATGCACGCACACTAATCCAGCCGTCCGTACCGGATATGCGAATGTATGTCTTACCGTCGGTCTGCAAAGTTCCCGGAGAAAACCGATGCAGCTGTTCCATTTTCTCCGTCTCAAAAGATTTTCAGTACCACCACCGTTCCGTCCGGTTGCACCAGTTCCGTCCATGCAGCCGGGTAAGGAGACAAACCACGGATAAAATCATAAATCCGCTTGACAGGCTGGTTCCAGTCGATGCGACAAGTATCCTTGAATATTTTGGGAGCCGGGCGCAATTCGCCCACTACAGCCATTTCTTCCTGCGGAACGGGTTTCACCTTATCTGCAATAATGGCATCCACAGTCTCCGTAACCAGACGTCCGCCAAGCATCATCAACTTATCGTGTACAATACCTACATTGTCCGTATCCGCAATCGGCACACGAACCTGTTGGATGACCTCTCCCGTATCAATCTCATGTTTCAGGAAAAAAGTTGTGATGCCCGTTTCCGTATCACCGTTAATCACCGCCCAATTGATAGGTGCAGCTCCCCGGTACTGCGGCAACAACGAAGCATGCAAATTGAAAGTCCCCAGCCGCGGCATATTCCATACCACCTCCGGCAACATCCTGAAAGCGACCACAATCTGCAAATCCGCATTCAAGGCACACAAAGCCTCAACAAAGGTTTCATCCTTCAGTTTCTCCGGCTGGAGAAGCGGCAGGTCATGCTCCAGCGCATACTGTTTCACCGGAGAGAATTGCACCTTATGTCCACGTCCTGCCGGTTTGTCGGGCATGGTAATCACTCCTGCTATATTATATCCGCCTTCTACGAGGCAGCGCAAGGGCTCCACCGCAAATTCAGGAGTCCCCATATATACAATCCGTAAATCTTCTTTCTTCATAATCATCTCTTTATTAATCTTCTGAAAAAAATGCACCAGTACCTGACGGTACGAATTGAATATCTTTGATTTGGATACGAAACCGAGATACTTGCCTTCCGTATCCACCACCGGCAGGTTCCATGCTTTCGTATCGTCAAAAGTGCGCATCACCTGTTCCATGCTGTCCGTATCATAAAGGCGCGCCGGAGCGGAAGTCATCAGTTTGCCTACCGTAAAACGATGATACAGTTCCTGCCGGAACATGATATTGCGTATGTCGTCCAGCAGGACAATACCAATCAGCTTACCCTCATTGTCCGTCACCGGAAATATGTTGCGGTGTGAGGCGGAGATCGCTTTCACCAACTCGGCAAGATCCATTTCCGGATGTACCGCAACAAAGTCTTTCTCTACCACATTCTCCACTTTCATCAGCGTCAACACCGCTTTATCCTTATGATGTGTCAGCAACTCACCTTTCTTTGCCAGACGCATGGAGTAAATGCTATGCGGTTCAAAAACAATAATCGTCAGATAGGAACTGACCGCAACGATCATCAACGGAAGGAACAAATCGTATCCTCCTGTCAGCTCGGCAATCAGAAATACTCCCGTCAACGGTGCATGCATGACACCACTCATCACCCCTGCCATGCCCAACAGTGCGAAATTCTTTTCGGGCAAGAAAGCGGTCATCTCAAAATCATTGCTAAAGTGGGAGAATACGAATCCGGCAATACATCCCAAGTACAGAGAAGGCGCAAAAATACCGCCGCAACCGCCACCGCCATTTGTCGCACTCGATGCGAATACCTTAAACAAGATTATCAGTATCAGATACAACAACAGCAATTGGCTATGTCCGTAGAAGAAGGAGTTGTTCATCACTGTATCCCACTCCACATTGCTGGTACCGTTCAACAGCAGTTCTATCGTGTCATAGCCTTCACCATAAAGCGGTGGGAAAAGGAATATCAGGATACTCAACATGGAACCGCCTACCAGCAGTTTCTTATAAGGGAGTTTCAGTTTACCGAACAACCCTTCCACCGAATTCATGGCACGAGTAAAGTAGAGGGAAACCAGTCCACAGAAAATACCCAGCATAATCACATACGGAATACGCTCCAATTCAAAAGCCTGATCGAGATGAAACTTAAACATGGCTTCCGTACCCGTCACGATATAAGAAACGGTTGCCGCCGTCACCGCCGAAATCAGTAACGGAAGCAGCGAAGACATTGTCAGGTCTATCATCAGCACTTCCAGTGTAAACACAAGTCCCGCAATCGGAGCTTTTAAAGATGCCCGCCACAGCGCCGGCAGCGCCACATCCCACCAACAACATAAGCGTGCGATGCTCCATCCTGAACAAACTGCCCAGATTGGAGCCGATAGCCGAACCGGTGAGCACAATCGGTGCCTCTGCCCCGACCGAACCACCGAACCCGATTGTTATGGAACTGGCAATAATGGATGACCACGTGTTATGACGTTTGATACGTCCCTGCCTGCGGGATATGGCATATAGAATTTTTGTAACTCCATGACTGATATCATCCTTTTACGACATAACGTACAAACAACCCGGCCAAAAAGATTCCCACCACCGGATATATCAGATACTGGTAATTAGCCTCTGTTGTGTCGAAAGTTCTCTGTAAGAAAATTTTGTACCCAATGTATCAACAGTTTCAATATCAATGCGGCAAATGCCGTAAAGATACCGACCAGAAACTAAGAACCAGGATAAACCGTTTCTCCTTGACATTCTTCTCACGCCAAATGATAAAGCGCTGCAACCAACTTCTCTCTTCTCCAGTCATTTTCTTTATTCGCGGATTATTTTAATCACTCCGCCTTTATCCAACTTGATAATGCTGGACGGCTTCGGATTACTCATCTCTTCCTGCCGGTAGCCCACAATATAATCTACCGCCGACTTAACTTCCTCACTTATCTCACTGAAATTTCTCGGAGAGGGCTGCCCGCTTATATTAGCTGAGGTGGAAACAACAGCCTTTGCGGAACTGTTGACAAAGGCGTTTCGAGAAATCCTCGTTTGTCACCCTGATGCCCACACTGCCGTCTTCCGCCAGCAAGTTTGCCGCCAGATTACGTGCACCCGAATAAATAATAGTCAACGGTTTGTCTGCCAAGTCTATCAAGTCCCACGCCACTTCCGGCACATCCTGAACGTAGAAATCCACTTTTACGGAAGAATCCACCAACACCAGCATCGCCTTTACTGTCCTGACGCTGCTTTATTTCATATACACGACGCACCGCATCTTCATTGGTAGCGTCACAACCGATTCCCCAAATGGTATCGGTGGGATATAAAATCACCCCGCCCTCCCGCATCACTTGGCAGGCTTTTTAATGTCTTCTATCATTTCTTGATATATAAATACAGTGATTAATACGCAAAAGTAGTATTTTTTATTTTGCTATTACCTATCAAACACCTATTTAATTTAGAAAGGAGACAAAACCAACAAACAAACGGCCCCTCCCAACGGAGCAGGCCGCTTTCCATGAAACTAACCATTCATGCTGTGACTCAACGAGCTTTTTACGGCATGGAGGCGTTAAATTTAATCTTATAGGTTTTCACCAAACCCTTATAGTCAAATTTCACAACAGCTGTCTTTGAGTTCGAATCGGCCTGTGTAATCGTTGTTTTTCACACTCTTATCCGTTGCCGTAGCCGACACTTTCGGCAAGCCGGCTGCATTTGACGGAAGTTCATAAACCGTTTCGTACAGGTCATATCCCAAAAATACCGTTGCTTTTCAGTAGAACGTACGGGAGTTGCCGGCAACCCAATCTGTTTCCCATTAACAGCTATGTTCACTTCGGGAACAACCGGACGGGCTATATCTTTCTTTTTTTGAGCTAAACCCTAAACCGATCAGATCAAAAGTTCTTCTCCCCCCTTCGCCTTCGGCAACAAGGAAAATGGCATGTTTCTTATCCAGGTGGTCGACGAACTTAGATACATCAACCGTAAACCGGGTTATCTCCTGTGCCGAATTACCCGGAACGCTTATCTCACCTATTTTTGTTCCTTTCCAAACCGCATTGCTCCATGGGCCATCCAACCATACGTTAACCTTGAACGCTTTTTGATGTTTTCGGTGTGAGGAAAAAAGATTAAATGCGGTCTTATTCCCTTTTGAGTCCCCTTAAACGCTTTCAGGCCCAACTTATCTTTATCCAAGCCGCCGAACCCGAAATATTTGTATCCTATTATATTACCATTCTTTACATTTGTGATGGATGCATGGTTATTCAAATATCCCATGCATCTTGCTGAAGAGACTACATCGGAAAGATAACATGCAAATCCTGCCGAATAATATTGATAAGGATCAAGGCCGAAAATATGGAATCCTTCCGAAGTGACTTCAGCACCCTTATATTCGTTTCCCTGCGCATCCTTAGCCGTCCAAATGCCATCTTTTGCATACGGGTCATACCCCTTGATAGAACTTTTCCTCCTTCCGACACAGCCTTTTTCATCCCATTCCACATGGATCGGAGCCACCATTGCCTGGCGTGCATTTCCGAATCCCCGGGGTGGGCGGTGATAAAACACATACCACTGTCCGTTGATCTGCTCTATACTGCCATGGGTATTATGAGCGGCATTGCTTGTTTCCAAATGGGTGCCGTCCTGATTCAGCACCGGTGCGCGTGAATGCACCAATACTCCCCCGCTTTTCCAGGGGCCCAACGGTGAATCGCCATAGGCATAGCGCAAAGTGGAGTTGGTCATGCCCAGTCCATATTCGCGTCCGGAATATCCGCTGTAAATCGTGACATACTTATTCCCCGATCTTACGGATGGAAGAAGCCTCAAAGAAGTTAAATGCTCCAAGATCTTCCCCGGATAAATGTGCGGATATGAAATCGAATCGCGCACCATTCCGTTTCTGCGGCCTGCCGGCATAAAATATGGAATGACATCAGTGCCGGGACGTACGGAATACATTGTCTTTTTTGGTCCAACTGCGCTGCCAACGAACGTTGGAATCCCCAGTAGCCGTAGCCCTAAAACCGATTTCATAGTCAGGATCATCCGGATCCGTAACATATTCAATGTAAACAGAAGGGTCAAAACCCATGATACTTCCGGGCAAAGTCTTCGTTCCGTCGGCTGTCAGGTTAATAGGGAGTGAAAGGTCCGTCGGGACGCTCTCCCTTAGCGACCATCGCTTCCCGGTGTCTGCCGCGGCTATGAGGATACAGATAATATTCCTTCTTACCGTCTTTTTCTTCTCACCTCAACAAGATCGGGTGCATACATTACATCCCACTTCCCGCCTATCTGATACGTAAAAATCGGTCCTTCGTCACGCCAAGCGGACAAGTCCTCCACAGGTGCCGACCACATTCTTATATCAGCCCCGCAATAGCTCTTAAAGCGGACATCATGCGAACCGATGATATAAGCGCGGTATTTTCCCGGATTATCGGGATCTTCAAAAAACGCGCGGCTCGCCATCAGGCAGATGTTCCCACAACGGCAGATACGGATTGCCCGTTCCCCGGTAAATGAAATTAGAGGTGTTTGCCCCTCGTCATTAGCTACTGCTTTTGCCTCCGTAAGTCCGCATATAGCCAAAAATAAAAGCAATATTACCGATTTGTTTTTTCATGATAATTAATAAGTATGTAAATATTATGTCGCAAATGTACGGCATTACCCCTTATCGGTTTAAGGATCATGTTACACATTTATTTCCGTTGTTACATCATTCACTAAATATACTTAAAAACCGGCAAATAAACGCTTCTTTCTCATTTCATAGAAGGGAGAGCGGTATAGACAAACCTTTATCCGCACGCACAAATGACAAAAGCCCAAGCAGCTAATATTTTTGGTTCCCACAGATATAATTACTCACAAAAAAGCTCTATCTTTGCTCAAAATTAGCAATATGCTTTTTGCCGTCTTTTTTAAGACATTGATTATTTCTATTTTCGCAAACGGCAAACTTTGCCTTTTGCACAACAGGTATGACAAACAAGGTTTAAGAGAAAACAATGGAAGAAGAGATTAAATTTAACCACACATTACCCATACAACTACGCTTTAACGACGTCGACAAATTCGGTCATGTCAACAATACCGTTTACTTCTCTTTCTACGATTTAGGCAAGACAGAATATTTTGCTTCCGTATGCCCACACGTCGATTGGCAGAAAGACGGAATTGTCGTAGTCCATATAGAAGCTGATTTTCTTGCACAGATTTACGGTTCCGACCACATTGCCGTACAGACTGCTGTGACTAAGATCGGCACAAAGAGTTTCAATCTTGCGCAACGCGTTATCGATACAGAGACACAGGAAGTGAAATGCACCTGTACCTCCGTCATGGTGACTTACGACCTTAGCAAACACGAGTCAAACCGCTGACGGAAGAATGGATTGAGCTATCTGCAAATACGAAGGGCGAGATTTGCGCAAAAAAATCATAACAGCGGAATCTTATCCCGGCGTAAACAGCAAATGATCGTCCGTACTGCGTTTTTCATCGAAAGCAAAGCCTTCCATGAAAAGCCCTCAAACCTTCGGGGAGAATCCACACGCTCTTTAATTATATAGCGCACCATTTCTCCCCGGCACATCTTTGCATAAATGACAACGGTCTTCAGCCCGCCATCTTTCCAAATCCGGAACTCAGGAGTGACAACCCGCACTTCCTTTTCCACCCGTTTCCAATCAAACAATTCTTTCATCTCGCCACTTGCCAGATTCACCAGCACACCTCCCTGACGCTTGATTTCCGCAATGAAACAGTCTGTCAACAGCGGTTTCCAATAATCGAACATGGACACTCCCCCTTTTTCGGGCAGACACACATCACCCTCCAGACGATAAGGCTTGATACCGTCCAACGGACGAAGCAAACCATAAAGAAAAGAAGTTATACGGAGATGTTCCTGCGCATAACGAAAATCATCGGCAGTAAAATCTTTCGGCAAAAATACGTTTGAAGACAGCCCCCGTATACGCGCCGATTGCCGGCATGGGACGATTGTCTTCCGAGCAGAAGTCATGAAAAACGCAGTCTGTTTTCCGCTGCAATCTTTGCGTTCACCCTCAAGATTTTTTCCAGTTCCGCAACAGGCATCTGCGACATTTCCAACACATTCCGCACAGCTTTCCGCCTCAAAAATGCGGAACCGTCATTTCGGGTACATCAAAGAGCAACGCGATGCCATGGTTTTGGCACAAGAGATAAAAGTGAGCATAGGCATATTTTTTACTTCAGAACCTGTTGAGATTTCATCCGGCATTATCTTGAAAGCAAGTTTGGAGAAAAGTCAGACAGGCTCTTAGACAATACAAAAATAAAAAGGTTTTTGGGGAGAGAATACATCGTTAAGAATATTTTCTATATAATTCACGCCGATTTCAAGAGTTTTTCATAATACTGTACTTTTTCTTTTTTGCAAGCTTTTTCTGCGCTTATGTTTTATTCTTTTTCTTCAACAAATCTTTATCTGTAAAAACTGTTTTCACAAAAAACATTAACTATATTTTGTCTACAACTCCGTTTTTAACTTCTTCAAAATGAGCTTGATCCATATCTTCATAAACACCCATATTATTTTCTAAAACAATGGACCAACGTGCTTCTATCTCTTCTTCTGTGAGACTTAAGGCATCATACTGATTTCCCAATTCATTGGGTTAGCAGCCTTATTCTCTTCAGCGTACATTAACTACAAATGAAAATAAGCACATCATACAGAGCTAACAACATTATTATTTTTTTTTCATAAGATTACCTCCCACTTTAAACATCCAAATTACGCACAATTCGCAAAATATGCTCCTGCGATAAACTGCGAAGGCTATAATAAGTTGCTTCCCATTGCTTTGGCAACAGCTTTGGCCACACCAGTTTAATAAAATCATTTCCGGTATCGATAACAACGGAGGTAATTTGCTTCCGAATTTTTCAGCTATTTTTTAAGGCACACTTCTACCGGATCGCCACCGTTTTCTTCTATGGCATTAGCTCTGCCATCAGTTACTAAAATCAGAATCGGTTTCTAACTCGCTGTCTTTTTTTATTCAACATTCCCAAAGTTAAAAGCAGAAGTTGATAAACCATCTGCTAAAAAGGAGTTTGCCGCCAGTAGGCATTTCTGCCACTTTTGTGCAAGATCAACACTTGCGTGTTATGAGCAGCAATAATTCAACCTTTGCTTGCGAAAGCAGCCATACCAACACGATCACGTTTCTGATATGCTTTCCCGCAGCATA
>VOFK01001875.1_pt1 | contig 27693 bp, 40 predicted proteins | sample 5384121 | NCBI WGS metagenome assembly VOFK01 (sample SAMN12384730, study PRJNA508395) | human gut metagenome | isolation source: healthy gut J | host: Homo sapiens | reverse complement strand
TCATTGTACTTCGTTCAGTTACGTATTCAGGAAAGCTCAAGTAACAGCGCTTCGCAGCTGGGCCTCGCCTCAGAGAGGAAGGGCTGGTGGAGATTGTCCCAAGCTTTAGCCAGGCCCACGTCATTGTCTGCAGCTTCCACGATTTTCCGGCGGCACCAACAACAGCGCCTCACTCCACGGTCATGTCCAATACCTCAGGTATTTTTCATATAGCGCACCTCCAGAGTCCCGGTTGCTTCGCGCTTGCCGATGGCGCCCCTCACCGGGGCACCGCCATCCGATAAAAAGTAAATATAAGTCTTCAGCGGACCGTCGCCGCAGCAAACCTCGCACCGGCCGCCCCTTGGTGTTAAAGGAAAACCGCCCCGGCCCGTAGCCCCAGGCCTTGGCCTCCTGGTGGGCAAGGGTTCCGAGATTTCATTGAATAGGGTAGCATGGGTTGCAGGGTTAGACCGGGGCGTGCAATAAGGAGCTCTGGTCAATGCCCACCACCTTGTCCAAGGCTCCATGCCCGTGATCTTCTTGTGCTTTCCGGGATGAGCCTTCATGCAGATTCAAACCACCCCCAGGTTTCTTATAGAGGATCTCGTTCACCAGGGGCTTTTCCGCTGCTAAGGCCCGTTAACAGGTAAAGGTTTGGGGGATGGACACGTCAATGTTTTCGGGTTATGCTCCGCCACCGTATACAGTTGGGCTGTCCGTTTTCCTTCCGCCGCGCAGACGGCGGGATGGACGTTTCGGATAAATACTGTCCTGTCAGGGAGTCAGGTTTGCCGACCATCCTCCAGGTCAGCGGCCACCACCCGGCGCCCGCCTGCTCCGGCCAGGAGCCGATGTCAATGGTAATCCGCCGCGCTTCATAGTGTCCTCGTCGTGCTCCACCACAGTAGTGTTACTTTAGGTCAGAGATTCCACAGAGATGAAACTTAAACGTGAATTATCCCGCTAGTGCGTCCGGTGGACGGCTCATCCGAAATATACAGCACCCGCCAAAGAGGAGGCTGCTGCGCGTCTGGGTGACGGCGCCTCGCTGGCTCTCGCCGCGGAGATTCCCGCGCTTTGGACCGGGAGAGGGTCAGGTATCCCAATCCACCGGTGCAAAAACCGCAGCCAGGACCAGGTTCCTTCAAAATCTGCGCTGCGATGATCTGCTGCGTCTCCGTTCGGCCAGGCGGACAAGCAGAAGAGCGACCTGCTGCGTCTCCTGCGGCGGCGTCACCGCCTCCTCCGTCCGGCTGGATCGCTCCGGCGGCTGACGTTAGAGGTGGGCGCCGCGGCCATCCTCAGGCGGAGACCAGCTCCACCAACAAGGTGGAGAGTGACCTGGAGCTCCAGCCTGACAGCATAAGGTAGAAGAACGGCGTGGTCACCGCTCCTGAAACCAGGCAGAGTTTCTGCAGGATCACCGCGCAGGCTGGCCAGGAACGTGAAGGCGGTCTGCGCCGTCACCTGCACCGAGGAAGAGCCTGGGAACCAGTGGCGGGGAGTGGTGGCAGGACATCCTGCCGAGGGAGGCAGCCATGACGCCGACGACCACTGACCTGTCCGCCGTCCGTCTGCCCAGTGGCGGGAGATTTTTGCGACAGTTCGAACCGAACCGGCCCACGAAGCCTACGTGGTGGGCGGCTGCGTCCGGGACGCCTTGCTGGGGCAGGAGCCTCACGGCTGGGACATCTGCGTCCGCCCTGCCCGAGCAGGTCATCGCCAACTTCCCGGCGCACAACGTGGCCACAAGACCGGCATCCAGCACGGCACGAGCCATTGCTGCGCTGGGAGGGGGAAAGGGGTACGAAGAGATCACCACCTTCCGGACGGAGGGCGGCTACAGCGACCGCTTTTGATGCGGTGCGCTTTGTGGGCAGCATCAAAGGAAGACCTGGCCCGGCGGGAATTTTCACCATCAACGCCATGGCCTACCACCCGGACACCGGCGTGGTGGACTGATTCGGCGGGCAGGAGGGATTTGAAGCGCGGCCTCATCCGCTGCGTGGGCGTGCCCGAGCGGTTCCGGAGGACGGTCTGCGCATTTGCGCATTTTCAGAAGATGAAGAGGAATGTACAGAAAAGAGAAAAAATACGTAAAATAATGGCAAGGATAATAAAAAACGATCTTACTGCAAGACAAAGAGAAATAATTGTGCTATACTATTACAATGGAAAGGGGAGTGAACGAAAATTGCTCAAATACTTAAAATTTGTCCGTCATCTGTTTCCAGAACTATAAAAGAAGTCTGCAAGAAATAAGATATTTAAATATATGAGATATTATTTTTTATAAGGAGAATTTATGTGAAAACGCCAATATATGATTTTCTTCAAAATTACATAAACAGCAATACTCTCAGACTTCATATGCCCGGACATAAAGGAAAAAACATTGCCGACATTTCATATGCTATGGATATAACCGAGATTAATGGTGCGGATAGTCTTTTTTGATTCGTCAGGTATTATAGAAGAAAGTGAGAAAAAATGCGGCAAAACTGTTCAAAACGGTACGGACATGCTATTCTGCCGGCGGTTCGACGCTGTGTATACAGGCAATGCTTGCTATGATGAAGAGAGAAAAAACGAAATGTTATAGCTATAAGGAATGTACACAGAAGCTTTCTTTCCGCATGTGTCTTTGCTTGGATTAGAACCCGATTGGATTTATCCCAAGTATACAGCAGGAATCTTATCCGGTCAGATTCCTATGGATATTCTGGAGGATAAACTTAAACGTACCCGAAAATTCCTGTGTTTATCTGACTTCGCCGGATTATCTGGGAAAAAAACGGCGGATATAAAAGAGATATCAAAGCTATGCAGGAAATATAATGCCGTACTTCTTGTGGATAATGCCCACGGCGCTCACACTGCCTTTACAGGAACACATCCGATTGCCCTTGAGCGGATATGTGCTGTGATTCTGCCCATAAAATATTACCTGCACTGACAGGAGCAAAGATATCTGCATATTGGAAATGAAAGGTATGGAGATAGGGCAAAATCTGCAATGTCGCTTTTCGGCCCAACAAGTCCCAGTTATCTTATTATGGCTTCTCTGGACTTGTGCAACAGATATATTTCAGAGCAAATTGCCGAAGATATAAATACTACTATGACTGCAATTGTAAATTTGAGAAAAAGAATTAGCGGGAAATATACAGTGTATAACGGAGAGCCTTATCATCTGACGCTTTTATGTAACGGTAATGATCTGGCAGATCAGCTGAGGGAAAAGAAATATTGAATGTGAATACTCTGATAATAATGTTATCGTACTTTTTTTTCTCCGTCGGATACTCCCGAAGAAATAAAATATATTGCCGATATGCTGATGGAGTGTGTACCTCAAAAGTCCGAAAATACTTATATCACAGATTTTCCGTTATGGAAAAGGCTATGTCTGTTCGTGAAGCCGCACTGTCCGAATTTGAAAGTATAGACGTGGATAAAAGTGCCGGACGTATATGCCTTTGCTGTGAATGTTCCGTGTCCTCCGGCAGTACCTATAGCGGTAAGCGGAGAAATTATAAATGAAAATTGTATTAAAATTTATAAAAACTATGGAATTTTAAAGGTAAATGTGATAAAATAATAATATAATAAGTAAGAGCCTGTTCAGCGTCTTTTTCCGCTAAACTTGAAAAAGATACTGAACAGGCTCTGAAGAAAGGTCGTCTTTGCAATATGAAACTTATATTTGCCGTTGTAAACGGAGACGATAGTCAGGCAGTATCAAAAGCCTTGACTAAAAATGGATTTTTCGCTACTAAGCTTGCGTCAACCGGTGGCTTTTTAAGCGCAGGTAATACTACGTTTATGATTTGTACGGATAATGAAAAAAGTAGACAGAGTAATAGAAATAATAAGTCAGAAAAGTCATAAAAGAAAACAGTTTGTACCGTCTGCGTCGTCATATGGAGTCGGAGCATATACAGCGTTTCCGGTTGAAGTATCTGTGGGTGGTGCTACAATATTTGTAACCGATGTGGAACGATTTGAAAAGGTATGAAAAAATAAAATTTACGGAAATAAATTTGCGCTTGATACTTTTGAAGCAATGTTTAAAAGCGGACGCCTACCCCATTCGTTTTTGATTTACGGTGAAAAGGGACTGGGCAAAAAATCTCTTGCCGGATATTTGTCTGCGGCGCTGCTGTGTGAAAAGGGTATCGGTATTCCATGCGGAGAATGCCGTTCATGCCGTAATGCTGAAAAGGGAGTTCATCCGGATATTATTTATCCTGAACACAGCGGAAAGCTTAATACATATACCGTTGAAACCTGCCGTCATGTATGTGCGGACGCTTTTATCGCTCGAATAACGGCGGCGCTAAAGGTATACGTTTTTACCGACGCTGATAATATTCAGCTTCCGGCACAGAATTCATTGCTTAAAATTGTAGAAGAACCGCCGGATTTTGTCTATTTTATTTTTACTGCGTCGTCAAAGGACGTTTTTCTTCCGACAATTATATCAAGAGTTACCTCAGTCGGGGGGTTTCTCCATGTACTTTCGACGAATGTGCGCAAGCGCTGGGTATAAAAGGCTATGAAAGCAGTCGTATATCAGAAGCTATGGAGAATTTCGGCGGAAATATCGGAATGTGCGTGGAATATCTTGAAAATGAGAGCTTAAGAGTAATTACATCATTGACAAAAAAAGAGCCGCTGATAGTATAATAAGCAGAGACGAATATAGTCTGCTGACGGTTATGTCCTCTGCCGAGCTTAAGGACAGGCATATGTCTGCGGTATTTCTTGAAATGCTTGACAGGATCATAAGAGATTGTACTGCTTTGAAGTTTAATAAATCCGCATCGCTTATAAGCTGCTATCCAAAGGGAGCAGAGAAGCTTGCAGACAGTATTTCGGTAAAGTCCGCTGAAAAAATTCATAATTTGCTGAATACGGCGGCGGCAGACGTAAGAGCTAATGTAAATTCAATTTTGCTGACGTCCGCATTGTGCGGAGAAATAATAAATAGTTAGGAGAGGGATAAATCCCTGTAAAATATTTTAATATGGTTGAAATTATTGGTGTAAGATTTAAACAGGTGGGAAAAAATTTATTATTTTTCTCCAAAGGGTATAAAATTTGATGCCGGCGATCATGCAATCGTTGAGACTGTGAGAGGCGTTGAATGCGGAGAGGTTGTTATTGCTAACCGTAACGTAGACGAGTCTGAAATAGTTCCGCCTCTTAAAGAAATAATTCGCAAATCAACAGCTGAAGATATGAAAATTGTTGAAAAAAATCATGTTAAGGAAAAAGGGAAGCCTTTGACATTTGTCTTGAAAAAAAATTGCTTACAGACAATTAAATATGCATCTTATAGATGTTGAGTGCACTTTTGACAACAATAAGATTCTTTTTATTTTACTGCGGAAAACAGAGTGGACTTCCGTGAACTTGTAAAGGATCTGGCTGCTGTTTTCAGAACAAGAATAGAACTGAGACAAATCGGCGTAAGGGACGAAGCGAAAAAATACTTGGCGGACTTGGTATCTGCGGCAGGGAATTCTGTTGTAAAAGACATCTGGGAGAATTTCAGCCTGTGTCTATAAAAATGGCAAAGGAACAGGGACTTTCACTGAATCCTTCCAAGATTTCCGGCACATGCGGACGTCTTATGTGCTGTTTAAAAAATGAGCAGTCGTCATATGAGGAGGCGCTGAAAATAACTCCTAAGGTGGGAGCGTTTGTAAAAACTCCGGAATGCAAAGGATATGTGGAAGAAGTGAATCTGATTACCGGTAAGCTGAAAATCAAACCGGAAAAAACAGACGTGCCGATTTATGCCGATAGAAGTGATGTAAAGGTTATTAAAGATGCTGAAATAAGAGTAAATAAGGAAGAACTTAAGGCGCTTAAGGATCTTGAAAAAAATTAAGGGAATGCTTGCGCATTCCCTTTGTTCGTTTTCTGTCGAGCCTTATATAAATTATATCCATCAAATTAAAGACGAACTGCAAAATTAACTTTGCGAGTCTTTAAAAAGAAAATCAAGTCAATAAAATACGGCATAAAAGTTTTTTTGCTTACTTTTTTTCAGATTTTTTTCTTTTTTATTCCCTGCAAAATTAATTTTGCGAGTCTTTAAAAAAAAAATCAAGTCAATAAAATACGGCATAAAAAGTTTTTTGCTTACTTTTTTTTCAAAATTTTTTCTTTAATCCTCTGTTTATTTACCTGTCGAGCCTTATGAAACATATTTAATTAAACTTAAAAACCGGAAATAAAAGTTTTTTTGTTTACTTTTTTCAAAAAAGTAAGAGAAAGGAGTAAAAATGGAGAATAAGCGTAATTATCAGCGTGAGCTTGACGATATATTAAAACGCATTGAAAAGAATGAAAAAAAGCCTGTTTTGCTGCTGCGACCATGCAAAGTTATGTTATGTGCTTGAATATCTTACGCAGTATTTTTATATAAAACTTTTTTTCTATAATCCAAATATTCAGCCGTCTGAGGAATATAACAAGCGTCTGGAAGAACAGAAAAAAAATCATTGATAGAATGAAGCTTGCAGACTGCGTTGAACTAATCGAAGGCGAATACAATTCCGCAGATTTTTTCAGTGAAGTAAAAGGACTTGAATCTGAACCAGAGGGTGGGAAACGCTGTGAAGTGTGTATAAAAATGAGAATGGCAGAGGCTGCGAAAGCCGCAAAACTATATAATGCAGAGTATTTTGCAACTACTCTTACGGTAAGTCCACATAAAAATGCGCCGTTTATAAATAAAACGGGCAATGAGCTTTCAGAAAGAATATGGTATTGCTTATCTTGTTTCCGATTTTAAAAAGAAAAACGGCTATAAGCGTTCTATTGAGCTTTGCCGTGAGTATGATATTTACCGTCAGAATTACTGCGGGTGCGTTTTCAGCTGTCAAAATCGGACGGATACTTATAATAAATAAAAAAAAGCGGACTTTTAACGTCCGCTTTAGTTTTTATTTATTCATACTTTGTTCTGCAAGATATCTTGCAATTGACGCAGCGTCTAAGGCTGTAATTTTTCCGTCTTTGTTAAAATCGGCATGGGACGGTAATTCGTTTCCTTTTTTTGTTCCGCAAGCATTTTAGCGATAAAGGCAGATCCATGGCAGTTAATTTTCCATCACAATTAGCGTCTCCGGGAATAAAATCAATGGCGGAAAATGTTAAATCTATAGTTTTATTATTATTTTCACCGGATACGGTGCTAAGGGGTTTTTCAAGTTCTTCATCAGTAAGAGTAATTTTATATGTGTATTCGGTACTGCGTTCCGTATAGTCGCTGTCTTCAATAATTATTTTATCCGTATAATAAACCGGTTGGAACTCGGCGTATGTGGAATACCGATTTTAACTATGTAGTCACCTTCGTATTGTCCTGATTCGTAGTTAAAATTGTTGTATTCCAGATTTAAAACAAACGTGTCTGATACATGAACCTCATTGGTGTGAATAACTGTATCATACACAAGATAACCTTCAGTCGGAAATTCGGGAGTACGTTTATATATTGAAACATAAGTGTCTCTGTCTGTAGTAGTGATAATATTTACTTTTCCGCAGATGTTGTCAGGCTGGTCAGTAACAGGATTTATTATTTTTTCAGCCGCACCCGCAGTAATTCCCGTAAGCATAATTGTACCCGACGATAATATCGAACAAAGTGTTTTTTTATTATTTTAATTTTCATTTTAACAGGCCTTTCATTATTTTTTTTTAAAGTTTGGTACGGCAAAACCGTAGATGCATGAATCATCTATACTGTAAGATTTGGTTCTGCATGTATCGCTGCTGTTGCCTTCTACTGTGTAGACATAACCGTTTTCATAATAGTCTACGATTCCGTTATGGTCGGCTACTCCGTCCGGTTCCCAGTCAAAGAAAATATAATCTCCTGACTTAGGGGTATAAGATCTGCCTTTCCACTGATTATGCGCTTTGAACAAGTCGATTCCCACCTTGCAGGATATAAAGGACGGAACGCTACCGCTCTGGACATATCCGCACTGATATGCACACCATGAGACAAAGCATGCGCACCATTCAATACGGTAATTGAAGCCGTACCATGTCCAGTAAGGTTCGCCTCCTACGTTTCCGAGCTGTGAGAGCGCTTTGAGTACTATTTCATGATTTCCCTCTGTTGCCATAGCTCCGTTTGAATAAAAAAGATAGTCTACATTGTCAATTCTGTGTCTGTAGGTAAGCATAATTCCGTTTGAATCAAAAAAATAATATTTTGTGGTGTTGATTGTTTTCCAGCCGGTATGCTTTTTTCCGTCGTCATTAAAATAGTATGTATTTTCTCCGATTACAGTAAATCCGGTGCACATTGTGCCGTTAGTAGCGAAATAATATTCGCCCATTGAAAGCTTCAGCCAGCCTGTAAGCATTCTGCCGTTATCGGAAAAGTAATATTTGTGGTTGTTTATGGTCTGCCAGCCGGTTTTCATTTTACCGTCAGAGCCGAAATAATACCGATAATCGCCTATTTCAGCAAGACCGGTGACCATTGCGCCGTCTTTGCCGAAATAATATGTGCTTCCGTTGATAGCTTGGAAACCGGTTACCATTTTACCGTCGGAATTAAAGTAATATTTATTATTGCTGACAGTCTGCCAGCCGGTTGCCATATAGCCGTCTGTGTTAAAATAATATACGTCTTTTTCAACGGTTATCATTTTGTCCGCAGACCCATGTACCGTCATTGTAATAAAAGCATGCTTTTCCGGCGTTATCGAAGGACTGAAGTCCTGTCTTAATAGCTCCGCTTGAATCAAATCTGTAAGGACGTGAATCTATATACTGTTCTCCGGTATATTTGCCGATAGTATTATCGGTGTAATAATATGTTCCGCGATAATTTATCCAGCCGTAAACAGGTTCAGCGGTTTCATAATCAAAGTATACTCTTAAACCTTTTATAGTCTGCCAGCCTGTATGTACTTTTCCGGCTGGTGAAATTATGTACCATGTTCCGTTAATGTCAATAGGAGTCTGGTTATCGTCTCCGGTAATCAATACGCCGTTTTCGTCACAGCAGTACATGTATCCCTGACACTTGCCGAATCCTGTCTGCATTATACCGGTATCTTTAAAAATGTAGGTTTTTCCGTCTATTTCATGCATGCCGATAAGCTTGCCGTACTGTTTGTCGTTGTAATAAGTATTTCCCATATAGGAGATCCAGCCGTAAACAGGACTGTGAGTTTCGCTGTCAAAATATGTTCTTATATTGAATTTACTGTCTGCCAGCCTGTTTTTTAATGCGCCGTTAGGGTGCAAAAAGATAGGATTCACCGTCTATTTCAACGATACCGTTTGCCGGAAGCGCTGCTTGCCATTGACGCATGGTACACAGAGGAGGTACGAAGTTGGAAACCCTGCGTGGAACGCGCCGCTAAAGACGCGTATGTTCCGGAATTGGAGGCGGCATGAACAAAGACGAACTGCGGATCCGTATTATCCCGGATAATGGGCAGATCCTGATCGAAACGTATACAATGAATCGGACCTGCAAAAGTGCAGGGAGGATGCCTTTGCTGGACTGCATCAAAATCAGCCAGCGTCAGTATCTCAGCAGCGGCTTTTTGCCGCTGGGTTGCTTCACATGTCGGGATTCATCCGAACGAAGGCAAGTCATACTGCCTGCGGTATCCGCGTCTGTATGCGGACATCAGCTATCATGAAACGCCATATCCAAACTTTCCATTGCCAAGATTGGTATTCGCATTTCGTGTTGACACAGATGGAAAAAGTCAGCGAATGCAGGCTGGGGTTACTGCCAGGATGAGCGGCTGACGCCGGAAACGGCGATGTTCCGCTATCCGTTTTCCAATGTCAGTGGCAGCGATGGGCGCATTTGTATTGGCTGCAATACGCTGCCCCAGTACAAAACGCCGCACGCACTGGCAAGCCTCCCGGCATTTTTTGCTGTCCATTCCAAACGGAGATCACAGCTTCAACCGCCTGAACAACAAGCTGGAATTGGAGTACCGCGACCTTCTGGAGCATCTGAAGGACAAAGATCCATCGTATTACTATTCCGATGTGCTGGTCCCCAACGGAAAGACCTTAAAAGACTTTATTGGAGGGTAATGTATGGCAAAAGACGCAAAAACCATCCGGGAAGAGCTGGCGCGACCGTTTGCGCCCGAAGATCTCGAATGGCGCATTCAGGTGGCGTCGAGAGACAAGACCAGCGGTCTTGCCATTCCGTATGTCACAAACCGCGCCATTCAGGATCGGCTGGATGAAGTCGTGGGACCGGAGAACTGGTACAACGACTACAAGCCGTGGCACGGAAACGGAAAGAAGGACGCACAGATCTGCGGCATTTCCATTTATTTTGAGGGCAAAGGCTTTATTACAAAGTGGGACGGCGCGGAGGATTCCGACATTGAACCCATTAAGGGCGGCTTGTCGGACTCCATGAAACGCTCCGCCGTGCAATGGGGCATTGGACGTGTCCTCTACAAGATGACAAAGCCGCTCTGGGTCAAGATCGAGCAGAAGGGCAACTCCTATGTGATCTGCGATACTGAGCGGCCGAAGCTGAACGCCGCGTATTTGGAACTGCTGGATAAGCTGCATCAGCTTCCCACATCTCCGGGTGCAGCACAGGCACAGCTCAGCTATAAGCGCGACGGACAGACTGGACAGCAGGCGCAGAATACCGCGCCGACGGCAATGCCGCAGACGCAGCAGCAAGCACCGCAGCAACCATCGCAGCAGCCGCAGCAAGTACAGCAGCCGCTCCCGTTTATGACGCGGCAGGTCTGCCAGTACGTTGTGGTGTCGGTGAGCAATCAGCAGGATATGTCCGGCCAGCCGTTGGTCTGCGCCGTTCTGCAAAACGCAGAGGGCAAGCAGGCGAAGGTCTATGCGCAGGGCAGTCATCCCATGCTCGTGTCCGGTGCGCAGCTTTATGACGCGCAGATCACCATGCGCAAACAGGGAAACGTCGCATTTTATACGCTGGACGGCTATCAGGTCGCGCAGCAGGCAGCGTAATAGGAGGTGTCAGTAAGCAAAATGGAAAAGATCAAAGGCTTTCAGATCAGCAGCATGACCGTTTCGGGCTTCAAATGCTATGAAGCGCCTATGAAGATCACATTCGGCAATCCCACCATTGTAACCGGCGGCAACGGCCGCGGCAAATCCAGTCTGGCGGACGCGATCGCGTTTGCCGTTCACAGGATTCGGGGAGCGCGGCATTGACCGGCTGCACAATGAGACGAACCCGGACCTGCAGATCACGATGCGCTTTACGGATGATACCGGAAAGGCACATGAGCTGACCCGCAGCCGGCAGAAGGATCGCATGAGCATCACCTACGACGGCTATGCCATCCGGCAGACGGATCTCAACGAGATGTTTGGTGAACGGGATGTGTTTCTCTCCATCTTCAATCCCCTGTACTTTATCGAAGAACTCGGCGAGGATGGAAAGAAGCTGCTGGAGCGGTATCTGCCGTCCATTCCGCAGGCCGACGTGTTATCTCAGCTCAATGAGCAGACGCAGCAGCGGCTGTCCGGGCTTAAATTGTTGTCTCCTGAGACGTTTCTCAAGAATCGCCGGGAGGAGATCCGGGAGCTGGAACAGGATGCGGTCTATCTGAGTGGCAAACTGGATCTGGCGCAGAAGCAGCGGCAGAGCAGCAAAGAACTCTCCAACAGACTGACCGCGCAGATTCAGGACTTGCAGCAGGAGATCGCGTCGCTGGAGGCGCGTCGGGTTTGAAAACGTCAATTTAGGAGGAGTTGCAGGAGCAGCTCGTGCAGGCCAGCGAGCAGTATGAGGAGCTTTCCGGTGAAGCGCCGGAAACGCCGGATACGGCAGAACTGGATGCGAAGCTGCAGGAATTTCACGCGAAAGCTGGGTGCCCGGTCGTCCGAGGTCTACCAGCCAAAATACACAGACCCGCTGGCAGAGGATACGGCAAAGTGCAGGTGCTTGGAAAAGCGTTATCAGCAGAACGCCGCGCTTTTGAAGCGGTTTCAGCCGGGCACAAGCTGCCCGGTCTGCCGCCGTGTCCTCTCCCAGCAGGAATATCCGGCGTTCCGTCAGGCTTTACAGGCGGAAACGGAGAGAATCGCTGCCGACGGCACGCAGCTGAAAGGTCAGATCGCGGAGCTTCAGGAGCTGGAGCAGAAAAGTCAAAGTACGTTCGAGCAGTTCAAAAGCGGATGATCTTTGCCAAATATCAGGCTGAGATCGACGCGCTGAACCAGAAGCGGAAGCAGCTTCAGTCCGCTGCCGCGCAGCAGAATATGCAGCGCCAGCAGGCCTTGGAGCAGCTCCGCACACGCATCCAGAACCTGACGGCCAGCATCGAATGCGGTACGCTGAGCCCTGCGGACAGTGAACGCCTTGCCGAGTGCAAAGCATCGCTGAAAGACTGCCGGTGCAGCTTGCCGCCGCGCAGCAGGTTCTGAGCGCCGCGCCGGAGAATTTCGATACGCGCATCAAAGCCATTGAGGAGGAGATCACGGAAAAGAAAATCATTATGAAAGATGTGATCCTCTACATGAGCAAACGCGCGGAACTGACGTTCTCGAAGCTCGCGCTGAACCGCGTGAAGATCTCGCTCTATGATGTGGTCAAGACGACCGGCGAATTAAAGGACGTGTTCCGGTTTACCTACAACGGCCGCCGCTACGACCGGCTCTCGCTCTCTGAGAAGATCCGGGCAGGCGCGGAGGTGTCGGAGCTTGTGAAGCGGCTCACAGGCCGTAATTATCCGGTGTTCTTCGACAACATGGAATCCGTGGATGATCTCAGCAACATCCGTCCGACCAGTCAGATGATCCTCGCTAAATGCGTCCGTAATGCGGAGCTTTCCGTGCGGGCTGGCAGCACTGCAATGCCGAAGGCGGCGTAACCTTACTTCACAGAAAGGGGGCGCGCCGTCTGGCCTATCAGAAGCTGCCGATCCTGGAAGCCGCCAGACGGTGCGGGCTTGTCCTCAACGACCGAACGCTTCACAGTGAGGAAGTTGAGGCAAGCTGCCCCTTCTGCGGTGACCACGGAACCGGCAAACATCATCTGAGTCTGAACACGAGAACCGATCAGTACCGCTGCAACCTCTGCGGTGCAAGCGGCAACAGCGTGACGCTGTATGCGCGGCTGAATGGTCTGACAAACAAAGAAGCATACTTGGAGCTGGCTGCAAAGAGCAACGTGTATAAGCTGCCCTTACAGCCCAGCTCCCCAAACACAACGAGCCGGGAACCGTATGCGCTAAAGCAGCGCCATGCGGCGTATTCGGAGATGCTGTCGTATCTCAGCACTCTCCGACCGGCACAGAGAAAACCTCCATGAACGTGGACTTCCGGATGAAATCATTGCGCGGAACGGCTATAAGTCCATGCCGGAAACAGAAGCCGAACGGCGCTTGTTGGCGTCGCTTCTTGCGTGCGATCATGAATTGCACGGATTACCCGGTTTTTACACAAAGGACGGGGCATGGACGCTGGCAGGCGCGAATGGATTTCTCATTCCGGTGCGGAACAAGGATGGTCTCATTCAGGGCATGAAGATCCGGCTGGACGACGACGCGGCGCGAAAATACCGCTGGCTGTCCAGCCGGTCAAGCCGCATGGAAAACGGCGCCCGCAGCTATTCGTGGATACACGTCACCGGCGACACCACGCAGAAGCGCGCCTATCTCACCGAGGGGCCGCTCAAGGGCGATATTGCAAGCTACTTTGCCAATAACGCGCTCTTTGTGTGTCTCGGCGGCGTGAATGCCCACAAGGGGCTGCGGGAAACGCTCCAGTCGCTCGGCGTCACGGAGGTCATGGAGGCGATGGACATGGATCAGTTTACAAATCCGCAGGTCCGGCAGGCGATTCTCACCCTGCGCCGCGAGGTGCAGTCGATTCCGGGCATCCGGTACTATCAGTGTACCTGGAACCCGCGATTTAAGGGTGTGGACGATTATCTGCTGGACTGGACGAAACGAAGGACGGCTTAGAAAGGAAATGCACATGACAAATATTACGAATTTCAGGACATCCTTGGTGCAGCCAACGGCGACAAGACCTCCGTGCTGGGCAAGTTTCTCTATTTCTCGCTTGCCAACATTCTGGTGGAGAAGGAGGCGCTGGCGCAGCTCTGCGAGGATCTGAACATCCCATACTCTGGCAGCAAGCGAATTTCTGTATCGGATGCGTTCCGCTCCGCGACGGGCGATATCAAGGATCGGATCACGGTAAAAAGCCCCGGTGCGCATCATATCTATGCGGTCTACTGCCGCGACAATGCGCACACTGAGGACGTATATTCCCGGGAGCTGGTCAAGGAAACGCTCAACCAGCGGACGAATCAGTATGAAAAGCTGGCAAATATTTTTTACGATCGGCGCGATAATCGGTTTGGGTATGACAACATTGGCTTCGACGCCGACATTGATCCCCTGAACTATTGCCGCCGGGCGGAGGAACTGTTTGAGCTTTATCAGACCTGCGCAAACCGCAGACAGATCGAGACGATCTGCCTGAGCTATCTGCGGATGCTGGAGGCCACCAAGGTCAGCTCGACTGGACATCTGTATTTTTTATCCCGCGTCAGCACATGGACAAAGTGGACACGTTTGAAACGTTCATTGAGCAGCTCAGCGCGATAAATCAGAACGACAACTCCTTGAGCGTCAACAGCTTTTACATCATTGATGACGCCAAGCAGCGCGACAAAATGACGGAGGAATTTTATTCCGCCGTCAAGAAGGAGATCGCGCTGTATCAGGAGAAGGCCGACTATCTCATCCAGAGTGGCAGCCGCAGCCCCAGCGTCATGGAGCGGTGGGTCAACAAGATTGCCACGCTGGAGCAGAAAAAGCAGCACTACGAAGAAATTCTCCGCCGGGAGCTCGACGGTCTCGACGATGAATTTGAAACGCTGCGCCTTCTGTCGCAGGAACTGTCCGTAAGGGCAACCGGCCTGCGATTTCGGAAAGCGGCTTGACATGGATTTTTGATGGACAAATGGCAGCCCCGACTCGGAATACCGAGCCGGGGCTTTTTAATTGACTACACGATACCGGCTACGTCGCTGTTGCCGTCCTGTAAAAGCGCAAGACGCTGGCAATATACAACTCGATCCCGATCGGAATACATCGCTCATCGATGTCAAAGAAACAGCTGTGTCCGATGCGTCGCTTTTTCTTCTGGATGCGCACACCCCAGATGGAAGAAGCAACTTGGACGTTCTGCGGCAAAATACGCAAAATCCTCCACCCCCAACGATGGCACGTCCCGCAGAATCACCTTGTCTGGGCCAAACTGCGCGCACGCTACATTACGAACCAAATCAACCATACGGTCATTGTTGATCAGCGGAGAGTAGCTCGGCTCGACAATCAGCTCTGCTCGTCCACCCATCATGCTTGCAGTCTGCTCACAAATTTCGCGGACGCGTTTTCTGGCAAACAGACGTGTTTCCGGCGTAAGTGTTCGAATAATGCCGGACAATTCAACGTAATCAGCAATTTGATTTCGCACAGTTCCGCCGTGAATGGATCCGAAGGAACATACAGCGGAATCGGTAGGACTGATGTTTCGGCTAATCAGCGACTGTACTGCCGTCAGAATCTGTGCCGCGATCAGGATTGCGTCCACGCCCTCGTTCGGATGTGCACCGTGACAGGACGTTCCATAGACCTTAAGCGTCAGCATATCAGAAGCTGCATACATTTTTCCGTATTTCAGCCCGATCTGTCCGGCAGGCAGATCGCCCGGCAACGATGCAGTCCAAGCACGGAATCTACATGCGGGCTTTCAAGGCAGCCCTGCGCGATCATGCGCGCTGCGCCGCCAATGGTCTCCTCTGCCGGCTGGAATAAAAAGCTTGGCGGAGCCATGCAGGGATTCGCGCATGGACTGGAGCAGCTTTGCCGTTCCCAAAGGATCGCCGTATGCGCGTCGTGACCGCAGGCATGCATCACACCCGCTGTCTTCGAGCAATATGGCGCGTCCGGATGATCTTCCTGTATCGGAAGCGCATCCATGTCCGCCCGCAGCGCAATTACCGGACCGGGGAAAGCTCCTTTAATCAGCCCTACGACGCCACTTTCTGCCACATTCCTCTCGTATGGAATGCCCGCCGCAGCTAAATACTCACATACCAATTCCATCGTCGGAAACTCCTGCTCGGATAGATCCGGATGGGCTTGCAGATGTCGCCGCAACGCAACGGCCTCTTCCCCGATGTGTTGCTGTGTAATGGCTTCTCGAATATAATTCATAGTTTTCTCCCGTTAAAAACCTGTCAGCACGGCGATTTCGACCAACACCATCTGTGCGGCAAACAGGATCAGGAAAAGCTTTCCGAACCATTTCAGCCAGCGGTCATAGCGTACATCACCCAGTCCGCAAATGATCACAATACCGCAGGTTGGCCAAACAGGTTGCTCAAACCATCGCCGAATTGAACGTCAGGCAGGCCACCTGACGACCGACGCCCAGCACGTCGGCCAATGGCGCCATGATAGGCATGGTAGCGGCGGCCTGACCGGATCCAGACGGGATCAGGAAGTTGATCAACGTGTGCGCCACCAGCATGAGCTGTGCTGAAATTGCAGAGGGTGCTTTTTCCAGAAGATTTCCAAGTGCATAGATGATGGTGTCCATGATCTGCGCGTGATTCATAATGACAATGATGCCCTTGGCAAGGCCGGTCAGAATGCAGCCCCACACAACGCTCCTGATACCGGCAAGCATCTCCTGACAATAGTCGTTTGGCGACCACTTATCGATCAGCGCGGCCACGGCAGACATGATAATGAACAATCCGCAGAGTTCTTTATAGCCCCACTTCCAGCGGATCATTCCCCAGCATCAGGATGACCAATGTGGCAAGCACATCCAGAAGAATCAGCGTATGTCGCCATGTAAATGTGTACGAGTCTAATTGACTGCGTTCAAACGAGTGCGTACACGAATCTCCATAAACCACCGAAAGCTCCGGCTTCCGGCGCACCTTTTTGCGTGCATACAGCATCAGATATGCCACTGCTGCTCCCATCAGCACGACAAAGCAGACTGCGCGGTAACCGATGCCAGAATATAGCTGCACACCGGCAATGGACTGCGCAACGGCTACGGTATACGGGTTCAGCGTCGCGGCCATAAACCCGATATATTCTCCGAGCGCGATCGTGGCAAATCCCGTCATCGCGTCATATCCAAGAGCCATCATCAGTCCGACGATCAACGGGTAGAACCCGTAAAACTCGCTGAGCATTCCAAAAAGAGAGCCTCCCAGGCCAAAGACGAGCATCAGAACAGGGATCAGGATCAGCGAGCGGCTACCGTTTTTTTGCACCACGCGACCGATAAATGCGTGGAAAGCGCCGGTTTTGACAATGACACCGAATGTCGCGGCGCAGGTCATGATCACAAAAATAATGTCCGCCGCGCTGACGCAGCCCCTCATACAAAGAAGCAAACAGGCCGAGAAGTCCAGTGGCGGATACTTCAGCTTTGCTGATCTCCTGGTAACTTCCCGCAATTGCGACCTTTCTTGCAGCGCCGTCTATATCTATTGTTTCATAGTCAAACGAACCGGAGGGGGAACGGTCCACGTCAGAATCGCGATGACGACCAATATGAAAAAAACGACCAGCCATGTATCCGGCAGTTTTCGCTTGCTCGTTGTGCTTTTGATGCATGAAGGATCTCCTTTCTTTCTGTTGCCGTGCGGCAAATGTCTGGCTTTCATGTTCTCAATTATATGACATGGAGTGCACGCCGACAATGCAATATCCTGCCTAAAATATTGCAAATCATGCTCAATGCGCGCACAATTGCTTCTTTTTTGTGAACAGGAAATCGTGAGAAACGGCGTTTCGTATGTCCAATTTCCCAATCAGGCAAGGGAGCATACTGAAAAGAGGCGCATCCGGTCGAACCGGATGCGCCAAAAGCAGGGGAAGCTTGCGTTTTTACGGGAAGTGAGACAGTCTTGCGGGCTGTTTTTGTCATACATACGGCTGAGGATTGCCGCGACCTCGCTCCCGCTTGATGTCGTTCGTCGGATAGAAGGTGCCGTTTTTGTCAGAACCGGTCAGAATGCCCGCGCGGTAGAACGTATAGATCTCCAATGCGTAAGTATCCGTTGTTATGACGTCCGGGATCTTGTTATCCGCGACGGTATTGATCTGCCGGTAGTCGCTCATCGCGCCATAGAAAATGTGGACAAATTCATTGCGCTTGACGGGGGTATTCATCTGCGCAGGCGTATAATCCCAGAATACATCTTTTCAATGATCCCGTTATCTACCGCATAGCTGACATAACTGCTGTACCAGTGCGGAGACCATTGCGCAGTGTGACCTTTCCGTTGTTGTTCAGCATTTGGTTGCAGTGCGGCGGACAGCTTGATAGCCTGTGCAACGGTGAGCGTGTCATCCGGCTTATAGAGCGTTCTCGTTACACCGTCGATCAGATCCTTTTCCCATGCGGCGCGGACACTGTCATAATACCAGCTGCTTCTGGAGACATCGGCGAACGGGAAAGGATCTCTTTCCGGAACGCCGGGTTTGGTCGGCACAGACGGTGTGACAGGACCGACCGGCGGCGTGTAGCGGCCGGAAACACGGACGGTTTTGCCGCCAACCCAGTCAACCCGTTCAGACTGTACTGCACCGTATAGCTGACGGAGCTGCTGCTGTAATTAGCAGGCAGAGTCAGGGTTGCCGTTTGCTCCGCTGCATCGCCACTCGTCTTCGCAGTGATCGTGCCAGCCTTGATCTGAATGCCATTTTGCAGGTTCGTGCCGGCGAGCGTGACCGTGATCATGCCGCCGTTGGAGGGAAGCTCCGTGGGCGCTACGCTATAGTCCGTCACCGACGGCTCAGTGGGCTGTGTGCCGCCGCCCGTGCCGGGAACTGTTGCGGTCAGCTCTCCCGCGAGCGTCGTTCCGTCCAGACTGTAACGGAAGTAGTAGGTCACAGCGTCCGTGCCGGTATTTTTCGGGAGCATGACTTCCGCGCTGCGGGAGTCAGCCGTGCCGTCCGCATCAACGGCGGTCAGCGCAGTCAAATTGTGCCCCAGTGGAACTTCGTGCTCTCCGGCAGGTTCGTGCCGGTAAGGGTCAGCGTTGCCTTGCCGCCCGCAGAGGTCAGCGGCGAGGGATCTGTCACAAGCTTGAACTCGGTCACCGTCGGGGTTGGCTCCGCGCCGCCTTTCCGGATCGTCACATTGACCTGCCCGTTGTGCGTGATGGTCAGTGTGTAGACGCCGTTTTCATACGTTTCCGTGTAGAAGTTGTCATCGGCGAGTTTTGTACTGCCGCCATTTCTGGTGACAACTGCGGTCGGCCGGTTTCCGGTGTGCAGCGTGATCACCGTGCTCCGGAGATCGCGGCCCTTATCAAGCTTGGGATTGGAAATATGGTATTTCATATAGTCCTGTACATAGTCCTTATGATCGCCGTTCCAGTCGTTCCCGAAGCTTGTCCAGTCCGGATTCTCGCTTTCGCCGGGAACCCAAATCTCGTCCTTGTCCGTGCTGAAGTTGTTGAGATCGATCTCAATGCTGTCAGCCGGTTCATGCGCAAGCAAATAGTGATGTTGCGTCAGAGTAAAGCCCATACTGGTTGCGAATGTCGCGTCTGTGGGAGTGAGCGTAGCAGACTGATTCTTGTTTTCATTAAAGAGACTATTCATAATGAGAAGCCGTCTGCCGGTCTGTCCTGCTCCGCCGCCCAGGAGTGTCTCCACAAAGGCGTCGCCTGTGTGGAAAGCTCTGGATACTGCTCATTCAGAATATTTATCTTATCTGCCAGATCTGCGCTTTTCAGCACCCTGCCGAACGCGGAAGCCTCTGCATCAGACAGTTTACTGGACAGAACGGGCAGTGTGCGGTACCGGCCGCTCGTTTGCAGGAGGTTGTTGTCCTGCGCTGTACCGTACAGTCCTTCAGCAAAGTTCGTCGGAGAGATAGCTGTCCGTATGATAGACGGCTTTGATTTCATCCCTTAACCTGCTCGCGCGTTGCCGCGGGATTTGCGATCATATAGCGCATTGTTGGGATGATCGACTCCCTTTGAGAACCCAGGATGCCTCATTATAGACACCGGTGCAGTAGAAGGGATGCTCGGCGTTGAATACCGTGCCGCCATTGACGTAGGATTGGAGCATATTCATGGCAAACAGCGTTTCAGGGAAGGTATAAACGCGGCGCACGTCTTCATAGGTGGTATTCATGACCGGCTCGAAGAGCTTGTGGTAGCGGATTTCGTACCACGCCCACGCATCGGTCAGAGCGCCCCAGTTGTCTGCAAGGCCACTCAGCCATGTGCCAAGCGCGAAGCTGCGCACCGTATTGTAGCCGCTACTGGAGGTGCTCTTAGAGTTGATGACAAGATACTTATGATGCTTCTGCGCAGTCTTAAACAGCGTATCATTCTCAAACCATTTTTCCATCCGGTGGTTTGCATCGTCAATGTCGGTCAGAACCAGATAGATGCCCTTGGAGGAGAAGAGTTCAAGGTATTCTGCTGTCAGCTGTGCGACGGCATCCGTATCTCCATTATGATGGTTTTCGGCAAAGACAACGCCCTTGATGCAGGAATTGTTATCGATCAAATTGTTCAGCCAGTCCATATCGATCAGATTGCGGAACGTGTTGATCGGAACACCGCCGGTCATCAGTGTCAGGTAAATGTTAATGCCCTTCTCCTGTGCGATCGCAACATGGTATTCATAGAACTTCTGGAGATTCTCCTTATTGCCAGTGCCTCCCATGCGTGGCCGAGATAGTCGTCGGCATGAAGCTGGATTGCCGTGTAAGGCTTGAGATCCTCTGGGATCAAGCTCCATACGCCTTCCATTGTGTTGTGGCCCCTGCATCGGAACGCCGGGAATTCCGGAATTATCCCACCATACCGGATGCTTTGTATTTGCATACAGCGACACAAGCAGCAGCGGATGCTCCGCATCGACCAGCATACGCGGCGTGGTTGCCGGCTCTGTAGAGGTAACGACAATTTCCGCCGTAGCAGACTTGTCGTTCAGCTCAGAAGCGTAACGTGCAGTCTGGTGCGTCCCGCCATTTTACCGGTGACAGTTTTCTGCGGCTTGCCGTCGCCGGAAAGGCCGGCAATTGTGTCGTTTTCCAGTGTAAATCTAAAATCATCGCGGAAAACTACAACACGTTCAGCGTTCATTGCCATTGCAAGAACACGCTTCGATTCCCCGTCTCCAAGGCGAATGAGACCGCTGGGCTCCAGCGCGACAGAGGAGACGGTTTCATCCAGATCCGTACCGGTGTAATACGCAAAGGCATCGACCTGGACCGGGGCATTGCTCTCCGCCGCCAGGCGAACCGTGTGCTGTTTGTTTTCCAGTCCGTGCAGCTCCAGAATCGTGAACTGATACGGATTTGTGCTGCTGTTTGCATTTCCGATCGCGACCAACACGTCGTCAACATAGATCCATGCGCGACCATAATTGCTGTCCATCTGACCAATCCAACGGAAGCCGGTACCGGTAAAGGTCAGACTTGCAGTAGCGCCGGGGCGTCATTGGCCTCCTTCGCGCTGCCTTCGTAATGATTTGTGCTGGTTTCATCGACCCAGTTTCCAGTGTACTGGATCTGGCGCTGTGGCTGTCCACATATACCCAGTTTCCAGCCGTACCGCCAGTTACGGTAAGCGTTGTCGTTTTGGAGCTGCCCGCAGCGGTGGCCGTAATGGTGACGGTTCCTCTGGCTACGCCAGTTCACGGTGTTGCCGTCAATGGTGACTTTCCCGTCCGGAGAGGGCGCATAGCTGACAGCCGTGACGGCGGCGTTGAAGTTCAGCCGTGTCTTTAGCGTCGAAGTTCCACCCACCGTAATGCTTGCCGGATTGGCTTCAACAGACCAGACCCGTGTAGGCACGGTTTCAATCGCCGTTTGATTGACCTCGAATTTCTGAAGATCAATGACATTTTTATCGGCGTTATTCCAGCCTTCCTTCGGCTCAACGCTGATCAGATAGACATCAGGCGTCAAGCCTGTCTTTTCATAGACCTTTGCCGCCGGAGCCGCTGCACCATTCAGATCCACCTCACTCGTCTCGACCAAAATGGGCTCGCCGCTCGGATTATGCCGGTAGAGTCTGACAATCGCAGTGCCAAAGTTAGTATCCTTCTGGGCGAAATAGCGGACACCGTTCCATAGAACACCAGAGATGCCTGTGCACCCTTGGTATAGGAAGACGGATCCTCCTGATTGAGGCTTGTCGACGACCCAGCCTTCCTCAAACTGGATATGCGGAGAAAGCTGGTTGCCATTGACGCGCGAAGGAACGGAGACCCAGTTCTCGGCAGGAGCCTGCGCCGGTACAAGATTCGTCAGCGAGAACTCCCTGATAGCCGTTGCCGTCAAGTGTAATGGTGTATGTGCCGGCAGCAGCGTCGAACGCCGTCTGAATCGGTTTGGACTGTCCTGCAAGGCTGCTTGTCAGCGCCAGCGTTGGTTCCGCGCCAAGACCGGAGATTGTGATCGTGGCTTTGCGCCACGTGCTTTCGTCGTGCGCGGTGTTCTGGGCGTAGCTGTCCTTGAGGTAGTTATACATCAGGCGGTTGGTGTCGGAATCCCATGTGGGAGTCGTTCCTTTCACATAGCCTTCCCAGATCGGGTTTTTGTCGACCCAGTAGTTATTGAAGCGGAACTGGAGTGTGCCCGCCTGCGCCTCGTCCACAAGAAGCATGGAGTAGGGCTCAAATTCGATATTCGCGCCGAAGCTATTCTGCGTAAGCTGGAACGACACATTCTGCTTGCTGTGCAGCGCACTGTTTTCACGGGTATCGAAGAACCAGTTGCTGTTATAGGTCAGCCAGCTCTTTGTCAGCTCGTCATAGTGCGCATAGCCAGTGCCGTTATAGCGCTGCGGATAGCGGGCGTTGAAGTAGTTCTGAATGCCAGCCGCCCCACCGAGTGCCTGAACATCTGCCATGCGCAGAATATCCCTTTGCCGGTCGGATCCTGCGCCATCTTGGGCAGTGACGGGATCGTACCGTAGCGACCGGTCGAGTAAGTCATCATGGTCGTTCCGTTGTTTTTTACCCTTGTTGGGGCCGGACGAACCGCTGTCGCCATAAAGCGGGTCAAGCAGGCGGTTGGCGGCATTTGAGCCAAGCTTATTGAGCGTGCCGCCGCTCGATGCGTAGAACACCTTCGTATTCTGCATCACCTGTTCACGGGTCGGGATGGCATAGTCGCGCATGTACTCCATGGCCTTGGCGATGCTGTACTTGTAGTTCGGCGTAAAGTAAGTCTTTGCTCCCTCATTGTCGCCGACGGCTTCGGCATGATCGGGATGCTCAAAGGTAAATACTGTTGCGCCTGTGCGCGCCTGCTGCACCATACGCATGGCAAACAGCAATTCCGGCATACTGACGGGCCGCGGCATTCCTCTGCACCGCCGAACACGTCGAATGTACTGTCTCCCCACTGCGGGCCGTATCCCTCAATGAACCACATCCAGGGAGTCGATCAGGCTGCCCCAGTTGCCGCACAGGCCGTCCAGCCACGCGCCGAGGGCAACGCTTTCATGCGAGTTGTAGGAAACGTTGCTCCACGCACTGGTCGTTTTGGCAAGCAGGATGTAGTTTTGAGAATACTTTTTCAGCGTCTGATAAAGCGTTTCATTATTCAGGAAGTATTCCAGCGTGCCGCCATGGTCGCTGCCGCCGGTGTCCTTCGGGGCGTCGTTCATGTCACAGTTGATGACATAGCCGCCCCATTTCGCGGCCTGCTTGACAAGCGCATCCATATAGGTGATGCGGCGGTCTCTCTCGCTGATACCGGCATTGTGGTTTTCCGCAGAAGACAACACCCATCATATTCTCATTCTGCTCATAGATGCCGTCCAGCCAGTCCAGATCCAGGGAACGTCCCTGTGTGGGAGTTGGAGACCATCAGGAAGAACGGAATGTTGTCATTCTTCGTCTCGGCAATGCGGTCAAGATACCACTGCTTGTTCGCCGCACTGCCCTCAACCGTTCCGCTGGCATGGATCAGGATCGCATGGTGGATGGTCTTATTGCCTGCTTGGACGGTCGGGCCCTTCCAGCCTGTTTCGTCCGTCCCGGTCAGTGCGGTCAGAAACCCTGAATGCTCTTGCCGCCCTGCAGCGGGCCTGCAAGACCATTCGCAGGATACCCTTTTCCATCATATTTGTAAAGGCCGTGCAGGAACAGAGGATTATCCTTATCGACCGTCATACGCAGCGCACCCGCATCCAGCGAACGGATCGTAAGCGCAACAGTCTTCTCTGACTGACCTGCTTTTACCGTGATCGTGACATCACCGGCAGTCAGTGCAGTCACAAGGCCGGTGGCGGTCACAGTTGCCTTACCTGTGTCGCTGCTGGTGTAGGAACGGTCTTGTCTGTCGCGTTGAAGGGCACAAGCGCCGAGATTTGCAGGGTATCATCTACCCAGAGCGTTTTTTCGGTGGGAGAAACTCCGTAGAGATGGTTACTGATGGTTGCAGACGTGTCATAACGAACCTCGAATTTGTTCAGATCGATGACGCCGCTGTCAAGACCACCGCCGTGCTTGCGCTTAATGGTGATTCTGTGATAGCCTGCCTCAAGCTCTCTCTCGAGGATTTTGTTGTCCATTGCGCCCGGCGCATTGCGATGCAGATCATACGTTTCAGGCGTGCCGTCGTCGATCTGAACCTCTACCTCACCGAAGTTCGTTTCATACTGCGCATAGTAGCGGATGCCAGAGCCATAGAAATACAGCGTCGCGGTTGATCCCTCTGCACCGGCAAAGCGGTTGGGTGCCTCATAGGGTCCATGCGCCGTCAAAGTGAATGCTTGTATCGTCAGATGCCGGAACCGAAACCCATCCGTCTTCGCCGGCGGGAGGCGGCGTGGGTGTACCCGGCGTATACGGCGCGCCCAAGGTCGGGAGCGTATCCGTCAGGAAGTTCTCAAACTCCGTATAGGCAATGCGCCAGTGATTTCCGGGCTGTTCCTTGCCGCCGGAGTACCAGACGCTCAGCTTACCGTCCGCATCATAGGTAAAGCTGGAGCGATAAATGAAGTTCTGATCCCATTGCCCGCTGCGCGGCGAAAGAATGGGGTTGGGATAAGTCGTCCATAGTTCGCCGTCCGCCGATTTGGCAAGGAACAGATCTGTATGGTTGGAGCCGCCGCCTTTCGGATACGCGCAAATCAACGCCCAGTATTCTCCGCTTTCATCTGCGCCGACGTTCGGGATCCACTGAACGTCCAGATGCCACGGAATCCAGCCGTTTTGCAGCACCAGCGTAGGCTTGAGCGATTTCGCCTCGCCCCCATTCTGTGCCGTTTGTGGAGCGGCGAAGCTCAACGAAGCCGTTCTGATTGTTCCATCCGGTCGGTGCAACGCCCTGATCGGAGTTGTTCGACCACATCAGCCATGTATTCGCATCACGCCGGACAACGGCAGGCGACTGCATATCGTAGTGATAGGTTGATGTCACCAGATCGGTGTAAGAGATTTCCCTGTCCCGCGTCCTTTTTGTACAGCATAGGTAAAACCACTGCCGCCCTGCGTCGCCGCAACGCGGATGCAGCGCAGAATAGAGGGCTTGAAATTGCTCGTTCCGATTTGACCATAATTCTGCGCATCCTGCTCCCAGACGTAATAGACCCAGAGCTCGTCGCTGACAGGATCGTAGATCACGTCGTTGTCGCAGTTGTGCGTGCCGTCCGGCTCTCTCTCTCAACTACGCTCAACGGGTTGGAAATTCCCTCCGCCGACCAGATCTTTCCGTCATCTGACCATACAAGGCACGGATTCTCAAACTGCATTGCCTTCCTGATTTGGCGTGACTGCCATCCAGAAGCGATGCCCACCCCATGTGCCAAGCGGCGTGCCGCCCACACTGTTCACCAGCGTGAAGTCCAGCACGTCCGGGTGCGTGTCGTTATTGGGTGTCTTGCCCTGATATTCATAGGTCGGGATGGTCAGCACATCGCGGAACTGATAAGGTACGGGGAAGCGGATCCTTCTTTTTTCCTCAGTGGACCGACCTCGACCTCGATATAAGTGACCGCCCTTTTTCGCTCCCTTGTCATGGCCGTCATTCCAGATGCGGACATATCGTGCATTGTAGGGATCATCCGTCACTGGCACTTCCAATCCAGACGCTGTGGCTTGCCAGTTATCGTTATAGATCTCTTTTGTAGTTCCAGTCTGGAAGTCCTCGGTCGCGCTGAGGATGATGTGCAGATCCTTGAGTGTTCTGCCGTCATCCCAGTAATTCCAGAAATTGACCTTGCTGACGGGATATTCGTTGCCAAGGTCGATCTGTGCATAGGACGGGTCGTTCGTGTCCTGTGCTTTGTCCTTGCAGACCTCGATATATTTTGCGTTTTCTTTAACGCCATCTGTCAGCCAGCTGTTCGGGCGGTCACTTCCACCGCCCCATTTATTCACAATTACATTACAGCCCGCCGCGACATTATATAGCGTAGTCTCGGGCGCGCCGCCGGTGTGCTCCATGTGCCGTAGACCTTGATCTCCGTATAATGTCCGCCCTGCTTTTTCTGCCCCGGCGTGCCGCCGTCATGTCCGTTGTTCATCACGCGAACATAGCGACCCCTTGCTGCTTTCTCTACGCTCAAGCCTGCAGAGACAGATTTATAGGAAGCATCTGTCCCAACACCGAATCCGAAGAAGTTCTCCGTGTCGGAGTTGAAAATGACTGTGCGATCATCTTTCAGCAAACGTACCTTTTTCAGAAGCAAGAATTACAAGTCCGATGAGCGTGCGTCCATCATCCCAGTAGTTCCAAAACTCCACCTTTGCAATATCATAAGACGTGCCGAGATCGATCTGTGCGTAGCTTGGATCTGTGCTGTTCTGCTCCGTATCCTTGCTGATCTCGACATATTTTCCACTATCGGTTATACCGTCCGTCAACCAACTGGCTGGACGGTCCGCGCCACTGGTCGGGCCGTGAATGGATACGTTTTTTCCCCTGTGCAACATTTGTCAATGCAGGCGGTTCTCCGCCAGCACCGGCAGCGTCAGCGCCGGCAGCATTCCAAGCAGCATGACAGCTGCCAAAAGCAGCGGAAGCAGGCGCCTGCTGAAAAAGCGGGTTCCTTTTATCATTTCATATCCTCCTTACTTAATCTGTTTTTTCAAAATGGCTGGTATCCTGTTTCCCCTACTAAATGAAATAAAGTCCTAATAACATGGGATTTTTTTCACGTCCACTTGTGATTTTTGACCACTTTTTGTTCTATTTGCATAAACTGCATAAAAAACTGCGGGGCGGATTTGGCAAAATAGCGAAAAAGCCGGTCGGCTCCCCGCTGGTGTATGTCAGGTCGTTTTTCCGCCGCCGCGCGCTTGCGGCGCTGGGCCTGCGTCAGATATTCCTTGGCGGACATCCCTGTGTATTTTTTTGAAAACATGGCTGAAATAGGTGGTGTCCTCGAAGCCGACGCTGCGCGACCTCGAATACCTTCAGATTTCCCTCGTCCAAAAAGCTGGCGGGCATACTCGATCTTCTTTCCGGCGATCGTTTCCATGACCGTCCGCCCGGTCTTCTGACGGAAGAAGCGGCTGAGATAGCCGGGGCTGACGTGCACGGCAGCCGCCAGCTCGCTCAGCGTCAGCGCCTCGCAGAAATGCATGTCCATGTAGTTCTGCACGTCCGCCAGAAGATTGCCGCCCCTCCGTAGAGAGCAGCAGGCAATACGTAATGGCA
>VOFK01001233.1_pt1 | contig 27718 bp, 38 predicted proteins | sample 5384121 | NCBI WGS metagenome assembly VOFK01 (sample SAMN12384730, study PRJNA508395) | human gut metagenome | isolation source: healthy gut J | host: Homo sapiens | reverse complement strand
TTTGGTACTCCGATAATCATAATGTTACGTATTAAAGATTTAACATGTTCGAAAGTACGAAAAATCCCCTTACGTTGTTATTCGTAAGGGGATGTTTTAGAACAGAATGTCTTCGCGTGTTGAGATGAATAAATGCGTAGAGTGGTTATTTTATAGACATTCACTGCCCTGCTTGTTAATTTTCATGCTTTTTCCATAGAGACCCACTCGAGCTATGTTGTTATAAAAGGGTTCTGCAATATCGTACTTAAAAGGAAGTACTTCTTCATTGTCTTTGTTTATATACCCCCACTTGGACGACTGGCTTTCAATACAAACGGCAGCTAATCCTTCAGAGAAAGAGCATCCATTATCATATTCCAGGGGAATGACAACTTCTCCTTTCTTGTTAATGAATCCTATCTTATTTGTGTAGCGAGACGAGAGCTAATCCTTCCGCGAATTGTTCTATTTGACTGTAAGTCGGTGGAAGAATGTAGTTTCCTTGTCTGTCAATCAGTCCCCATAATCCATCCTGACATACTCGTGCACATTCTTGCTCAAACGAGTGAGCGGCTGTGTATTTAAACGGAATCCGTATTTGTCCGGTATGGTCGATAAATCCGTATTGAGAATTGAGTACTACCATCCCTAATCCTTCTTTAAAAGAGAAAGCCCGTTCGTACATTAGAGGAATGACAACGTCATATCCTTTTATTGATGTATCCCCATTGGATTTTTCCTTTTACCGGAGCCAATCCTTCGGAGAAACGGCCAATTGCCGAGAAGCGCTTTTTCTTATTAGCTACCCCATAAGCTAAAAAAGAAGCGAAGAACTTTGTAATAGTGCTGCTCATTACCTTTATTGTTTGTGTGGTAAGCGTCCGGATACCATATATATACAAGAGAAGCGTGGACGTCGTTAGTTCATTCTATTCAAGGCTCTGGTAAACCTATTGGGAAATGAACAACAGAGTCCACGCCCTTGCATATAACAAAGACGTGAACGCTTAGTTGCCATTATCTCCCCAATTAAAAGAATTTACCAGATTCTGAATAGAGATAATATTCTAAACGCTTCTACGTTATTAATCGTAATAAGTCGCTACAAAGATACGGATTTCTTGTTAAAGAACAATGCTTTTAGGGGATAAAGATTTAATGGTGAATGAGGTAGGTGTACAAAATGAGAAATGGCTAATAGATAAAAAGCTCCTTTTTACGCTTTAGGTAAAGGGAGCTTTTTAGTCTATGATGTCAGGCGGTTTGTTTCTATGAAAAATGCTTGGTTATTAGTTTAATAGTCCAGGATTGGCATCAATTGCATCTTGTGGAATACGCAATGTATCGGGAATCATCTTGTACAAGTGTGTAGGTTACATCTTCAATTTCTTTTTTGATTTCCGGTCGGGTAGTTCGGCGTAAATCAAACCAACGATGGCCTTCAAAAGCAAGCTCGCGAGCACGTTCTTTCAGAATTTCTGTGACTAGCTTTTCTTGGCTCATCGCATTTATTTCATTCTTTTTCTGCTCATAACCTTCTGATGTATAACGATTCTCTATTAGTTTCAAGAGCCGGGTACGTGCTTCAGGTAATTTGTTTAAATGTGCAGCAGCTTCTGCTGAATTTAAATAAAGCTCTCCGGTGCGGAAAGTACATTTGAATTTAGATTCACCACTTTTGATGGAAGTATAATTTCCATTTTTATTTGCTTGATAATACTTGTTTGGACGTAGATCTTTTCCTTCCTCATATTCTTGTAAAAATGAAGGGTAAAGTAAGAGTGATCCGGCATAATCGCTATTTGGAAAAACTTCATAGGCAGTGATCATTTCTACAGATGTAAATTCATTAGGAAGTTTGTCTCCTTCATCATTTAGGTTCACTAATGTCGATTTTCCGGCTAGTACACGTTCCGAAGCTTCATAAGATTTGCCCCATTCACCCATGTATAAATATACCCGTGATTCCATAGCATCTACTGATAATGTTGAAAAACGGTATGAATATTGAACTTCCCATTCTTTTTTATTAATCAGTTTCCTTGCTGTTTCTATATCAGATAATATGGAGGTATATATTTCTTTTACAGTGTTTCGTGATGGTATTTCTTCTAAATCAGTATTGAGTTTGTAGGGGAACTGCTTTGGTTTCTAATGCTCCAGTAGCTGTATAAGGTTGTCCATAAAGATTGACCAATATGAAATGCATATATGCTCTCATGAGGTAAGCTTCTCCAACTAATTGATTAATATCTTCTTGGCTTCCTTCTGATATTTCATCTTTTTTATCGATGATTGCGTTGGCATAATAGATATTGGTATAATAGGCCGCCCATCCAAATTGTCTCGTACTTGCATTCGGATTAACATCATTCCATTTTTCAACATCTCCTAAAGAATTTTTGGAAGTGGCATCAGACTGTAATATGGTTGCGATATCTGTTCTGATTTCGCATATTCCTCTGTCATTGAGTGCTGTATTGTAAGCTGTTGTGAATAAAGCTCTGTATTCAGCTAGCGTATTGGGAATTACTTGGCCTACTGGCTGTATGTCCAAATAACTATCACAGGAAGATAATAACAGGCTTCCTATTAATGTGAATATATAATATATTTTCTTTGTCATAATATATTTTTTAAAAGTTAAGACTTAGATTGAAGGTAATGGATTTGGGAACTGGGGTAGAGTATAGGTTGCCCATTGATTCCGGATCCATATAATTATCATAATTAGAGCTGATAACGAATAGGTTACGAGCCTCTAATCCTACAGTTGCTCCGCCGATACTTAGTTTATGAAGCCATTCGGATGGAACCCGGTAAGCAAGACGAATATTTTGTAAGCGTACAAAGCTTAGTTTTTTTACCCAGATGTCCAGTGATCTGTAAATGTCATTTCGAGTACTGAACAAGTAGTAGTCAGCCGGATTGTAGTTGTACGTTGCTAATGCAGGGAACTTTCCTGTTGTATTTTCCGGTGTCCATCTATCCAGTATGTCTCTATTCATATTGCGCCCTGGGTCTAAGTCAGATACATTATAACTTGGAGTTGTTTTTACGTGTGCTCCAAAATTATATGAAAAATTCAGATTCAGTTCCCAATTTCGGTAATTGAACGTATTTAGAAAACCGCCCGTGTAGGGAGCATCTGACGTTCCAACATAGCTGTAAAAGTCTCTTTGTTCTTCAGTACTTGGTCCTATTTGGTAAGTGCCAAGACCATCTTCATTCGATGTCATTCTGAATAACTCTTCTACAGTGACAGCTTTTCCCTCTTTATTCTCAAGATAGATTTGTCCTGTATCAGGATTTATACCTTTTTGTTTTTAGTGCAAAGATTGCACCTACAGGATATCCTTCCAGACTAGGAGTCACTTGGCTTTTATCTGTAAGTACTTTTAGTACTTTATTTTGATTATATGCGAAGTTGAAAGTAGTGTACCAAGAGAAGTTTTTAGTGGTGATATTACGTGTCTGCAGGTTTATTTCTACACCTTTATTTTCCATACTAGCCCAGTTTATAGACATATTAGTGAATCCATTTTCTAAAGCTAATGCTTTAGAACCAATTAAGTCTGTTCCTTTTCTATAGTAGTAATCTACACTAAGATTGATGGCTTGATTGAGTACGGAAAAATCTATTCCTAAATTGTAAGATGCAGTTTTTTCCCAGCGTAATTTACTGTTGGGAGCACTATTGATAATAATATTTTCTTCACTGTAACCAGGTAAAAAATATTCACATTATCATATTTCCCGACTAGGAATGGAGAGGTTCCTTATCAATATTTCCTTGTAAACCATAAGAAAGGCGAAGAGCTAAATTATCAACCCATTTGTATTGTCTAATGAACGACTCATTTGATAAACGCCATAGACCACTTACCGAATAGATTGGTAAGAAACGGTATTTCTTATCTACTCGAATAAATCAGAACCATCCATGCGCACACTTCCTCCCAATGTGTAACGATTCATTAAAGTATATGAACCATTGGCAAAGAAAGAAGCAAAAAGCGTTTTCCTTGTACGATTTAGTTTTTAGATTCCAATCATTGGCTTGTGCTTCATCTTTAAATATGAGATTCTAGAATGTTAGTTTCTTGGGATCATATCCGTATCCGGTTGAGGCTTGGTTGTCTACCCAGTTTTTGCGAATTTCCGAACCAGCCATTATTTGTATGTCATGTATATCCCCAAATGGGATTTTTGTATTCTCCTTTGAATTTCCATGTGAGTTGTGAGGGTTGTACTATTAGTTGTTTTAAGCATGCCTCCTTCTGGTATAAGATAGGTTTGTACACCATTTTTTCCAATATTTATTGGTTTCACGTATATTCCTAATATTATATGAATTTATCCCGGCATATTCTTCTTGCGACAATTGATCCCATTGCACACCAATCTGTGAATAAACTTTCCACTGATCGTTAAAACGTAGCTGAACATCAAAGATAGAATTGATGGCTGTGGTGACAGATTCTTTATTGGTGTTTGCTCGTTCTTCGAATATATTAAAGCCTTGCTTTTCATCTGTTTCATTACTTCTGACTACGTCGTAATCGTAAAGGTAGTTTCCTTGTTCGTCAAACGGAGCAAAGTAAGGGTTGGCGATACGTGAATAATATATAGGGTTAATAAGTCCGTAAGTATCAGTCATAAATGTGTTATTCTTGCGTCTGTTGGCAAAAAATAGACATTCCAATTTTTAATATTTTGTTGATTTGGTAAGACGTTTTTACTGGTCAGATTAAAACGGCTCATGCTTACACCTGGTACATTTCCGTTTTCTTTGACATAACCAAGTGAGTTGTAGCAATAAGTAACCTTTTCGCTACCACCGGAAATGCTAAAGTTATATTCTTGCGTAAAAGCATCTCTGAATAATATATCATTCCAGTCTGTATTGATTGTTTTCAGTTTGTTTATAGCATTTTGGGCTTCAGGTGTCAGTCCGTTCCACCCCTGTTCTTTATAGATGTCTATTAAGTTATATTGCTTCATGATAGCAGCAACTTTTCCTTTTTCAGGAAATACCGGTATCGGATCTGTTAATCCCCATAATATGTCAAACCGTGCTTCTTTTAATAATTGAAGTTCCAAATCGACTTTCTCTTCCGAGTTTAGTAAGTTGAGTCGTGAAGTATTGAGATTTGGAGTATAAGTCAATTTGGTATTGAAGTTAATAACAGGTTTTCCGGTTTTTCCTCTTTCGGTTGTTACCACAATTACGCCATTTGCAGCACGTGCGCCATAAATGGCAGTAGCAGCTGCATCTTTTTTTAATATCGTAATGCTTTCAATGTCGTTTGGGCTCAAACCTGCGATAGAAGATTGTGACATATTTACAATGTCATTATCGTTATCTTTGTTGATCTCTGGAATATCAGTCCCTTCCAAAGGTATTCCATCCAATACCCATAATGGGTCTTGTGTTCCATTCAATGAAGCTGTACCACGAATACGAATACGTGCAGGAGCTCCTGGTGCACCGGAAGTTGTCGTAACGGCTACACCCGCCACTTGTCCGGCTAATGCCTGGTCGATGCTTTTTGCTGCGCCTACCATTCCGTCTGTAACGTCTACTTTAGCGATAGCGGCAGTCAGTTTACGACGTTCCAGTTCTTGATAACCAGTTACTACTACGTCTCCTAGTGTGTGTGATGAAGCTTGAAGGACAATACGATAAGTATCTTTTCCAGCTTGCAACACGATATTTTGTTCTTCAAAACCTATATAACTACAATGTAGTCTGGTCACCTTTTCCGGAATGGAAATGGAGAATTTACCATCCATATCAGTGATAGTACCTAGAGAAGTCTGTGATACTCCGGCTTTTTTCAAATCGTCTGCATTAACATATACGGAAGCACCGATTAGAGGTTCATTGTCTTCACCGGATATGACGACTCCGGTGATTGTGCGATTAGCAGCGTTGGCTGTAGCCAACGTGCTAACAAGAAAAACATATAAGAACGTATAAATATTTTTTTTCTCATCAATATAGATTGTTAAAGTGATTGATTTTGTTTTATTTGATTCCTAAAGCCGTATTAATACGTAGAATCATATCCTCATAATGATAGCGTGCAGCAGTATCAGAAGTGCCGAGACGGCTCTGCAACAATTTCTTGATACGTAATAGCTCTCCGCGTTTCACCGAGATAGCATCAGAAATACGGTTGAGCTGACTACCATAGAAGTTAAGCACACGTGGAGCGCCCATTCGGTCTTCCTGGCGAAGTGCACGTTGTTCGGCAGCGTAACAGCTACAGAAAGGAGTAGCGTGGTCAAGCAAGAAATGCTCGTTTGCAATCTTCTTGTTGATTTTAACGGCTTCCGGTTCTGCAGCGGCTGTAAGTAATGCATCGAGGAAGTTTTTCTGCAAAGAACGTTCCATAACATTAGGGATACCACCGCGTTCGGTAATACCGAAAATGTTTTTTATGAAGTCCGTCCATAAGCTCCACTACTGTGAAGGCTTTTTTTCCGTTGACAGACTCATTCTCTATCATACGCATCAAACGGGTGTTGCCAAGTAAATCCCAAAGGATATAGGCTTGGGCGTTCTTTAAGATTTGTGTAGGAGCATTTTCCTGTTTTCCAATGGGAGTATTGCGAAGTAGATAAGTATATTGCCCCACTTCCGTGTCAAACAGCCATTTAGGGTATGTCAAAACTTCATCCATCAGAAATTTTAGTGAAGCTTGTTGTTTCTCTTTCTCTACGAATGTATAAGTTTTAACGCCGTCTCCTACAATTGTATTTTCAATGTAGATGCCGCCAATATTGGCAAGGACATGATATAAATAGTTGTTCCATTGGTTGATTACTGCATAGTAGAGGCGTGATGCTTCTTCATAAGTTTGTCCTTTCTCGCCGGTAGTAGTCCATTGAAGAATTTGCGGAACAATACGTTTCAGATTCTCAATGCCAAGTAAAGAAGAACGAACCGGATCATCACCTAAATCTTCGTTCTGTGCACGTGGATCTACCGCATCACGTACATCCTGTGCTTCACTATATTTATAAAGACGATCAGTATGTTTGCTCAAAAAATCGAATAAAACATCCTTTTCTTCTTCCGGAGTCTTCTTTCCGTACCAACGATAACCATATTCGATAGCAAACATGTCATAAGGACCGATATGCGGAGAAAGAACTTTCACGCCATCTCCTGGTTGTGCGATATAATTGAATCGTGCATAATCCATGATAGATGAAGCGGTAGAATTCATTCTGGAAGTAAATGCTTCGGAACGTAACGAATCTGTCGGGAAAGCCCATGAACCCATCATATTGTGGCGGAGTCCTAAATGAGTGGCCTACCTCATGGCAAGCAACGAACCGAATGGCATCTCCCATCAAAGCATCAGGCAATTGTACATTACGTGCTTCCGGACACACTGTTCCAGTCTGCACAGTAATCCATTCACGTACCATAGAAAGCACATTGTGCCACCACATAATATCAGCTTCCAGGATTTCTCCGGAACGGGGATCTAACAGAGAAGGTCCCATTGCATTTTTCTTTTCCGAAGCAGCATAAGTCAGTACGGAGTAATTGACATCATCCATGTCTACATGCATACTGTCCGTGATTTCTTTGGCGATAATCGCATTCTTGAAACCAGCCTTTTCAAAAGCAATCTGCCAGTCCTCGATACCTTTCTTAATGTACGAACGCCATTGGTAAGGAGTTGAATTGTCAATGTAGAAGACAATAGGTTTGGCAGGTTCCACCATCTGACCTTTCAGATAAGCCTCCCGATCTTCCGGTTTGGGTTCCATACGCCAGCGGGTGATGTACTGTGTCTTATCCGTACGCTGCTGCGCATCACTGAAACTTAATAACGGATTAGTGAAATAACCGACCTTCTGATTGTCGAATCGTCCCATCATCGGCTTCTCGGGCAATAAGAGAATAGAAGAACTAACTTCCACCGTTACATAAACAGTAGTAGTACCTTCCGTTACCCGGGTAGTCAACTCGGAAGTTGCCACGACATTGTTTGAAAAGGATTTGATGGATAGAATACGTGATAAATTCTTGATAGCCGAAGTACCCAGATTAATATTGGTAAATACGTTATTGATACTGGTTTCCGTACCATCATAAATATCATTCACCTTGATTACTAATGCCGTAGAATCTGCATTGACTGCTTCGATCTTGAATGCGGCAATCAGCGGAGAGATAAAATTATCCTTTACCGAACGGAAGATAGCATCCGTTTGGGGGCCAGAGGTAATGGACGTTGTTGGCGTAACATTAGTTTGCCCGTCGCTTTGTCCCATTCCATGCAAACCATTTGATTCTCATAGTTTACTCCGCGGTTTACGCCCGCATCATTAAGTTCGGCAGGAACTCGTTGCAGCTTATTGACAACTAATAAGTCACGTCCCAAAAGTGAGGTGGGAATTTCAAAATAATAATCATTCTTCTTTTTTTGATGTACAGCAAACATCCCTTTGGTCGTTTTACTGTCTTCCACTAATTTCTCGTAGTCGCTTTTACTCTTCTCTTCTTTCTCTTCTGGTTTTTTCTTTTTCTTTTTAAACCAACTCAGATTTTCTGTAGCGGGGGGTAGTTGCAAATGCCGAGAGCGCTTCTCCACTCAGCAATATACATGCAATGACCGCTGCCATTACTTTTTACATACATTCTCATTGAGTTTCTAACTTTTAATTATAATTAAAAAAACGGCTACAAAAAGTACTAATATAAATAACATAATGACTACTAATTTGCAATGAATATAACCTTAAAAAGAAATATTAACTAGTATCTACGGTCATCATTCTCCTCGGATATTTCATAGTTTAGTGGGAATAGTGTACATTTGCGGGAGTAAAAAGTGAACGGAATGATGAGACGATATATCACTGCTTTGATGTTGGCTTGCTGCATCGGAGGGTATGGACAAGAGAAAGAAGCAAGTAACCTTTGTACCTCCTTTTGACTTTCCTCTTACATTGAGTGGGAACTTTGGAGAAATTCGCTCCAATCACTTCCACGGCGGACTGGATTTTAAGACAGGCGGAGTTATCGGTAAACCCGTTCGTGCTCTCGCTGATGGCTATATTTCGCGTATTCGCGTCACGAATGGTTCGGGATATGTACTTGATGTCTGTTATCACAATGGCTATTCAACGATCAACCGCCATTTGAGCGCTTTTCTTTCTCCCATTGCCGAAAGGGTAGAGAAACTTCAATATGAAGATGAGAACTGGGAGGTGGAGATTATTCCCGAACCCGGTGAATATCCGGTGAAAGGAGGTCAGCAGATCGCATGGAGCGGAAATACCGGATATTCGTTCGGTCCGCATCTTCACCTGGATGTATTTGAAACGGAATCGGGAGATTATATTGACCCTATGCCTTTCTTTCAATCGAAAATAAAAGATACGCGTGCTCCGAAAGCGGATGGTATTCTATTTTTTTCCACAACTGGGTAAAGGAGTAGTGGATGGAAAGCAAGAGAATAAAATCATCCTTCCTAATAGTGAGCGTCCGGTGGAAGCATGGGGAGTGATAGGTGTGGGGATCAAAGCATACGATTACATGGATGGAGTGAATAACCATTATGGAGTTTATTCGGTTGTGCTTACGGTAGATGGAAATGAAATATTTCGCAGCACCGTAGATCGCTTCTCGCAGGAAGAGAACCGGATGATTAATTCCTGGACTTACGGGCAATATATGAAATCTTTCATTGATCCGGGCAACACTTTGCGGCTACTAAAAGCATCGAATGATAACCGTGGCTTGGTGACGATTGATGAGGAACGGGACTATCAGTTCTTATATACATTAAAAGATGCTTTCGGAAACACTTCCAAATATAGTTTCACCGTACGGGGATCGGAAACAGCCGATTGAACCGTTGAATCATCGGGAGAAATATTATTTTACCTGGAATAAGACTAATTATCTGCAAGAACCGGGATTGAACCTGGTTGTTCCGAAAGGAATGTTGTATGATGATGTTCCCCTCAATTATCAGGTGAAGGCGGATAGTGGTGCCGTTGCTTTTACCTATCAGCTGAATGATAAGACGGTTCCGCTGCATGCAGCTTGTGAACTGTGTATCGGGTTGCGTAGAAAACCAGTTGCCGATACGACCAAATATTATGTAGCCCGTATCACTCCGAAGGGAGGAAAGTACAGCGTAGGTGGAAAGTATGAAGATGGATACATGAAAGCATCTATCCGGGAGTTGGGAACTTACACTGTTGCCATCGATACCATCCCGCCGGAGATTATCCCTGTCAACAAGAATCAGTGGGGAAGAAACGGAAAGATTGTCTATCGTTTGAAAGATCAGGGCGCGGGAATTGCTTCCTATCGTGGAACGATTGACGGAAAGTATGCGCTTTTTCGGACGTCCCAATATTGTGAAATCATACTGGGAATGTACATTGGACCCCAAACGCGTAAAGAAAGGAGGCAAGCATACTGTTGAATTTACAGTGACCGACTATTGTGGGAATGAAACAGTGGCCCGTGAAAGCTTTGTTTGGTAAATTATTAAAAGTGAATCATATATTTATTATGAAGAGAAGAATTATTCTTTGTGCCGCCGTATTGATGGCGGCTGTGGCGAACACCTTCGCCTGCACCAACCTGATTGTCGGAAAGAATGCGTCTGCCGATGGCTCGACGATTGTTTCCTATTCTGCCGACTCGTATGGCTTATTCGGAGAACTTTATCATTATCCGGCTGCTACCTATCCAAAAGGTACGATGCTGAAAGTTTATGAATGGGATACCGGCAAGTATCTGGGAGAAATAGAGCAGGCAGCGCCAGACTTACAATGTAGTCGGTAATATGAATGAATATCAGGTTACCATTGGTGAGACAACTTTCGGCGGACGTCCGGAATTGGCCGATTCTACAGGGATTATCGATTACGGAAGTCTGATTTATATCGGTTTGCAACGTTCGCGCACTGCCCGTGAAGCAATTAAGATCATGACCGACTTTGTGCAGCAATATGGCTATTATAGCGAAGGAGAGTCCTTTACCATTGCCGATCCGAATGAAATATGGATTATGGAAATGATTGGTAAAGGTCCCGGCATCCGTGGAGCAGTTTGGGTAGCTGTACGTGTGCCCGATGATTGTATCTCGGCTCATGCCAACCAGGCGCGTATCCAGCAGTTTGATATGAACGACAAGGAGAACTGCATGTACTCTCCGGATGTCGTTTCTTTTGCCCGCGAGAAGGGATATTTTAATGGAGTAAACAAAGACTTTAGCTTCTCATTAGCCTATGCGCCTCTTGATTTTGGTGCCCGCCGTTTTTGTGAGGCTCGCGTGTGGAGCTATTTTAATAAGTTCACAGATAACGGAAAAGATTATCTTCCTTATATTGAGGGAAAGACTAATACGCCGATGCCTCTTTTTGTGAAACCGAAACATAAGTTATCCGTGCAAGATGTGAAAGATATGATGCGCGACCATTATGAAGGAACGCCTCTTGACATCTCCAATGATTTTGGAGCCGGACCTTATAAGACACCTTACCGTCTTTCTCCTCTGAACTTCAAGGTAGATGGTCAGGAATATTTCAACGAACGTCCGATTTCGACTCAACAAAGTGGCTTTGTATTTGTTGCACAAATGCGTGCCAACAAGCCGGACCCTATAGGCGGTGTTCTTTGGTTTGGAGTGGATGATGCGAACATGGCGGTATTTACTCCGGTTTATTGTTGTGCTACTAAAGTGCCGGTATGTTATACCCGTGTAGATGGAGCCGATTATATCACTTTCTCCTGGAATTCCGCTTTCTGGATTTTCAACTGGGTGTCTAATATGGTCTATCCGCGTTATGATCTGATGATTGGTGATGTACGGGAAGCGCAGAAAGAAATGGAAACTACTTTCAACAATGCACAGGAAGGCATTGAAGAAATGGCTGCCAAACTGCTGGCAAAAGATAAGAACGCAGCAGTTGATTTTCTGACAAACTATACAAATATGACCGCACAGAGCACTTTCGATACTTGGAAACAATTGGGTACATTCTTGATTGTGAAGTACAATGATGGAGTGGTGAAACGTGTTAAAGACGGTCAGTTTGAGCGTAATTCTATCGGACAACCTGCCGGAGTGATGCGTCCCGGATATCCGAAAGAATTCTTGCAGGAATATGTCAAGCAGACTGGTGACAGATATAAAGTGCCACAAGAATAGATATTAAGTATGAGATATTAGGTATTAAGTATATCGCTTTTTTAATTCTTAATTCTCAAATTTCAATTAAAAAGAATAGGAATTATAAACTTATTATTTTTACATTTGTGTGCTCAAGAAATTGATAATAAATAATTCATTAACCAATAAATAACAATCGAAATGGAAAATCAGGAACTTATTAAACAGGTCACTGACAAAGCCGAAAAATGGCTAACCCCGGCTTATGATGCTGAAACCCAGGCTGAAGTGAAACGTATGTTGGAAAACGATGATAAAACCGAACTAATTGAAGCTTTCTACAAAAGATCTTGAATTTGGTACTGGTGGTCTGCGTGGTATTATGGGAGTAGGTAGCAATCGTATGAATATCTATACGGTAGGTGCTGCCACTCAAGGACTTTCCAACTATCTGAAAAAGAACTTCAAAGACCTGCCGCAGATTTCTGTAGTAGTAGGTCACGATTGCCGCAACAACAGCCGTTTGTTTGCGGAAACTTCTGCTAATATTTTCTCTGCCAATGGTATTAAAGTATATCTGTTTGATGATATGCGTCCGACTCCGGAAATGTCTTTCGCCATCCGCCACCTCGGCTGCCAGAGCGGTATTATTCTGACTGCTTCTCACAATCCGAAAGAATACAACGGTTACAAGGCATATTGGGATGATGGTGCACAGGTATTGGCACCGCATGATAAAGGTATCATCGACGAAGTGAATGCAATTGCTTCTGCTGCCGATATTAAATTCCAGGGAAATCCGGATTTGATTCAGATCATCGGTGAAGACATCGATAAGATTTACCTCGATATGGTGAAGACTGTCTCTATCGATCCCGAAGCTATCGCCCGTCATAAAGATATGAAGATCGTCTATACTCCGATTCATGGTACAGGTATGATGCTGATTCCGCGTGCATTGAAGATGTGGGGATTTGAAAACGTATTTACTGTTCCCGAACAGATGATCAAGGATGGTAACTTCCCGACTGTAGTATCTCCAAACCCTGAAAACGCGGAAGCTCTTTCTATGGCTGTAAACCTTGCCAAAGAAATTGATGCTGACCTCGTTATGGCTTCCGACCCGGATGCTGACCGTGTAGGTATCGCTTGTAAGGATGACAAGGGCGAATGGGTACTGATTAACGGTAACCAGACTTGTATGATGTACCTTTACTATATTCTGACTCAATACAAGCAACTGGGTAAGATTAAAGGTGGCGAGTTCTGCGTGAAGACAATCGTTACAACTGAACTAATCAAGAAAATCGCAGATAAGAACAATATCGAAATGCTTGACTGCTACACCGGATTTAAATGGATTGCCCGTGAAATCCGTCTGCGTGAAGGCAAACAGAAATATATCGGTGGCGGTGAAGAAAGCTACGGATTCCTTGCCGAAGATTTCGTTCGCGATAAAGATGCCGTATCAGCTTGCTGTTTGATTGCTGAAGTTGCTGCATGGGCAAAAAGATAATGGAAAATCCTTGTATCAGTTGTTGCTGGATATCTACGTAGAATACGGATTCTCTAAAGAGTTTACTGTAAACGTAGTGAAACCGGGTAAGAGTGGTGCAGAAGAAATCAAAGCGATGATGGAGAACTTCCGTGCCAATCCTCCGAAAAAGAATTGGGTGGCTCTAAAGTGATCTTGAGCAAAGATTATAAGACACTGAAACAGACAGATGATAAAGGTAACGTAACTGCAATCGATATGCCGGAACCATCTAACGTACTTCAATATTTCACTGAAGACGGTAGCAAAGTTTCCGTTCGTCCTTCAGGTACAGAACCTAAGATTAAGTTCTATATGGAAGTTCAGGGTGAAATGGGTTGCCGCAATTGTTATGCTTCTGCCGAATCTGCCGCAATGGAAAAGATTGAAGCAGTGAAGAAATCATTGGGTATCTGATTTTGTTTCTTCTGAAATTTCAGATATAGATAACGAAAGATAAATAATAAATAGCGCCTCCGTCATCTTTTCGAAGATTGTGGAGGCGCTTCTTTTTCTCTATACATAGCCCTGATTCTGCCTATTTTCGGGCTTTTTCCCCAACTTGGCACAGTTCTTTCATTTCCTTTGCATTCTTTAAGTCCACTTGCTAATCCTTCTTGCCCGAATCTTGTTGTATTGACATCATCTCAATTTCAACCCGCAGGCTGCGGATACACATGTTTTGTTGATGCTTTAGAGTGATACGTTCAGTTTCATATTCGTAAGTTGTTCGTTTGTAGTTATGTGTATTTCGTGGCCTGCTTTCTTAGTCTATTTTTCAGTCAGTGCTATTTCTTTTTTTTCTGTTATTTCTTCGTGCCTATCCAAGTCCATTTATGCCATATTGTTTCCAATGGTCCTTGTTTATGTTTAGACAGCCACCATTTGCAGAACCTAACTTTGCGCCAGGAAAAGAATAATACCGATAATCAGGCTAAGAGTATATCCACAGTAAGGAGCAAGATAGAATCCGAATGGGAAATAGATAATGGCTCCCAAAATAGATTGAGAAATATAATTGGTCAAGCTCATTTTTCCGTAGAATCGCAGATTAGATACAGTTTTCTTGAACTGATCCTTCTGATAAAGCAACACGAAAGAAGCAACAAGTACAATCGTAAATGCGAATTTCTGCCACATATCAAAGGCAGTACCTACCGTTTGCTGAATTAAACTGCTGTCACTTTGCATGATCTGTTCTTTCAGAGAATACAGTGGCGCGAAACTGATAGCTGCAATAATAAGTGCTTTCATCCAGAACTTCAAATGAGATTCGGTAGTTACGAACAATTCTTTGCGTCCGATATATAAGCCAAACAGGAAAAGTCCGGCAGTCTGCAAGAAACGTCCGGCACCGATAGCCCAAAACAGACTTGCTTTCTGTCCCAGCGTAACATTACCTATCAGAAAATCCCAAAAAGCTTCCGGCTTTGGTGTATTCCGCTACTTCAGCATACATGGCTCCGACATTCAAATCGGGTAGGGTATAGGTATAGGCAGGATTGAAAAGGCTCATTATATAATGAAACCATTCAATCGGTTGCAGTGAAAACAAGATGGCGGTGATTAGAATCGCTTTGTCACTCCATTTACGTACGATAAATAGTACAAGACTGACTACAACAAACAGAAGCAGGATATCTCCTGCCGGGAAGAAAGCAGCATTCAGAGTGGCGAATCCTGCCAGCAATATCATTCTCCATAAAAAGCGGTAACCAAAATCTTTTTCCTTTCAACTGCTGGTTGTGCGACTGGATATAGAAAGTGAATCCGAAAAGCAGAGCGAATATGGCATAAGACTTTCCGGCAAGCAGTGAAAATGTCGCATTAAATACTCCGGCATCCAAAATGGTAAGCCATTCAGGAGAACTTTCCGGATATACGGGGAAAATGAAATGCTCCAGGTTATGAACCAGAAGGATGGCCATTACAGCAAATCCTCTAAGAGCATCTACTACTTCAATTCGGGGTGTTTTTGTTGATAATTCCATGGGGCTAATTTATGATTGTTTTTTTAGTTAGTATTCGTTTTACCCATCTATTGGCAGGCTTTTTCAAAATAATAATAAGAAAGTAAGCTAAGCGCAATAGTGATGCAAAAAATGACGGGGACACTTATCATCCAATGTATGTGCCATTGATACAGAGTAGCCATTTGGAGGTATGTGAGTATAATAAATAAATGTATCAGATAGAAACTATAACTGATTTCTCCTCCTATCACTAAGACCCGATTGGATAGTAACCGGGATATATACCCTCTTTGTAAGGCAAAGATAAGTATCACCAAAGAAACGGGTAGCCAGTAGTAACAAGAATAGCGGTATACTTTGGGAATGTCTGCGGCACAAAAATAGAAAACAAAAAATAAAATGACTATTCTATTTCTAATAGTGTTCCGGTGGAATAAGAAATCTTTTTGTTGAATATCGACCGATAAAACTGATAAAGTAAAACACCTACAAAAAAGTCCGGCAGGCGGGTGATTGGATTTACATACCAGTATGCTTTAATTTGTTCTTCAGCAGTCAGATGCATACCTGTCAGCATAATCAGCAGGCAGATGAAAAGAGTGATACATAGATTCCGTTTTACTATTTAAGAAAGGAATGATGAGGGAAACAGAAATAAAATAACTGTTCGCAGCCCAGACTCCACGAAGGACTATTTAATGAGAAAAAATAATCTGCAGAAGGGAAGAATGGTTGCAATAAAAAAGTGGAAGCGGCGAAGTGTTTTATCCAGTCTGTCGTATCGTTGTATTGAACATACCCTCCTATACATGCGGCAATTAATAGAGTAAGTAGATGGAGGGGGTAAATGCGGGCAATGCGTGCTACCCAAAAGGTACGTTTGGTGGTGGTCGTTTCCAATAACTTTTCTTCATAATTATAGGCAATAATGAAGCCACTAAGGATGAAAAAAAGCTGACTCAACAAATCCTTCTTTAAAGAAGTGAGTGTCGAAGCTCGGATCCAGAACATAACAATGTGCCCCGAATACCATCAAGGCAAATAATATTCGTAAAGAAGTTAATGTGTTAATCACGATACTTATCCTTATCAGTTTTTTGTATTCGCTGACAAAAGTACTGCTTTCTTGTGATATAAAAATTCACATAGATTAAAAAGATTCAAGATTCGGAGCGTAGGCGGCTAAGATGTTGGGGGAGTCATGCCTAGAAAGGAGGCTATATATCCCAATTGGGCACGGTGAATGACATCGGGTTGCTCACGTAAAAGTTGTTCATAACGTTCTTTAGCCGGAAGATACAATCGGTTGATATGGTGAATATCCATGTACTACAAACATTCCTGATGAATGACACGTCCCCAGTTGGCAATTTCTATATTAGTTTCATAAATCTGATTTAAATCTTCAATACGTATGGCATATAATTCACAATCTTCCAGTAATTCTACATATTCGTATCCTGTTAGTTGATTATGATATAAATCTTTCATGGCAAAGGTTATATCACCTTCGCGTGAAAACCAGATCGTGATTTCTTCTCCGTCACGTAAACAATAGGACCTGCAAAAATCCTTTTTCAATAAAGTAGACGTGGCGGTCTAGTACTCCACCGTGTAATCAGTAAATGTTTTTTTTGGGAAGCTCCATTTTCTTCATATAACTGAAGAGTACTTCCAATGAACTGTCGGATACCGGATAATACTGACGGATTCCTTTGATGATATTTTCCATGTTTGATTTATTCATTTGGATGCTCTATCCACCAATCAATCATCTTTCGGGCAAGACTAAGTTTTCTGGGAAGTTCGGGGTAAATTGTCTCTTGTATAAAAGTCTCCCGAACTCAATTCTTCATCTTGGAGGTTGATTTCTCCTCCGGCATAATCGGCAATAAAGCCGACCATTAGTCCGCTGGGATAAGGCCAGGGCTGATTACCGAAATAAGTGATATTTTTTACCTCCAGTCCGGTTTCTTCTTTCACTTCACGTGCTACACATTCTTCTAGCGTTTCTCCGGTTTCCAGAAATCCGGCAACGAGACTGTTGAATGTTCCTTTAAAATTGCGGGCGTGCACTAAGAGTAGTGAATCTTTTTTTCTCACTAATACAAGAATCGCTGTGGAAATGGAAGGATATACCTCCCGGCCACATTTCGGACAACGCTTCATGATAGATTCTTTCTGTTCCATAGGCGTGCCGCAGGCGGAACAAAAGCGGCTGTTTCTATCCCAATGCAGAATCTCATGTGCTTTTCCTGCTGTCTGATAATGAGACAAAGGAAGATATTCATAGGAGGCACGAAGCCCTATCATGATCCATTGCTCCGATTCTTCAATGGGAGAGGAGAGGGAGAAAGCCTTGCAGTTTCTCCCTTCCAGTGTAGTGATATTGTGTACGGTTGTTTTTTCTTTAATAACAATAGGAGAGCTTTCTCCACACGGGATGGCATATATACCATCCTCTTTTTTCTCAAGAAGCAGTTGGTCTTTGTAAAAGATAAACCACCATGATTGTGCTGTCTGATTCATTTTAATTCTAATTCTTGATCTTCGCGCTGCGAAGTTATAAAAAAACTAGATTGATATTTAGACTTATCAGATAAAATACAGGGCAACTGCACCAAAATTTGATTCATAACCGTGCAGAAATGAGCTAAATGATAATTTTGAGGAGTGCCCTGAAAGGGCTTAATTATATAGCGTAGGGCAACGCCCTACGAAAAAACGGCAATCTGAATTTGCGCCCTGAAAGGGCATAATTGTATACGGTTCCGCCCTTTCAGGGCTTGTGGCTGGCGTGGTTTTTTTTCGTAGGGCGTTGCCCTACGCTATATAATTAAGCCCTTTCAGGGCACCCCAATAAATATAGTAATTGATAAGGATCTCTTTCAGCCTAACTGCAAAATTCCCATTTAACCGATAAATTCCCATTTAATTAAGAACTGTACTGAAACGAGTTAAACGGTGCGCTAATGAATGGGTCAAGGGTGAGGGTTGGTGAGGGTAGATTTATAACTTTCGTATTTTTTTTTTTATAGATAAAAAAGGAGATAGTATAGAAAATAATAAAATAAAAGGTTATAAATCTACCCTCACCAACCCTCACCTTTGACCCATATCTTATAATAAAAAGATAACGGGGAATCTTAAAAACTCAATCATCTTTTTCAGATTTACCACAACGTTTCCAGAATACTCCATTATTTTATTCAAAACTGTGCGGATATGAATTAAATTTTGGTGCAGTTGCCCTGGATAAAATATCAATAGACTAACTCAATAAAATGCATTGTTCGACACCAATTTCCTGAATAAAATAATTGTCGTGTGAGATTGCTATCACAGTACCTGCATAATTTTTGATAGTAGCAGTGATAATTTCAATACTTTGTATGTCCAAATTGTTGGTAGGTTCATCCAGGATAAACATATCAGGGGTATTGTTACTAATCATCAGACAGCAGAAAGCGAGACGCATTTTCTCACCACCACTAAGTTTCCGGCAGGATTTGTCCCATTCGGATGCAGGAAACAAGTAACGGTTTAGAATAATTTTTATTTCATGCTCCGGCAGATTCCGGCTGTTGAAAGCGTAAGCCTGTTCAAGAATACTGTTCCGGTCGTCAATGATCGAATACTCTTGATTCAAATAGACATAGCTAAAGTCCGTTCGTGTCAGGGTTCCTTCCTGTGGTTGAAGTTGGCCAGTGATTAATTTCAATAGAGTTGTTTTTCCGCTACCGTTGGCTCCTTCTATACGGAGGCGGTCTCCGCTCTTTAGCTGAAAACTGACAGGAGCTTGCCAAAGCTGTTGTTTTGAGATACTATTTTCCTGAATATCATTGTTAATCGAATTGGAATGATAACTGAAGTTAATCTCTTTTGCTGTCACTAATATCTTCCCGGTATGAAGCGAGGAACTGTTGAAATCGGTTTTTAATGCCGCAGTCGGAGAGAGCGAACCTCGAAGCTGATTGCGTTCATTTGTTAACTTCTCGGCTTTTTCCTGATGAACGCCAGTCAGTTTACTAGTGCTCTTCTCGGATTTCCCTTGGAGTGCGTTCAATACAATGCGTGGAACTCCTTTTCTTATATTACTCTTTTTCGCCGCGTACATTCTGTTTGTCCCTGCGTTCGGCCGTTTCGCGAGCCACTTTACGGGCAATACGTAGTGCCTTTTCTTTTTCTTCAATACGTTGTTGTAATGCTTCCTGCATCAGCGTTTTTTGTTCTTTGTAGAATTCGTAATTTCCGCCATAATAATTGATTTGATGCTTCTCCAATTCGCAAATCTCGGGGAGAAGATTGAGCAGGGTACGGTCATGACTTACCACCAACAGGGTGGAACGATATTTTTCTACCCAGTCATATAAACGTTGCCTGCCGGAAGAATCGAGATGATTGGTCGGTTCATCCATAAGTATGACAGATGGATGATGAATGTCCATACCTGCCAGAAATACACGTGTCTTTTCACCGCCACTAAGCAGATTCATTGGGTAGGATAACGTGAACTGTCCTAATCCCCAGGAATCAAGAGCGGCCATGGAACGTTCTTCTATGTTCCAGTCATCGTTCAGAATTGTGAAATTTTCGGTTGAGGCATCCCCTGCGAGGATAGCGTGCAGAGCTTGCTGTTTACGCTCTATTTGAAGAGCTTGTGCAATGGTCAGTGAATCATATTGTCCGAAATGCTGTGGAATATAATACAGGTCGTCCGGGCGGACAATGACACCGGAAGATGGTGATCGTTGTCCGGCAATGATTTGTAGCAATGTGGATTTGCCACAGCCGTTATTACCGACTAATCCTAGTTTCTGCCCTTTGCTGATGGCAAAGTTAAGGTCACTGAATAATACTTCTTTATCCGGATGGATATAGCTGATTTGTTGAATACTAATAGGCATGATGGTCTATTGGGTTTGAGGTTGAAAACTGGGTGAAGATAAATCACGGGGTAGGGGAACGACAAACACAATACTGGCTAAACAACACGAATTTCGTGATGCTTAACAAAATAGAAAAAGCATAGATGAAAAGTGATGTTTACTTAGAAGTGTTGTCTTACTTAGTAATTCTCATTGCGGTAGGTATATAGTTTAACTTGGCGGCAAAGATAACACTTTCTATTAGATTTCACTCTATTAAGACTGAAAAAGAATGAATTTCATTTATTTAGAGGCTCCGTTTACCTCATTCAGAGCCTCCGATTACTCCCAAATAGAGCCTCTGTTTACCCTATTCAGAGGCTCTGTTTTTAGAAGTGAGTTATACTCTTTTTCTTATTCTTATACATCAAACAGTTGATTTAATCCCTCACTCATACTGGGATGCGTGAAGATAAAATCGCGCAAGAATGTAGAGGTTTGCCCTGTTTTTATCGCCATAGCTACGATATTGATGATTTCTGAAGCATCGGCGCAGAATAGAGTACAGCCCATAATCTTCCCGTTATGATTATTGATGATAGCTTTTAGCATACCATCTGTCTGCCTCAATGTACGGGTACGGACGATGGAGGAAGCCGGCAACCGGGAAACCTTAAATGAATATCCTCTTTTCAGAGCTTCTTCTTCACTGATTCCGATATGTGCCAATGGCGGATCAATAAACACTGCATATTGCACAGGATCACGGTCTCCGATATCACGTTTCTTGTCGCCGAAGAGCTGGTCACGGATAATCCGGAAATCATCCAGTGAGAGATATGTAAATTGCGATCCGCCTTTCACATCTCCCATTGCCCATATATGAGGAACAGTAGTGCGTAACTGATCGTTTACGATGATAGCTCCGTGAGCATCAACTCCTACACCCGCTGCTTGCAGATTCAATCCTTCAATCATCGGTTTACGTCCCGTTGCGATAAGAATGGCATCTCCATCTACATAATAAGGAGTACCGTCGGATACGTCCGAGTAAGTCAGTGTCACTCCGTCATTCGTGTCATGGATAGACTGCGCACGAGCGTTCAGATGGATTTCAATACCTTTCTTCTCCATCACTTCTTTGACGCTGTTTGCAATATCCCGATCTTCACGAGGCATAAATTTGTTTCCTCCTTCGAGTATCGTCACTTTACTGCCGAAACCGGCATACATAGAAGCGAGCTCCAGTCCGATATATCCTCCACCTATGATAATCAGGTGATGAGGAAGTACGCTTAGATCCAGAAGCGTGCTACTGGTATATACATGCTGACTTTGCTGAATGCCATCTATTGCCGGGATAATAGGAGTAGACCCCGTATTGATAAAAATCTCTTTTCCTTGCAGCTCGATATATCCTTCAGGTAGTGTTACCTTTATAGGATTCGCGGATATAAAAGAACCCATTCCGGTGTAGATAGTCACATTAGGACGTTTACTTAGTCTTTCGTAATTATCATTCCTAAGAAAGGAAGTGAGGCGGTTCTTTCGGCCGATGGCCTGTTTGTACATATTCGTCTGCTTCGGAAAATCATCGTGGTAAAGCAAAGCGGAAACCTCGGCTTCATGCACCAGCGTCTTTGTTGGGATACAGGCTACATTCGGACAGCTTCCTCCATACATCATGTTGGAACGTTCTACGATGGCCACTTGCCATCCGCGGTTGGAAAGTTCGGCAGCCAGGGTTTTCCCTGCCTTGCCGAATCCTATAATAATTGCATCATATTGTTTCATAACTTCTTGTATTAACGATTCGTATGAGACTATATAACAGTCTGAAAATACGATTTGTTCCGCAATGGCAAGAAGTCAGAATCCTCTTTAGTGGTTGTCTTAGTCTTTTTTAAGTGTTTTGAGTACGCGTTGTGACGAGTCGGATAATAACACTACGGCACTGGCCAGGATCACAATGTCTTTAATCACCAACCGTCCTGCACCGGATAGTAATGGGAAACCGAATTCTCCGCTTCCCAAGTCGGGAACCCAGACTTCCGGGGTGGTGACGAGAAAAGAAAGTGTGCCGAGCGTCATGATAATGGCGAGGGTGTCGCCTGCCAATCCCACTTTTGGGAAAAAAGATTCCCAAGAATACCAGTATGCCGATACCCATAATGAGTGCTCCCAATCCATAAGAGAAAGTATAAGTGCGGTTTGCTTCGTGCCACCATGCACGATTTTCCGGGACAAAAGCACCTTCCGCATTTTTATGTTCTTTGTATTCGGGTGCACCTTTAGCATAGAAGAAACTCATAAAAGGACTGTTGGCAACAAACGGAACAATCCCGTCGGCTTCATAATGGAAATACTTCAATCCGCCTATCCATACAAATACTACCAGGATGGCAATGCGGATAAATTTCATACCAAAACTTTTCAGACTTGAAGTGAAGGTCAGTAAAACGATCAATTTCTCTTTCATTTTGTTGGGGTTTTAATGGGTTTATCTTATGTTGCAAAGGTCGTCCATTTCCACTACCCCCAAATAGCAATACTTCCGTATGCCTTGTCAATTTTTCCCTTCCTGTGTGTTTCTGAATTGCACGGCGCTCTGTCCGGTCATATTTTTGAAGAAACGGCTGAAAGAAGCCTGGTCTTCAAATCCCAGAATATCGGCAATTTCTTTAGCACTTTTGTTGCTGTAAAGCAAAAAGGCGTTTGGCTTCCGCTTCCACCCGTTCGTGGATTACCCGGAGTGGCGAAGGCAGTTTGCAGGTAGAAAAAGATGTTCGATAGTGTTTTGGGAGATTTATGCAACATATCGGCATAGTCCTGCACCTGTTTCTTCGTCCGATAATGCTCGTCAACCAAGTTATAGTATTGGCGGACAATCTCGAAACCGGATTCTTTTTTCACGGGTGATATTCATGCGATGACGTGCAATACGGGTACATTGAATGATGAAGCGTTTCAGCAGGATGCGTAGCATCTCTTCCTGCAGGCTGTCGGAAACGGTGAACTCATTTTCCAGTGCTTCGGTAATAGTGTCGAGCTCTTTACGTTCTTTTTTTTCGTTCAGTGTGAAACGGATCAGGTGAGATGAACCGTTGAACAGGAAACCGCTGCACGACACTTCATGGTCATTGCCATAAATGCAATAGAAATTGCTGTTGAACAGCAAAGTCAGGTATTCGCCGTCAATCGATTTAAATTCGAGGTGTTGCAGATGGGTGAGTGAAATCACTTCATCCTTGGTAAGCATCATTTCCTGATGATCGATTTCTACTGTAATGCTTCCGCTGCGTACCCATATAAATTTATAAAGCCCTTTTTCTTTTTTTGCAGTGCTTTTTCTGTCAGATAAGAGTCTGTAAGTGCGAGTGTTCCTTTTAGTTTGGTGTGATACTGTTGTAACATATTTATTCCTCCATTGCTGATGCGTCAAATGATAGTGGCAGTAGATCACCGATGCTTTTTACTTCGTAGATACATTCTTTGCCATATAATAGGATGCGGATGGGTTGTTTGTAACGCTTTTCCGTTTCCAGAATCACTTGCCGGCAAGCGCCGCAGGGAGGAATCGGTTGGTCGATGAAATCTTTTTTTCCGTTCGTGCCGCGATGGCAAGAGGTGACAACCGGTTGGTCGGGATACTGCGAGTTAGCATAAAACAGGGTAGTACGTTCCGCGCAAAGCCCTGACGGATAGGCCGCATTCTCCTGATTGGTTCCTGTCACTACTGTCCCGTTGCCCAATAGCGCAGCGGCACCTACGGAGAAATGGGGAGTACGGAGAATAACTACGAGCTGTTGCCTCCATGGCAGTCTGCATAAGTGCCCGATCGGCCTCATTCAGTTCATCGTATTGATATACTTTAATTATAGCGGTAATTGTGAGGTCTCTCATATAGGTAAGGGTATAGGTTTCTACAATTAATGTTACAAAGTTAGGAAAGAGATTGATAATCCCAATTATTTTTCAGATTTTTGTGCCATCTAATTCACATCTGAATAAAAATGGAGAATAAACTGCATAGACTTATCTTTTTAATCCCGTTGTTTTTTTCTTTGCCGTAGGGAGTGCAGGCACAGAAACGGAATGCCCGTTACGTCGAGTATATAAATAAGTATAGTGATTTGGCTGTTGAACAGATGAAGCTTCATAAGATTCCGGCGAGTATTACATTGGCGCAAGGATTGTTGGAAAGCGGTGCCGGATACAGCCAGTTGGCACGAAAGAGTAATAACCACTTTGGTATTAAATGTGGTGGCAGTTGGCGGGGACGTACGGTTCGTCATGAGGATGATGCCCGTAACGAATGTTTCCGTGCTTATAAGCATCCGCGTGACTCTTACGAAGATCATTCCGACTTCCTTAGAAGAGGTGCCCGTTACGCTTTTCTTTTAAACTGGACATCACCGATTATAAAGGCTGGGCGCGTGGACTGAAAAAAGCAGGCTATGCTACCGATCCTTCTTATGCTAATCGTCTGATTACAATTATCGAAGATTATGACTTGTATAAATACGACCGTAAGGGGGTATATTCGGAACGGAAACTGAAAAAGAATCCTTGGTTGATGAGCCCGCATCAGGTGTATATCGCTAATGATATTGCTTATGTGGTAGCCCGCAACGGTGATACCTTTAAAGATTTAGGTAACGAATTTGATATTAGTTGGAAGAAACTTGTGAAGTACAACGACTTGCAGCGTGATTATACCTTGATGGAAGGAGATATCATCTATCTGAAGAGCAAGAAGAAAAAAGGCTTCCAAACCTTATACTGTATATGTTGTGAAAGATGGAGACTCCATGCATGGCATTTCTCAAAAATATGGTATCCGCCTCAAAAAAATCTGTATAAGATGAACCGTAAGGATGGTGAGTATGTTCCGGAAATCGGAGATAGATTGCGTCTGGCACGGTAGAGACTTCTCTCAAAAGATTTCGAATTTCGGAAACTTAATGACTCATTCATGTGTTATTATCTTGATAAAACATGATTATAATATGAGTCTTAACATTGCAAAAAGTAATAAGAAACGTGTCGTCATAGTAGGCGGTGGTTTCGGTGGCTTGAAACTGGCTAATAAGCTGAAAAAATCAGGCTTTCAAGTGGTGTTGATAGATAAGAATAACTATCATCAGTTTCCTCCGTTAATTTATCAGGTGGCTTCGGCAGGTATGGAGCCGACTTCCATATCCTTCCCCTTCCGTAAGATATTCCAGCATCGGAAAGATTTTTATTTCCGGATGGCGGAAGTACGTGCCATTTTTCCCGAAAAGAACCTGATACAGACGTCCATCGGAAAAGCAGAATATGATTATCTGGTGTTGGCCGCAGGAACTACGACCAATTTCTTCGGTAATAAACATATCGAAGAGGAAGCCATGCCGATGAAAAATGTGTCAGAAGCGATGGGATTGCGAAACGCTCTTTCTGGCTAATCTGGAACGAGCGCTGACCTGTTCAACGAAGCAGGAACAACAAGAGTTATTGAATATTGTAATTGTGGGAGGTGGAGCTACCGGGATAGAAGTAGCCGGAATACTTTCCGAGATGAAGAAATTTGTCTTGCCGAATGATTATCCTGATATGCCCAGCAGTCTGATGCACATCTATTTGATTGAAGCCGGGCCGCGATTGCTTGCCGGAATGTCGGAAGAATCATCTGCACATGCTGAACAGTTTCTCCGTGAAATGGGAAGTAAATATCCTGTTGAATAAACGTGTTGTGGATTATCGTGACCATAAAGTAGTACTTGAAGATGGTACAGAGATTGCCACGCGTACTTTTATCTGGGTGAGTGGTGTCACCGGTGTGACTATCGGCAATCTGGATGCCTCTCTGATTGGGCGTGGAGGCCGTATTAAGGTCGATTCATTTAACCGTGTAGAGGGGATGAATAATGTGTTTGCTATTGGCGACCAATGTATTCAGGTTGCTGATGAAGATTACCCGAACGGACATCCTCAATTGGCGCAAGTGGCTATCCAGCAAGGGGAATTGCTGGCAAAAAGAATCTAGTACGTATGGAGAAAGGACGGGAAATGAAACCTTTCCATTACCGCAATTTAGGTTCGATGGCGACCGTCGGGCGCAATCGTGCCGTAGCAGAGTTTAGTAAAGTAAAGATGCAGGGATGGTTTGCCTGGGTGATGTGGCTGGTTGTTCATCTGCGCTCTATTCTTGGGGTACGCAATAAGGTTATTGTACTCTTGAATTGGGTATGGAATTACTTTACGTACGATCAGTCTATGCGTATGATTGTCTATGCCCGTAAAGCAAAAGAGATTCGTGATCGTGAAAAGGTGGAGGAAACTACCCATTGGGGGAAAGAACTGGTACAAGAGGAAAGAACCCCTCATTACATCATCATCCAAGTAACAGGCTTCCTGTCGACAGGGATGATAGATGCTATTCTGAACGACAGTAAATTCGTACAGGGTGTCCGATATCGGACACCCTTTGTTTTTTGTTATCTTCTATTTATCAATTACTTATGATTTTGGCATAGATTTGGTATATGAAATGCTAAATTGATACATGATAAAATCGTAAATGATCGGATATGGACAGAGAAATTCCTAAAGAGGTACGTCAGAAAGAACGTAACAAGAAGATAATTCGTTATTCATCCATTGGGTGGCAAGTATTATTGTCATTGGTGTACTTATATCTGTACTAAGGGCAGGAGTGGAGGCAAAGGATCTTGTCTTTTCCACAGTCGATAAAGGGGTGATTGAGGTAAGTGTCAGTGCTTCCGGTAAGGTTGTCCCTGCTTTTGAAGAAATTATCAATTCTCCGATCAACAGTCGTATTATTGAAGTCTATAAAAAAGGGGGAGATAGCGTAGACGTAGGTACTCCGATTCTGAAACTGGACCTTCAGAGTACGGAAATTGAATATAAGAAGTTGCTGGATGAGGAACAAATGCGCCAGTATAAGCTTGATCAGCTCCGTGTTAATAATCAGACGAAACTTTCCGATATGGCAATGCAGATTAAAGTGTCGGCAATGAAATTGAGTCGGATGAAAGTGGAGTTGAGAAATGAACACTATCTGGACAGCCTCGGTGCAGGAACAACAGATAAAGTACGCCAGGCCGAATTGAGCTATAATGTGGCTCAATTAGAGTACGAACAACTTCAGCAACAATATAAAAAAATGAGAAGGAAGTAGCTGCTGCCGAATTGAAA